>Ga0224525_1000159_pt1 | contig 33820 bp, 20 predicted proteins | sample CFST100metaG_FD_179874 | JGI IMG/M metagenome (GOLD analysis project Ga0224525, IMG submission 179874) | Peat soil microbial communities from Stordalen Mire, Sweden - C.F.S.T100 | ecosystem: Environmental > Terrestrial > Soil > Wetlands > Peat | place: Sweden: Norrbotten County, Stordalen Mire...
GAGTTACCCCGGCCTGAAGTCCGGGGTAACTCATCAGCTCGCCAACTCACCAGCTCGCCAGCTAATTACAGCGCCCCCATCAACTGTTTCAGCTTAATTTCAGCGACTTTTGCCGCATATCCGAAGTTCGTCAACCGGGTAAGGGATTGCTGGAAACTTTCCTGTGCCTGCCGCACTTCAAGGGCTGTGGTTTGTCCCAATTTCAGCCGCTGCATCGAGATGGTCAGATTTTCTTTGGCAAGGGCGAAATTATCCTTCTCAATCCGGAGCAATTGAAGCTGGTTGTCAAACTCGGTCAGGGCAAGCTGGAGCTGTGTGTTGACCTGGAGTTTGGCGCTTTCAAAAGTAACCTTTGCCGATTCGAGCTGGAGCCGGGCAACAGCGATCTGGCGGCGAATATTCCCAGCCTGGTAAAGGGGTATCGACAAGGTGGCGCCTAACTGTGGCCCATAGGTTTCGTTCATCCGGACTGTCCCGATAGCATAGTCGCTGTGAAGAAAATCATATCCTGCCGAAAAATTCAGATTGGGAAGCCGCAATGCCCTGTATTCATTGACCCCCAGCCTTGCTACCTCAACCTGTTTCTGAGAAGACAGGACCGATGGATTCACAGAGAAAAGTTTTTGCGCAAGTTCTTTTTTATCCGGATGATAATTCTGGGTGATGGAATCCACCACTTCAAAAGGCTCTTCCGGGTCGCGAGACAAGAGTTGATTGAGTTGCCGCCTTGCTGCCAGGATCACCGCCTGTTGCGAAATGGCATCCTCCTGGTAAACATTCAGGTCGATCTTCGCCTGGAGAAGGTCGGTCTTGGGTGAAAGTCCTGCATTAAAACTAGCCTGAAGAAGGTCCACCCGTTCCTGGTTAAAACGGATCACCTCCAGGATCGCCTGCAATTGTTCTTTCTGTCTTACCACATTATAGTATCCGGCATACACGTCGTATAACGTTTGCATGACCTGGTTGCGGAACTGGATCTCTCCCAGGGCTTCAATTTCGTGCAGTTTCCTTTTTGTGACAAACATCTTTCCACCGTCAAATAAGGTCCAGTTCAATGCGATACCGGCCGACATTGAATTCGAATTTGCATTTGCTGCCGAGGTAGCGGGTGCGTCATAATTATGCTGGTTAACATGATCCAGGCTATAAGCATCGGTCCCGGTGATCCCAACATCCGGCAACATCCCGGCATTCCCGGCAGTATTGTTCCGTTTACTGATATCGGCTGAAGTGCGGGCAATCCGGATGTCAAAGTTGTTCTTCAGTGCAAGCGCGGCTGCAGAATCGGCAGTAAGCAGTTTTTGTGCAGGGGATACAATACAGGCAAAGATCAGGATCACCAAAAATAAAAGCACTTTCTTCATCGGCATCAGTTTATCAGGGGATCCTCGTTTTTTTCAACTCCTACCTTGTTGGTCGCCATTAGGACATACATCGTAGGAACCACAAATAAAGTGAGGATCAGGGCGAACAACAAACCACCTACGACCACGATTCCCATCGGCATGCGGCTTTGCGCACCTGCACCCAGGGCCAGGGCAATGGGCATGGCTCCAAAGATCGTTGCAAGTGAGGTCATCAGAATGGGTCGTAACCGGGCTGCAGCAGCCTCGAAAGCTGCTTCTGCCTTTGCCAGTCCTGCTTTCCTTTTCTGGTTGGAAAATTCCACGATAAGGATCCCGTTTTTTGTAACAATCCCGATCAGCATGATCATCCCGATCTCCGAAAAAATGTTCAGTGTCATTCCAAATACCCACAGCGAGATCATCGCACCTGCTATGGCCATCGGTACGGTAAGCATAATGATGAACGGATCACGGAAACTTTCAAACTGTGCAGCCAGAATAAGGTATATTAACATAAGCGCCAGAACCAGTGCAAAAGAAGTATTTGAACTACTTTCGGCAAAATCCCGCGATGGCCCGTACAAGGCAGTCTGGAACGATTCATTCAGGACTTTTTTAGAGATTTTCTGCATCTCTGCAATCCCTTCTCCCATCGTGCGCCCCGGTGCGAGGGAAGCGGAAACCGTGGCCGATTTATACCGGTTGTAATGATATAACGTCGGAGGATTGCTGTTTTCCTGCATCTTTAACAGATTATCCAGCTGAATTAATTTCCCGGAATTACTTCGCACATACAACGAAGTAATATCCGAAGGTTCACTTCTCAATGTACGTATTACCTGGCCAATCACCTGATATTGTTTTCCGTTTCGCAGGAAATAGCCGTAACGGCGGCCGCTTAATGCAAATTGCAGGGTATTGGAAACATCCAGGACATTAACGCCCAGATTGGTCGCCTTCATCCTGTCGACTGTAAGATCTAATTCCGGCTTGTTGAATTTCAGGTTCACATCCACATTCCCGAATATACTGTCTTTCCTGGCTTCATCAAGAAATTCCGGAAGAAATTGCTGCATCTTATCAAAATCCAGGGTCTGGATCACAAATTGCACCGGCAACTGTGATCCTCCAGCCAGCGAAGTGGAAATGGTTTGTTCCTGGTTCGGGATGATCCTCGCTTCCGGGAAATTCCGGTAAAGCCTGACAAGCTTGTCATAGACTTGCTGCTGGGTGGCTTTTCGCTCGTTGGGTTCTGTAAGAAAAACCTGGATACCACCGGTATTGGTACTGGTACCTCCAAACCCGGGAGCGGTTCTTCCAAAAACCAGGCGGGCCTCGGGAACGCTGTCCATGACCATCTGCGCCACACGACTGATCAAGTTTTCCGTATAATCAAAATCAGTTCCTTCCGGTGCCGTGACATTGGTTCGGATGATACTATGATCTTCCAGGGGCGCCAATTCGGATTTTAAATTTCTCCCGATGAAAAAGATCAACACAAGGCATATCCCAAGGATCAGAAATGATAACCATTTGCGGGCCATAAAATAGCTTAATATCTTTCGGTAACCATTGTCAAGGTTCACAAAGAAAGGCTCTGTAAACCGGTAAAAACGGTTATGCCTTGATAGGCTCCCGCCGAGTTTGACATTCAATACCGGCGTGAGGGTCAGGGAGACAAAAGCCGAGATGAGTACAGCCCCTGCTACCACGATCCCGAATTCCCGGAACAGCCTGCCGGTAAATCCCGATAAAAAGATCACAGGAATAAAAACAATCGCCAACGTAAGAGAAGTGGAGATAACAGCAAACAGGATTTCGCGTGTACCGGCAAATGCCGCTGCCCATTTATCCATACCTTTTTCGATCTTTTTGAAGATATTTTCCGTCACCACAATCCCATCGTCAACGACCAGCCCGGTTGCTAATACAATAGCGAGCATGGTCAACACATTCACTGAAAATCCGAAGATATACATGATGAAGAAAGAACCAATCAGTGAAACCGGTATATCGAGTAGCGGACGTAATGCAATCACCCAGTTCCGGAAGAACAGGAAAACAATCAGCACAACCAGTGAAATGGCAATAGCAAGGGTCTCTGCCACGTCGGTTACCGATTGCCTTACAAATTTCGATTTATCATAGCCCACGGCCAGTTGTAACCCTTTAGGAAGGTCCTTCTGGATCTGATCAAACCGTTTATAAAATTCATTAGAGACTTCAATATCATTTGCCCCAGGTAATGGGATCAACGCAAGACTGATGCCATCGGCCCCATTCAGCTTTACGCCCGTTTCTTCGTTTTCGGGCCCTAGCAGTGCTTCTCCAATATCACTGAAACGGATGATCTGGTCATTGGTCTGCCGGATGATGATATTATTAAAATCATCTTCGGTGGTCAGCCTTCCGAACGTATTGACAATAAGTTCTGTATTGTACCCTCTTACCTTCCCGCCGGGGAGCTCCACATTTTCCTTATCCAGCGCATTATTTACATCTTCCGCTGTAATGTCATACGCCGCCATTTTATCAGGGTTCAGCCAGAGGCGCATAGCCGGCCGTTTCTGCCCGTAAAGTCCAACAGAACTTACTCCGGGTATGGTCTGGAGTTTTTCCTGCAGTATATTCTCCGCATAATCGCTCAGTTCCATGGCGTTCATGGTCGTACTCTGAATGGAAACCGTGATGATCGGGTCGGCATTTGCATCAGCCTTGGTGACGACCGGCGGGGCATCAATATCCTGGGGAAGGTTTCGGGCAGCCTGTGCAGTTTTATCGCGTACATCGTTCGCCGCTTTTTCAAGATCGGCTCCCACATTGAACTCTACCGTTAGGTTGCTGCTGCCGGTGGCTGACGCTGAGGAAATAGATTTGATCCCCTCGATCCCGTTAATGACTTTTTCCAGCGGTTCGGTGATCTGTGATTCGATGATCTCTGCACTTGCACCGGTATAAGTGGTTTGTACGTTGATCACAGGCGGGTCTATGGCAGGATATAACCGGACACCCAGGAACGTATAACCAACAACGCCAAACAGCACAATAACCAGGCTCATTACGATGGATGCAACAGGGCGTTTTATCGCGAAATCAGAAACAGCCATATCGGGTTATTTTATCACTTTGGAGAATTTCAGTCTGGCATCGGGCTTCAGAAAAACAATACCCGTAGTCACAACAGTATCACCGCTATGGATGCCGTTCAATACTTCTATGAAAGCGGCTTGCCGGATACCGGTATTGACGGTGATGAATTCGGCTTTTCCATCTCTCGCCACGATAAGTTTTTTACTCCTTGCCTGCGGGATGATAGATTGGGTGGGAACCAGCAGAGCATCTGTATGCTTGCCAAGTTCCAGTTCAACCGTGGCAAATGCACCGGGTTTCAGACCGGGCGAAACATAATCCACTACTGCACGTACCTTCAGGTTGCGTGTGTCTGATTCAATACCCCCCTCGGTTGCCATTACCACGGCTGTATATTTTGCACTGTCTCCTTCAACGGTGAATGTCAGCAACTTCCCGGGAACGATTTCCCGGCTGTATTTTTCCGGAACGCTGAAATCCAGTTTCAGGCGGTTTACCATCCGGATGGTTGCCACCGCTGTGGAAGAAGTAGCCTGAGCGCCTACACTGATGTTCTTTAAACCAATCACGCCATCAAAAGGAGCCTTCATCTCAGTTTTCCCGATCTGTACATTCAGCAAGCTGATATCATCTTTAATCGAATTTACCTGGAAAACGGTCTGATCATAATCGAACTGGCTGATCCCGCTAACCTTCAGCAATTCCCTTTGCCGTTTCTCGGTTTGCTCTGCCATTTGTAATTGGGTTTGTGATTTTTTAAGCTGTGCCTGCAATTCCCCATCGAATAATTTTACCAGGACCGTACCTTTATTGACCAATTTCCCTTCCGGTAGGTTGACCATGACTACACGCCCGCCTGTCTCCGGCATCAGAACTGTTTCTTCAAAGGGCAGTAATGTTCCCGATACCTGGATCGTAACCTTCAGCAGGCTGGGCTTTACAACATATCCTTCCACGCTCAGGATCACAGCAGGGCGTTTATCTTTTGTGTTTTTATTTTTTGATCCGGAATGGCAGGAAGTAATTCCGGTACCAATAAGAAGTGCAAAAAAAAGTAAGATCCGTCGTGTTCTCATAAATTGACCGGTTCGTGATAAGATCAAAGAGGATGATTCCAAACGTTTTGCTGGCCGGAATAGTATTTAAGCATAAAATTCATGAAAAAAATGCTTTTAAAAGCAGGGGCAAAGATAAACAATTCAGGAATGTTGATCAGCAAAATACATATCCACTAATCCCTTATGCTTTGCCTGTACTTTTCCCCGGTAGGTGCAGGAAAAATAATCTTTGACTTTTTCGTATGTGGCGCCGCTGATATTCACCTTTCCCGGTTCCCCGCTTGTTTCCATCCGTGATGCCGTATTCACTGTATCTCCCCAGATATCATAAGCAAATTTTCGGGTTCCGACAATTCCCGCTATAACAGGGCCGGTATTGATACCGATGCGCAATTCAAACCAGGTTTTACCGCTGTGCGACCGTAAAATTTTCTGAACCTCCATGAATTCCTGTAGCTCCAACGCACAACTCACCACATCCTTTGCATGGGAATCGTTATACACAGGTAGCCCGCCAACACACATATAACTGTCGCCGATCGTCTTGATTTTTTCGATCCCATACCGGGTCACGATCCGGTCGAATTCACTAAAATAAAAATGGATCTCTTCCACCAGCTCTTCTGCTTTCATTTTTTCACTGGCCTGGGTGAAATCCTTGAAATCGGTGAACATCACAGTCACTTCTGCGAAATGTTTTGCTTTTGCCTTGCCGGTTTGCTTCAGTTCTTCCGCGGTCTCCCCGGGAAGAATATTCAATAAGAGACTTTCAGAACGCTTTTTTTCCTGGTCCAGCCGGATGTTCGATTTCTTCTGTATCCGGTAGTTGCGGAAAATGACAAACGACAGGATAAACAGGAATGCAACAAACACGGCCATCATATTTCGCTCGGTCTGTTTTTGCCGGATCATTCGTTCGCGTTCCCTTTTCTGCTCTTCATTGATCTTGTCGCGCACCTGCTGTTCCCGGTTAATTCCGTTTATGATCATCTGCTCCTTTCTCGACATGTCGTTAATACTATCTCCCAGGTTGCGTGTAGTAACCGAGTACAGATAAGCATCCTGGTAATCACCCATGCTGTAATACAGTCCTTCCAGTTCACTGGAGGACAATAACATCAGATCGAAATAAGGAACTGCTTTTGCAATGTTGTAGGCAGTATGAAATTTTTCAATGGCTTCCCCATTTCTGCCTTGCCGGCTAAGAAATTGCCCGAACCGGTAATAAAACTGTGACACTTTAACTTTGTTGGATTCGGCAGGCATCAGGACCTCCGCTTTTTTAAAGTAAAAAAGGGCGGAATCGGATGCCTTTTCATTCTCCTTGAAATAAGCCATCAGTTTGTAATATATTGCAGGTTCCTTTTTTGCCAGGTCTTTAAGTTCCTTTGGATACTGCCTGTTATACAGATCGTAAAGCCGGTCTGTTTTATCTGCATCGATAAAGTAAGTGCGGTAAAGCGCAAAAGTGTATAGTTTCAGCTTGTTGGCTTTCCGGGAAATGGAAAACGTAAGCAGATCCTGCAGGTTCCGTTCGTCGACCAGAGAACCTGAAATCCGCTCGATCGACAAAAGATCCCATTGTACCCACATCTGTTTTACCTTATCATTCGGGAACACCTTTTTTGTAAGTTCTCCTTCTTTCAGTTTAAACTTGATCGATTGTTCAAACATCTTATTGTTGCTGTAGAACCTCGATAGCTGATTATAACAGGCGAGCATCAGGAGCGGATCTTTTATTTTCTCAGATAACTCTAAAGCATTCAGAAAATAACTATGGGCTTCGTTTTTTTGCTTTTTCCCTTCCAAACTCCGGGCAAATAACAGGTAACTCGCCACACGTAATGAGTTTTTTTCCAAAGCGCCCGCAATCCCGATGGCCTTATAACTATACATCAGGGCTGTATTGTAACGCTCAGCCGATAAATAAAGTTCAGCCAGATTTTTGTAGACACGCCATTCCTGGTTAAGGTTATTTAATAATTTCACGAGTTCTAATGCTTTCAGCCCATATTTCTGTGCTTTTTCAAAATAGGACTGAAGATCGGTAATTTCAAGATAATGAAAATAAGCTATGAGGCGTAATTCCGGCCGGAAACTCATTTCGGCTATGCGGATCGCTTCATCACTCAGGCTGTCAGCTGTCTTTAGGTCACCAAGATAATTGCAATAAAAAGTGGAAAGTTGAAAAAGCCGCTCCATGTTTATACTGTCCAGGTCCGTTCTGTGCATCTCCTTCGGGGAATGGCTTTTGATGGACGGACGGCTGGTACATAAGGCTTGTACAGCGAAAAGGAATACGAATATGAATAGCAACCCATTACGGGATAACAAAAGAAATCCTCCGGTTGTTTTGAAAATAGCTTCTGGATGAATCCGTGCTGTCATTCAAGCTGTTTTATAGAAATGATTTTGGCCATCCGATTTATGTTATGCGAAAATATGCATTTTTTTAAAAATATTTATATCTATTTTAAAATGTCATATATTTATCAAAAATATGTGAATGGTTAAAAACCCTTAAATGTGATCACCATGAAAAACAAGAAAATTTTTTGGACCGCCTTACCATTTTTGGCAGGCGTTATTTTTGGAATTTCCCTCCTGGGATTGCTCTCCTTTACCGGCCAATCCACATCTCCGGGTCCTATTACCGTTATTGCCAAGATCTCTTCCGGGGACGCCTTTACCTACTCTCAGAAATACTTAAAAAATGCTCCTCCCTATACTTCGATAATGAAAGGATTCACCGTCGACTTAGCAGAGCTGACCATCATGAATTCTATTCTGGCGGCAGATCCTTCGGCTGCAGGTTTCAGGTTCTATTTCGGAACCGATGCATCCGGAACCGGGATTTTGATCATTTGCGGAGTAGATGCGAATGGAGGAGATATGGCCGGAACCATTTTCACCGCTCCAACGCACAACGTAGGCCCCTGCCCGCCGGTATGTGATATTAGCAAACCGATTATCGGTCTATAAAATAGTTGTGTTATCGGTTTGCCCGGACTGTAGCGGTGAGAAAAATGTTATTAATTAAAACCGTCTTCTTTTCTTGAGAAGAATAAAGGGCTTTTGGAATTATAATGGCTTTATTTCTTCTATAACCGGTATTTCAACCTTGGAAAGTTTCGGCTCCTTAGGTTTTGATACGACCTGTTTTTTGGGTTTACGTACCTTCTTTTTCTTGGCAACTTTTTTCACTTCTATTTTGGCTAATTCCGGTTTCAGTGCTTCCTGCATCTTTGGCTTTCTTCCCCTTTTCTTTCCACCGATCGGCTTCGACACCCTGGGTTGATTCTTCGGCTTCCTGCCTCTTTTCTTTCCGGTCCGGGTGGGTTCAGCCTTAGCGCTTTCAGCTTGTTTTTTCAGCTTGCTTAAAGTCTGCTGCAGTTTATCAATATAAGATCCCGCTTCTTTAAGTTCATCTTCGTAAAGGGCAACAAGAAGTTCAATTTCTTCTTCGTTAAATTTCACTGTTTTCATTTGTTAAAATTTTAGTTTATATTAGTCAAATACCTGTCCCGCTTAATGCAGGAGAATACCCATGATTCCCAATCACGGTTTGGATAATAAGTATTTAAATGGGTGTTTTATGTAGATTTTGCTATATGTAAGAACGCGAAATTACTAAAGTTTATAATACCAAATGCTTACGATAAAAAACAATTTGGTTCTGATTCGGATAAAAATATTTACGATTTCAGATTTTTGAATGAATTTTTCGATCCGGAAAATTATTACCTTCGCACCCTCAAAAACACGAATAAACATGAAAAAATATTTCCTCTTACTGGCTATGCTTTGCATGGCATTCTCTTCATTTGCCGTAAAGGTTCCTATCGAAAAAGCAAGAGATCTTGCTGTTGGTTTTTATGCTCATTTCTTATTACAGGACAATAGACAGCCAGTGATAAACGATATACAGGTGACCGAATACAAAAACATTGTAACTATCTATACAATTACTTTTGATCCCATCGGTTTTGTAATTGTTGCTGCCGACGATGCTTCTATTCCGATCTTAGGATATTCCGATGAAAGCACCATCCCCCGGGAAATCACCAACCCGGCAACAAAAGAGTGGTTCGACGGATACAGCCGCGAGATATACAAGATCATTACAAACGCACTCAGTAACCAGGAAACATTGAAAAAATGGAATGCGTTACTTGCCGGGAATATTAAGGCGCCCGTGCAGGACGTTAGTCCCCTGCTCACAACCACCTGGGACCAGGGTTGCTATTACAATGCGCTCTGTCCTGCTGATGGAGCAGGACAATGTGGACACGTTTGGACAGGCTGTGTCGCCACGGCCATGGCTCAGATCATGAAATTTCACAATTTCCCTCCCCAGGGAGTAGGTTCACATACCTATGTTGATCCGACGTATGGTACACAAACCGCCGACTTCGGGAATACCATATACAATTGGTCATCCATGCCGAACAATGTCGGAAGCAGCAACATTTCGGTTGCCACCCTCATGTACCATTCAGGTGTTTCCGTTAACATGCAATATTCCACCAACGGTTCCGGTGCATTCAGCGAAGATGTCCCCTATGCTTTCATGAATTATTTCAATTATCATCCGGGAGCCGTGATACAATATAAGAACAATTTTCCCAATGTAGAAGATTTTAAAAACCTCATTCGAACGGATCTTGACCAGCAGTTACCGGTATATTACAGCGGATCGAACCCATCCGAAGGCCATGCATTTGTATGCGACGGATACCACCTAAGCGACGGCACCTTCCATTTTAATTGGGGGTGGTCAGGATCCTGTAATGGATGGTATTCCATCGGGGCACTGAACCCGGGTGGAAGCTCATTCAACAATGACAATTCAATTGTAGTTCATATCAAACCCTATAACCCAAACCTGATCGTACGGATCACCCACCCGGTAAACAATGCTGTGATTGGAGTCGGATATCCCGTTCAGATTATAGCCCATACAATCCGGGGTAATGATAATCTGATGAAGCTTTTCATCGATAATGTCGAAAAAGCTTCCACTACGAATGATTCGATCGTTTATACCTGGAATACTTCGGCCCCCGATCTTGGTAACCACGAGGTAAAAGTATATTCTTATTCAACTTCCGACACGGTTTACAACACCATTAACCTCAATGTTGCAGAATGGATCTCCCAGGCAAGCGGTTTTACGACCACTCGCGGGATCAGCTATATGTCTGCAGCCGATAGCAATGCGGTTTGGGCTACAGCATTTGATCCTACCAATCCATTAGGCGCCTGTTCGGATTTTACGCGCACGGTCGACGGGGGAAATACATGGACTCCGGGCGTCATTAACAATACAACAGGCCTGGCCTCTGCCATGATTTTCGGGATGAGTGCAACAAAAGCCTATGTTCCCATGTACATGGTTTCGGGAAATAAACCCATGGGAATTTATGTAACTGCCGACGGCGGAACTACCTGGACAAGGCAAACCACTGCCTCATTCAGCAATGCCAACTCATTTCCTGATTGTGTTCACTTCTTCAATGAAAATGAAGGCTGGGCGCTTGGCGATCCCATCCTCGGCGAATTTGAAATGTATCTTACAACAGATGGTGGCACCACCTGGACACAGGTGAACGGTTCCAATATTCCCAATCCTCTTTTAGGTGAATTTGGTGTAGTCGGTTATTATTCAGCTGTTCATGATACGCTCTGGTTCGGAACAAATATGGGCCGGGTCTATCATTCTACCGATAAAGGACATACCTGGACCGTTGCCACCGTTACCGCCCTGAATAATAAGTATATAAAACCCAGTTTCCGAACTGGCATGCATGGGCTTGTCCAGGATAGAGACAATGGGACGACAGGCGCTTTTTGTGAAACCTTCGACGGTGGCGTAACATGGACATTGGTCAACGCAACCGGGCCCGTTTATGCAACGGATCTCTCCTATGTTCCCGGCACCGGGAACGTATGGGTAAGCTCCGGTTCAAGCGGTACAAACGGTTGTTCCTATTCCTTCAATGGCGGCCATTTCTGGAATGATTTCGTGGGAACGCAGGGTGCACAATACATGCAGATGTCCTGGCTGAACAATCATTGCGGATGGGCTGGAGGAATTAATACCAACGCCACTGAGAATGGCGTTTTTAAATTCATCGGTGTACTCTCGGTTCCGTTGCCTTCCCCGCTAAATTTACAAGCACAGGTAAATAACCAGGATGTTCATCTTTCCTGGCAAAAACCGGTTTATGATTCCACTACCATGGCACTACAGGGGTACAATGTTTACAGAAACAATCTGAAATTAAACATTACGGTGCTGGATTCTCTTTCTTTCGATGATACCCTGGTGCCTTCAGGACAGTATACCTATTGCGTTACTTCGGTTTATGTGGAAGGCGAGTCGTCAAAGACTTGTCAGAATGCCACAGTGATTGCTTTGGGGAATAATGCTCCTGCCCCCTTCACGGAAATCCGGGTATATCCCAATCCGGTTGACAATCTGCTTCATATCCGGTCGGCCGGAACAATTAATGACTTGCGGCTGACGGATCTCTCCGGAAGAGAAGTATACCATTCCCAGCCGAAAAATGAAAGTATTGATATTCCTGTAATGTCATTTCATTCCGGAATTTACATTCTTTCATTGCAAACCATGCATGGATTATTTCATCTTAAAGTAGTGATTCGTTAAGAAACTTCTAAAATAAACCATTTAACCGGTTCGATACTGGCGCGCGGTTCCTGAAGCGAATTAGAATTTAGCCATTGGCCATAATTCAATCTGAATTCATAAATCGTATATCTGAAATTAGTGTTTAACAAGCTTCCTCACTTCGACAGTCCTGTCATTGGTTAGCCTCACCTGTTGAGAAACCGGCATTTTACTCCTCTTCGATTCACACTATCGGAAAAACAGATAAAACATATTGCAGCATTTGCAAATCACTATTTTATTATCAGTGTCTTTCCGTAAATCTCTATGTTGTTTTTGTTCAAAACAGGCTTTTTCATTCTTTAAATTAATTTCATGTTTCAATCTTTGATTTTTCGCAACATCTGCTTTGACCCACACTGATTTCCATTTTCTACCTGGTCATTCCCAAATTATTTTTGCTTTACAAATTAATCTCAATTGATTAAAATATGTTCCTTTTTTTGAAAAAAGGATTTTCAGTTATCAAATTCAGGTTAATCTTAAATCTCAAGCTTATGAAAAAAAACATTTTACTCTTTGGGTTCTGCATTATTTGCTGGAACCTGTATTCTCAGCAGTCAGGAGAATCACTAAATTCTGAATCGCTGATCGGAACAACAAACTATGACTTACAAACGAATAAATCCTGTCAGAACAGGATTTACCTTTACCCCGATGGAACCATCGGAGGTACATGGATGATGTCCCAAACCACGACATTTGATGATCGTGGCACCGGGTATAATTATTATAACGGAACAAGCTGGGGTTCTTTCCCGGTATCAAGGATTGAAACTATTAAATCGGGCTGGCCATCTTATGCCCCTTATGGTGCAAGCGGGGAAATTGTGGTTTCACATAAGATAGGTTTTCCGCTCAATATCTGCAAACGAGCAACCAAGGGAAGCGGGAACTGGGTAATCGGCGACATACCATTACCCTCCGGTGTGACATGCATGCAATGGCCCAGGATGGTGACAAACGGGCCCAATCATAACTATATTCATGTCATTGCGAATACAGCTCCACAGTCCAATGGCGGAACGCCTTACCAGGGATTGGACGGAGCCATTCTTTATAACCGGTCATTGAATGGAGGCACTTCATGGAGCGGATGGCAATTACTATCCGGGATGACTTCGTCACAATATCTTGGATTTAGCGCTGATACTTACGAATGGGCAAATCCCAAAGGAGATACGTTATGCTTTGTCGTCGGAGACAACTGGAATGATCTTTTTATCATGAAGTCCTGTGATAACGGAACTTCATGGACAAAGACCATGGTCTGGCATTGTCCGTATAACTTATGGAACGGAGGCAGTCAGGTATCACCATTTTACTGTTGCGACGGTTCCAATGCGGTTGCATTGGACAATTCCGGAAAGGCACATGTAGTGTTCGGCCGTCAAAAGGCTTACGGGGATTATAACGGCTACAGATACCTGGTTCCCTATACGGATGGACTTATTTACTGGAATGAGAATCAAACTCAGCTTATACAAACGCTCGACTCTGCAACTCTTGTTGCCGGCGGGCATTTTATCGGATATGTTCAGGACCCGGCTGTCTGGTCGGCCGGTCCGGCAGCTTTGGCCTACTATTCCCTGTCGCTGTCAAGCATGCCAACAATGACGATCGATCAATATAATCATATCTATGTAGTCTGGTCAGGTGTGACAAATCACAGGGATCCCGACAATTTTATGCTCCGGCATCTTTTTGCACGGGCATCGGTCTGTAACGGGATGTCATGGTGTCCGACGATCGTTGAATTGACAGGTGGTACAAACTACAACTCGCTCGAATGTGTTTACCCCGGATTATCACCCACCAGCAGCACAGATTATCTTTATTTTCTTTATCAGAGCGATAACCTTGCGGGCGCTTACGTTAAAGGATTGAACGGTGCGCAAGGCCAGACAACGATAACCTCAAATGATATTCGTTGCATGACTGTCCCCAAAAATACGATTCACTGCGGTGCTGCTCCCCAGGTTGACTTCACTGCAAGTAACTTAAATCCCACAATGAACCAAACCGTCAATTTTACTGATCTTTCAGCAAATTGCCCCACTTCCTGGCAATGGTCATTTTCCCCGTCATCGGTTCAATATATGAATGGAACCTCTTCCGCATCACAAAACCCATCTGTTCAATTTACAGCCGTGGGTGTTTATTCCCTTACATTGACAGCGTCAAATATCTTTGGAACAGGGACACTAACGAAAACAAACTATATCACGGTTTCCCCACCCCCACCTCCTGTAGCTGATTTCAGTGCCAACCCTACCACCCTGAATATTGGGAACAGTGCTCAGTTTACAGATCTGTCGGCCAACAGCCCGACCAGCTGGTCATGGACTTTTGAAGGCGGCATTCCATCTACATCAACGGTTCATTCTCCTCCCCCGATCAGGTACGATTCCGCCGGACAGTATACCGTTTCGTTAACAGTCAGCAATGCCTACGGTTCGGATACAGTAACTAAACTGAATTATATAACAGTGGTCATACCTGTTCTTCCATCGGCCGACTTTTCCGGAACTCCGACTGCACTCTACACCGGAGAACAGGTTCAGTTCTCAGATATGTCCACTGGTGACCCGAATACCTGGCTATGGATTTTTGAGGGAGGAACCCCTTCCTCCTCCTCCTTAAAAACACCCCCGGCAATAACCTATTCGACTGCAGGAGAATATGACGTCACCCTTACGGTTTTTAACCCAAACGGCAACAGTACCAAGAATAAAGTAAAGTATATTACAGTCGTCAATTCCGATGAGCCTATTGCCAGGTTCTCGGGGACTCCGACGACACTTGATGTAGGAAACCAGGTACAGTTCATTGATGAATCAAGAGGGTCCCCAACCACATGGGTGTGGACATTTGAAGGAGGAATTCCTGGATCGTGCAATGGTCAATCTCCTCCACCTGTTACCTATACGGTTGCCGGCTCATACGATGTTTCACTACAGGTCACAAACCAATTTGGAACGCATACTTCAACGATTCAGGATTATATTACCGTGACAAATCCTTTCACGCCTGTCGCTGAATTCTCGTGTGATGACAGGAACATTATCAAGGGAGACTCCGTACTATTTATAGATGAGTCAACAGGATATCCTTCTTCCTATTCATGGACTTTCGAAAATGGCACCCCTGCTGCATCCAGTGAAAAATCGCCTCCCCGGATCGTTTACAGCAATAGCGGAAATTTTAATGTTACATTGACCGTTACAAATCCAAACGGCAGTAGTACAATGAGTAAAAACGACTATATTTTAGTAGGAGGAAATGGTATTGACAAAGAGGAATCTGGCCAACTGTCAGTTTATCCTAATCCAGTGGTAGATAAAGTCTTTTTTAAAGCGGAATGGATTATTTCTGAAATCAGTATATGGGATATATATGGAAAATGCCTGATCCGGACCCCGGTCAATATGAAATCAGGTTCGATTGACCTTTCTTCTCTGGTTTCAGGAATGTATATTCTTTCTGTAAATAAGGACAAGAATCAGATTAACCGAAAGATTGTCATTCGATAATCCCTTGGCAAAAAAAGAAGCGGTAACAAAATCATGACCGCTTCTTTTTTGTATTGTTCATGATGCACATCGGTTGGACCTCATATGGGAATCATCGCTCAAGAGACAAAAAATCAAAATTAACAAGGATGTTGAAGAAAAGTTAAAAAATGTAACTTTGTATTATACCAATCAACCACGGGAAAAGGATCATTTTTAGGTCATTGCAGGGAGGGTGGTTAATGCCATTTCGGTATGAAATGGTCAATTTAACGGGCATATGCATATAAATGAAAATAAATCCTTAAAAATAATCATATGCAGTTAATGAAAGCTATTCAGGTAAGTTTACCGGGCGCAGACTTTGAGTTGATTCAGAAAGAAATTCCCGCGCCGGGGAATAACGAGGTTTTAATAAAAGTAGAAGCATGTGGGGTATGTCATGGAGATGCCATGGCAAAAGAAGGACATTTCCCCGGGATCAAATATCCAATTATCCCGGGCCATGAAGTGGTCGGGATTGTGGATAAAGCAGGACCAATGGTTACTCATTGGAAAGCGGGACAAAGAATTGGCGTTGGTTGGCACGGTGGACATTGTAATCAATGCAATTCATGCCGCAAAGGCGATTTCGGGGCATGCGAGAAATCACTTACAACCGGCCTTCACATGGATGGTGGTTATGCCGAATATATGATTGCACACCCGGAAGCAATGGTAAATATTCCAGATGAGCTTAATGCAGTGAATGCAGCACCACTTCTTTGTGCGGGACGAACAACTTTTGGAGCATTACAGCATTGCGGTGCTAAAGGAGGAGACCTGGTTGCAATACATGGCTTGGGCGGATTGGGTCATCTGGCAGTGCAATATGCCGTTAAATTAGGTTTCAGAACAATTGTATTGTCCCGTGGAAAAGAAAAGGAAGAACTCGCATATAAATTGGGGGCTCATATTTATATTGATACTGATACCGGTGATGCTGCAAAACAATTATTAAAACTAGGTGGTGCACGGGTAATCCTTTGTACTGCTCCAAGCGGCAAGGCTATCTCTGATTTGATTCCGGGACTTGGTAGAAATGGACAGGCAATCATTATTACTGGTGCAATGGACATGATGCAGATCCCCCCAATGCTTTTACTTGGAGGTGAACGGTCCATCCGCGGATTTGTCAGTGGAAATATCGAAGATGCACTCCGTTTCAGTATCCTTACCAAAGTTATCCCAATGGTTGAAGTATTTCCTTTAGAGAAGGCGGTGCTGGCTTATGAAAAAATGATGACTGCAAAAGTACATTTCAGATCAGTGCTGAAAATAGGGGAATAAACAAATCAAAAATAAATTTTTATCAGGAAGTATTATGAAGGAATTATTAAAACTCATCCAAAAAAGGCAATCTTCAAGAATGCCATTTGACACTGAACGTCCTATTTCAAAGAAGGATTTAATTCAAATACTGGAAGCAGGACAATGGACTCCTACTGCACACAATATGCAGAACTTTGAAATAATTGTCATTGATGACGATAAGCTTCTGGCGTCAATAGGAAATATAAAACGACCGGTTTCAGAAACATTTATTCGGGAAAATTATCAGCAGTTATCTTTTTCGGAGGAAGAACTTCTCATGAAAAAAACAGGACTTTTGGCTGCAATGTTCCCTCCCTCATGGAGAAATCCGGATTTCAGGCTGGATATTAAAGATGAGAAAACAGATTCATCAATGCAAAGAACATTCCCGACCTGTCCAGTAATGCTGATTGTTGTCTATGATCCCGGTAAAAGAGCCCCTGCTTCAGAAGGTGATTTTCTGGGTATTTTAAGTTTAGGATGTTTAATGGAAAATATGTGGCTCATGGCAAATTCCCTTGGGATTAGCTTTCATATAATAAGTTCCCTCAGTTCAGACACCGTTGAGAAAGAAGTAAAAGACATACTTCATATACCCGAAAATTTAAAAATTGCCTTTTCCTGCCGTTTAGGTTATCCTATTTCCATACCGGCGAAATACTCAAGAGTACGCCGTGATATTAAAGATTTCACTTCCCATAATAAATTTGGCAGCAAGTGATCCTTCGTTTGAGTTCAGCGACACGATATTATAACAATACTTTTCAACAACACGGTTATTCTTCTGTCCTTGTCTCGCAAATACTATTGTCCAAGTGTTTAAGTTCTGGGCCATCCACGGTTGGCTTGTGTCTGTAAATCATATTAAGAATGCTATCTGCAACAATTGGTCTATAATGACCATTATCATAATAATTATGATAATCAGAAGTAATAAAATTTATACCTGAAAAATCATATACATTTTCCGTTCCGAAAATACTTATTAACACTTCGACATCTTTTTTATTCAGTTTTAATTGGTCATATAAAGGACTAATAATTATTTTAAAATTAGTAGAATGTTCCTTTAGGATTTTTTTAATTATATTCAACATAACAATCTGCTCTCTTTTAATTATTTCAGGAGAAAACTGTTGTATTGTATCACGTTGATAGAAATGTTTCATTCTTTTTTCATTATAATATTTGGAAGGATCAGCTTTAATAATATCTTCAAATATTTTCACCTTCATTTCATTGTATTTTAGGTCATAATCTATTGGAGTGTCATCTAATAAATGACCTTTTTTCATATATTCCTTAATACTTCCAGATATTTTAAAATCCAAATAGTGACGTAAAAAATCAAAAGAATAAAAGTCTTTTAAGAATTGAAATTGAAACATAATTATATTTTGGCCTGATAATAATGGATGGCTAATAAATAAATGACCGTTTGAATTATTTATTCCAAGTAAAGTGTTATGATCTAAAATAATCAATGCATTTGTAATTTTAACATGCTTTTCGTGAAGAAATTCCATTTTCTTACAAATACCATATAAAGATTCTGCCGATGCATCAAAATGAAAACATTTATCTGAATTAATATACTTACGCCATGTGTCTATCTCGTAGAATCGAGTTCGGGAATTACCTATAATAAATGAATCATACTTATAAGTGGGATAATTATTTAAAAAAGTTTCAATAGCAACGTAATCATAATTTAACGTTACATATCTTGGTTTTCCAGATACAAAAAATGATTTGTATTTATAAATCACTTGAAATGGGTCATAATACAGGTACGTAATTGCTATTACTGCAGGAGGGATTAATAAAATTAACACAAACCCAATCAACTGTTTTATAAATCTTTTCATAATTAGAATTGAAAATAAATAAATTGTTGTTTTTCTCCTGAAAACCAAAGAATGGTTAGTATAATACTATAATACATTACCCATCTTACTGGTTTTGGCAATTTTGAACCCATTCCGGCGATGGCATATTCCTGTTTCTTGCCGACCCATTCAATAACAAAGAACAAAAAAACAAGAAGAAGAGTTGTTTTGGGTCTTATCTCTGGAATAATAAACGATGACATTGAAAATATTTGAGAAATATAACTAAATGCAAGCGTAACATTATCTGCTCTAAAGAAAATCCAAGAAAACATAATAATAATAAAAGTAGCAAGAGAGTCTACAATAGTCAATAAAATATTATCATTGTGAATCTTTAGTCGTTTTAAAATTTTTTTTCTCGGTTTGGCGTTCACGTGGTTTATTATTAGGAAAAACCCTTGAATGAGACCCCAAATGATGAAGGTATAATTAGCGCCATGCCATAGTCCAATTAATATCCACGTCAGAAAGATACCAATCGTGTATATTAAAAATTCCGATTTAATCAGATAAAATCTGTCAGATTTAATATTTCTGGAAACAGAATACGCTATTGGTAAAAATACATAATCTCTAAACCACGTTGTAAGAGATATATGCCATCTTTTCCAAAACTCTCGTATATCTCTTGAAAAATATGGATAGGCAAAATTCTGCATGATAGTAAAACCAAGCAATTTTCCCACCCCTATTGCAATATTGGAATAACCCGCAAAATCAGCATATATCTGAACAGTAAACAAGAATATTCCTAAAATCAGGGTACTCCCAGAGTAGGTTGAAGAATCTGTAAATATATTATTGACAGTTATGGCACAATTATCTGCGATTACAATTTTCATAAATACTCCCCAAAGAATCTGCCTTAACCCATCTGTCGCTTTATCATAATTGAATATTCGTTTTTTTTGTATCTGCGGCAATAGACTAATTGGTCGTTGGATTGGGCCCGCAAGGATAATAGGGAAAAAACTGAGTGTTAATAATACATCGAAAAAATTCCTTACAGCGTTAAATTTATGTTGGTAAACATCAATGATATAACTAAGAGAAAGAAAAATATAAAAACTTATTCCAACTGGCAGGATGATATTGAGGGTTTGCAGGTTCGCCTTAATCCCGAATAAGGAGATGAAATGAATAAGCCCATGAATAAAAAAATTGAAATACTTGAAGATGACTAAAGTGCTAATATTAATGACCAAAGCCGTAATAAAAAGTGATTTCCTAATTGATTTTTGATCATTTTTTTGAATCTGGATGGCAATGATATAATTAGAAACAGATATAAAAAATAGAAGAAACAAAAACCGCCAATCCCACCATCCATAAAAAATATAACTGCTTAAAAGCAAAAAAAGATTCTGACCTTTCGGATTCCGGTTGAATACAAACCAGTATAGAACAAATACTAAAAGAAAGAATAAGGCAAAAGTGATAGATGTAAAAAACATAATTTCTTTTTAATGGTTTTGATAACTCATTTTGTTTTTATTGCATCTTCCAACTGAACTATTTATTTATCCGAAACGTCAAATCCTAAGATATCAGCTCCCTGATTACTCCAACTTCCAAAAGTATAAAATTAAACCAAAATTCCAGTATCAAAGTGGGAAAAATGCTCACATTGACTAGCATTGGCCAGCATAAAATGATTATCTTACAAGGTTGATTGTTAAGAAAGCGGAGTAATCAAATAAAATCGGCGGAGGGTGATCAGTTTGACCGTTTTCTCCAGTCATTGCCCGTTACATGTTATGTGCACCGCGCCCTGTTCAACATAAATTCTTCCTGGCAGTTCAATCTGTTAAATTTTTCACTATATTGGGGGAATCTTTCATATTATATACCCCATGAATACATATACCAGGTTTTTACAATCATTGGTATTCGCCTTTTTATCAATCTTTGTACTCTTCAGCAATGCCGGAGCGCAGACCGGCAACCTGACAGGAGTCGTACGCAACTGTTGTACTAACGGACTCATAGCGGGCGTTGCAATCGTTTGCGTAGTTGGCCCTGTTATGACCAATGCCAGCGGTCAGTTCACACTTAACGGCATCCCGGCCGGTGCACAGACCCTCATGGCCACGTGTGCGGGTTATACATCCTATAGCGCCCCGGTTGTCATAATTGCCAACCAGACGACGGTGTATAATTTCTGCATGTATCCTACACCCGGGATTCTGACAGGCATCATCACAGATTGCCCTAATGGTAATCCCATTCTCGGGGCACAAGTAACCTGGGGGACTTACAGTACGTATTCCACAACGGGAGGACTTTATTCTCTGAGCGTTTACCTTGGCGGCACCAATGCTTTGCAGGTCAGTAAAACTGGCTACGACCTCTTTGCCCAGAATGGTGTTACGGTCACCCTGCCAAACACGACCACTGTAAACGTTCAGCTTAACCCCGGCTTTACAGCTCCGCCCAACGTCACTGCGGCATTGAATGCAGGCCAGACTGCTGCAGATATCACCTGGGATCTGGCAATGAGCAGTGTCGAATTGGCCTACGACGACTATGTGGCTGAACAATGCATGCTGTATCAAAATGGAGGAAGTATCAGCGCGGTGAAATTCACCCCCAGCTGGTATCCAGCCGTGCTGAAAAAATGCATGCTTTCCGTCTGCGGGCCAGACGTCTTTACTCCGCTCCAGGTGAATGTGTACAATGCCGATGGGCCAGGGGGAATGCCCGGAACGCTCCTTGAGGGACCAGTTACCCTTACACCCTCGACCTATGGCTGGACGTTATTTACGTTTCCATCACCGCTGACTATTACTTCCGGCAGTTTCTACATCGGGATGGTGCAGATAGGGGATTCGACGATCAGCCCAGGGATGTCCGTGGATACTACCACCAACCAGCTCCGGAGCTACCAGAAGATCGGCTCGGGACCCTGGGTCATAGGCGGCGGCAATTACATGATCCATGCCATTATGGATGAACCCTGCGGACTTGTTCCGCCTGGAAACATCACCTACACCGTTTCGCGACTATTCCAGGGCCAGGAGAACACCCCAGCCGCCTGGGTGCAGGTGGGCATGATGACCGGTTCATATACAATAACGGACAACAGCTGGCCTTCGCTTCCCTGCGGACCTTACCGCTGGGCCGTGAAACCAAGCTTTCCCTGCAGCGGGAACACTTCCCCCGGATTCTCCAATATCATCGGGAAATGCTGGACGGCAACCGTGACCTTTCACGGGCAGAAATGCTGTGCAGCCATGGGAAAGGACGGCCTGCTCATTCTTGCGCAGAATCTGGATCTGCCCGACACCGTTTATTCCGTGACAACCGATACTTCCGGAACGGCAGTAATCCAGAACATGTGGAAAGGCAATTACTCCATGACATTTTCGGTATTTGGATGTACAACCCATATTATGGCCCCAATGTCCATTACCGGCGATATGACAATGAATATATATCTGGACAGTGGTCCTGCACTTCCTCCTATTAATCTCATGGTTTGCGATACAACATTGCTGGCAACATGGTTTCCGCCCAGGATCGTTGTACCACTCCTGGATGAGAAATGGACAAATGCAAGTTTTCTCACAAATGGATGGACAGTTTCAGGAGGAACAAACTGGCAGATCTCCACTGGCATCGGCAATCCTGCTCCTTCGGCCATGTTCAACTGGAGCCCCCAGGTGGTCGGCTATGATGAATACCTGACAAGTAAGACGATCACCGGCACGAATTCAACAATATTGCAGTTGCAGTACGACATCATGTTTAATAGCTACGATACCACCACGGTCAATACCATGGCAGTGGAGATCTTGGACGGATCCGCCTGGAATACCCTTAAAACCTATGATAATTTAAGCGGAGATATATCGTGGAAAAGAGAAATTTTAAATATCACACCTTATACGTCACAATCCTTTAAGATCCGCTTCCATGCACACGGAGGAAACAGTTACGATATCAACTACTGGAATATCGACAACATAAAGATTAATGCTTCCAATGACATGACGTGCCTTCTTGGATATACATTTTATCTCAATAATACGCCGGGAACATTTGTCACTGATACATTTTACCAGATCCCTCCTGATCAGATCACCTGGGGCCAAATTTATCATACTTGTGTAACCGCAGTTTACAGTTATAACCCGGGATCTTCATCTCGGGATTGTTTTGATTTTGCAAGCACTTATGTGTATCCTCCGCTTAATTTTAATGCCGACTCGATCGACTGCTCAGCCTACCTGACATGGCAGAAACCACATAAGCAGAACGGAACAACGCCCCCCGGGTTGATGGGATATAACCTGTTCAGGGGTGAAACGCTGGTCCACTATTGCCCCTCCCCGGATTCGCTCAGTTATTACGACCTGAACCTGGATCCCGGTACTTATATTTATTCTTGTTCTGCGAAGTACGACATGTCGGTGTATGGACATCCCGGTGTTTTCGGTTATTCCATACGGGAAAGTGCCATGGATACAGCAGTCATTGCCTGTGGCATCCCAATCCCATTTGACGAGGGTTGGAACCAGAACAACTTTACATACAACGGGTGGACCTTTGATCCATCACAGGGAAACTGGAATACGACCTCCATGACCGGGAATCCTTTGCCTTCGGCCGATTTCTCCTGGACGGGAAAAGGGGACTTAAAGACCGGCAATTATGATTTTGCGATGGTGAGCTCTGCAATGGATGGGTTTCAATGGGATTGTTCACACCTGTTCCTTGGCTTTGACCTCAAACTGATCGATCACTTTTCGGGGTCGACCGAAAAAATGTCAGTTGAGATTTTGTACGACAATGTCTGGCATTTGCTTTCCGAATATGTGAACAACGGATCTTTCGGCTGGGAAACCGAAACCTTAAATATAGATCCTGCACGAGGTAAAGGATTCAAGATCAGGTTCAGGGCACACGGGGAGAATACGGTCAATATCCTTCACTGGTATATTGATAATATACGTGTTTACGGGAATTGTTTTCCGCCTTCAGGATTACAATGGACAGCGACCCAGGAGCAGGTCAGCCTCAACTGGGCAGCGCCCTGTTCTTCCATCAGCGGATATAATATATTCAGGAGCGATTCTGCGGGGAATTCCCCGTTCAGCAAAGTTAACATGACGCTGGTCACAGGAACATCCTTTATTGATATTCCGCCAGGCTGGTTGACAGATGATATGTACCGGTATTATGTGATTGCAGTTCAGATGAACGATCTGACGGGTTCGGTTTTATGCGAATCCGGATCGGATACGGTAATGGTTACCTACCCGGTCGGGATTCCTGAGCCGGGAAATGATCAGGTCAGAATCTATCCCAATCCGGCAGATAATTATATCATCATTCAAAGCAAACTACTGCTAAAAAGGGTGGAGGTGATGTCAAATATCGGAACTGTGATTTATACCGGTTTATACAATGATGCCGGACAGGTAAGGATCAATACTACCGGTTTTTCGCAGGGGATCTATTTTGTCAGGATAACATCGGCTATCGGGACCCTTTACCGGAAGGTAGTGATCTGCAGGTAAAGTTGAAGAGAGAAAATTTCTGGCATTTTCACCGAGGTGCCTTACCTTGCCATCGCCCATGTCCATCCTCGTAATAGAATGTCGAACCACGCTCGAAATCAATCCAAATCTCAAATTTACCAGCATCCTGGTCAAACTGGACCTTGTCAACAAACCATGTTTCCTCTATCATCAGTGCCCTGGCAAACAAATCTTCCTGAGTCAGCATCACTAAATGTTATTCGTTTAAACAAATTTACCCACTTACTTTTATAAAGAACCTTCATGCGTGTATATCATGGACAACAGGTATGAAAATCTAACCAGGGAAATCTTCAATCTTGCCGGGATTAATATAAACGGCACAAATCCTTGGGATATAAGGGTGCATAACAGCGGTTTCTACAAACGAGCCATTACAGAAGCAGAACTGGGAGTAGGTGAATCATACATGGACGGCTGGTGGGATGCAGAACAGGTAGATGAAATGATCTTCAGAATAGTCAGGACGAATTGGGAAAACAAAGTCAAGCCAAAGGCTTCAGTCGATTTGAAAATACTGACCGCAAGACATTTCGACCTGCAATCAAAGAAAAGCGCCTTCCTGCTTGGGGAAAAGCATTACGACTTGGGAAACGATCTTTTTCAATATATGCTCGATAAGCGGATGAATTACAGTTGTGCCTTCTGGAAAGATGCCGTAACCCTGGATGATGCCCAGGAAAATAAGCTGGAACTTATCTGCCGCAAACTCAGCCTCAGACCCGGTATGCGGGTGCTCGATATAGGATGCGGATGGGGCGCTTTCGGGAAATATGCCGCAGAAAAATACCAAGCTGAAATTGTCGGAATTACGGTATCAGTCAACCAGGTTGAACTCGGAAGAAAATTATGCAAGGGCCTGCCGGTAGAATTCCGCCTGATGGACTACCGCGATCTGGATCTGCGTGAAAAGTTCGACCGGATCGTATCTGTGGGTATGTTTGAGCATGTAGGCTATACAAATTACAGGACTTTTTTCAAGGTCGCCGCCGGTTGCCTCAGGGATGACGGGCTGTTTTTACTTCATACCATTGGAAATTCAGTGTCGGTAAAGACAACCAACCTTTGGACAAAAAAGTATATTTTCCCGACAGGCATGATACCATCCTTAGCCCAGATAAGCAAAGCAATTGAAAACATTTTCATCGTTGAAGACGTACATAACTTCGGCGCCGACTATGATAAAACACTGATGGCATGGCACCGCAATTTCATTGCACACTGGGATCATATAAAGATCAGATATTCTGAACGGTTTTTCAGGATGTGGGTTTTTTATTTACTTTCATCCGCCGGCATTTTCAGATCCAGAAAGTCTAATCAGTTATGGCAGATCGTATTTTCAAAACACGGAATTCCCGGAGGATATCATTCAATACGATAATTTGTTTATAAGAGCCCTGTTGCTGCTTTGTGACGGGATTACTTCCGGGAACCGGTCAAATTTGATCAGATAATACTGGATATCTCTAATGTTTATTCCAGTATTGGAAAATCACGTTAAGTCTATTAATATTTGCTCTTATTGTCTTGTTTAACTTGAAGAGGTCGATATTTTTTGATATGCTGGTATCCATGAATAATTTTGGTTATCAATGGCCCCTACATTATTAATGCTGCATGTTCTCACTTTTGTATTGTCCATTTTTTGGAAAGTTAAAATGGCTGATATTTTCTTTATTGTTTTTCATACTTTCCTGATTTTTTTCAATCTTTTTGGTTGGATTTTCAAACCACTCCGGAAGGCCAACCTTGTTGTCTTGATTCTAACCGGCGCTTCATGGTTTATACTCGGGATCTTCTATGGAATCGGATTTTGCCCATTCACAGAGTGGCACTGGAATATATTACATGAACTCGGGCAGTACAACTTGCCAGATTCCTATATCAGTTACCTGATAGAAAGATTTACCGGATATTGTCCGGATTCAAAGCTGGTTGATGCACTTACCATCGTACTCTATTTTATGGCACTATCTATTTCAGTGTACCTTAATTTTTTCAGGAAAAAAAAGTAAATGTCCCGATTTTTGATTTGAAAAAAGATTCCATGTCTCATTTCTGGTAGCTGAAAAAATGCCAAATGCAGAAAATGCATTATATTTGTACAAGAATATGAGCTCTTCATTCATAAAGAGCCGTGAACTAAACGGGAACGACGAAAACCGAAAAAAGAGTAGTCAATCTTAATATTTCACATTATGCATCTTTTAGCTATCTCATTGCTAACTATTCTTGCAGGCACCTTGTTGCTTGCAAAATCCCGAAAAGACATGCTAGGCAAATTCTTTGCCTTTATCTCCTGGTTCTTTATCGTAGTAGGATTCATCCTTTTCATTGGCTTTATAGGAGGTGGCATTTGTAAAATGACACATCATGGTTGTCCTGGTCAGCCCAATTGCCAGCATGAGATGATGATGAAAAATTGTAACCATGGAATGCAGGGTGGTTTTTGCTGCCCACCAGACATGTGCAAAGGAATGTGTTGCAAAAAACAAGAATGTATGTCGCACGACAGTATGATGAAAGTCTGCCCTAAACACATGAAAGGTGATTCTATTAAAATGCCGGTACTAAAAAAATGAGCTGGTAAAATTGATATTACTTGGCTAATTGTTGAAGCCGCTCAACGTGATCCCCTTTGGCCGATTAAAATTGACCAACCTAAATCTTTCTTTATCAATAAAGTAAACTAGTAAAATCTAATCGGGCTAGATTGGGTATTTAAATCGTTTTTTCCAATAACCGCCTTAATTTTCTCAACCAGTATGCTTTTTTTATCATCCAGCAATTCCAGCTCGGATTTTATTACCATTTTGCACCGAATGCAAACCATGTTTTTGATGTAGATTTTCACGAGAGTTAATATCCTGGGTTAATCAGCGAGATGAATATTTCTTCCTAATTGACCACTAAAGTTAATTACATTTTTTAACATTTACTCTTGCTGATGCCACGCTTTAAAGGATCTATCATAAGAGGAGCCAGTTTGATAAACCCTGACACAATTGAAATTACAGATCGTTTTGTCGTCTTTAAAAATCGCCATATTGTTAAAGAGCATTGGTTCATTCCGATAAAAAAATAAAGCCGGCAATGATTAAAAGATTATATTAGTACCTTGGAACTATGGAAGCGAAAAGTGAGGAAGATAAAAGAACGACTTTTATAATAAAATTACAGGATATAAACCGATGAATTTTTTACCATTTTTACATCTTTTCAGTCTGCTTGCATGTGTGTTCATGGCGGTTTTCGTGTTATGTAAAGACCCCAAATCTTTGCTTAACGTAACTTGTTCTATTCTAATGCTCTGTTTTGCCCTGTGGAATTTTGGAGGTATTTTTCTTCAGAATCCAGAAAGTGCAATTACAATAAACATGGTAACATTATTACAGAATATTTCTTCTATTGGTTGGATTGGTTTTGCCAGCCCTGTTTTGTATTTTTCTCTTGCCTTTTCTAAAAGAGAGAAACTGCTTAAGAAAAAATTGTTTTTGTTTTTTGTTTTTATTTTACCGTTGTTTTTTGTTTACAAGCAGTTGACAAATTGTTTGACAATAAATCCAATAAGACAGTCTTATGGATGGTCATTTACATGGTCAGAAACAATCTGGACATATCTTTTTTATGCTTATTATTTTTCATTTACGCTTCTGTCAATCTATTTTATTTACCGGTACGGAAAAAAAACAGAGAAATTAAGTGAGAAAAAGCAGGCAAAAATAATTGTAGCTTCTATTAGTATTTCTTTATTGGGGGGAACAATTATTGATGTGGTAATGCCTGAACTGAATATTTACAGTATTCCTCCATTAGCAGATATTTTCATACTCATTTTTGCCGCGGGGTTGGTCTATACTATAGTTAAATATAGATTTTTAACTATCACCCCCGCTGTTGCCGCTGAAAATATTATCTCTGCTATGGATGAGCTTTTAATTCTTTTAAATCAAGAAGGGAATATCCTTACTGTAAATAAAGCGACACTAAACTCATTACAATATAAACTAGAGGAATTAGAAGGGAAATCCGTTACAATACTTTTTCAGGAAGATGCTTTTAAGAAAAACCTATTAGATAAAATTACGAAAGAAGAAGTTATAAAAAATCATGATAGTAGTTTTATAACGAAAAACGGGAAAAAAGTTCCGATAATCTATTCAAGTTCTCTGGTTAAAAATGAACATGGAATTATAATTGGAACTGTTTTTATAGCCAGAGACATCACTGAACACAAGCAGGCGGAAGAGATATTGAAGAAGAGCGAAGAAAAATTCAGAAACCTTGTTGAAACCACCTATGATATCATTTGGGAAACAAACGAGCAGCGGTTATATACCTATGTTAGTCCGCAAATTAAAAAAGTTTTGGGCTATAATCAAGAAGAAATAATCGGTCGTTCCCCATTTGATTTTATGCCTGCTGATGAAGCAGAAAAAATCAAAAAAAGATCTGATGAATTGGTGTTGTCTAAAAAATCTTTTGATGGACTTATAAGTATTAATTTGCATAAAGATGGCCATCTTGTAGTTTTAGAAACCAGTGGTGTTCCTATATTAGATACCAATAATAATTTGCTTGGATACCGGGGAATTGACCGCGACATCTCCGAGCGCAAGAAGGCAGAGGAAGTGCTGCGTGAGAATAGATCTTCTTTAATGCATGCTCAGGAAATTGCAAAAATGGGTAGTTGGAAATTTGATATGGCACTCAATAAGTTAAATTGGTCGGAAAACTTATATCGTATATTTGGATTAGAACCATTCAAAATTGAACCAACCTTCGAATTTTTTCTAAGTAAAATCCATCCGGATGATTTGCATATAATTAATGAAGGGATGGAATATGTTCAAAGGGAAAAGACTTCGCTTAGACAGGAAATTCGTATCATTCTACCGGACGGTAATTTAAAATGGATGCAAAATGAATTAGAACCGGGTTTTAAGGATGATAAACTTATTATGTTAACTGGGGTGTCTTTGGACATCACCGAACGCAAGCAGGCAGAAATTGAACTTCGCGAAAAAGAGGTTCAATACCATAACCTTGCTAACTCAGGTTTGGCACTTATCTGGACTTCCGGCACAGATAAGTTATGTACTTATGTTAACGAACCCTGGTTAAAATTTACCGGACGTACCTTTGAGCAGGCAATAAATAACCCCTGGGCAGAAGGGGTTCATCCTGATGATGTCGACCGTTGTCTTAAGACTTATTTAACTGCTTTTGATAATCGCGAAATATTTTATATGGAATACCGCTACCACCATGTAAGCGGAGAATACCTGTGGATCAGCGATTTGGGCACCCCAAATTATAACAGCAATGGCCAATTCATTGGCTACATCGGGCATTGTTTCGATATCACCGAACAAAAGCTGGCAGAAATTGCATTGATTGAAAGTGAGAATAAATACCGGTTAATTGCCGAAAATACTGCCGATGTGATCTGGAGCTTGGATATGAATCTGAAGTTTACCTTTGTCAGCCCCTCTATTATGAAGCTCCGCGGATTTACTGCCGAGGAAGCCATGATGCAATCCATTGATCAGATTCTTACTCCTGATTCATTGCAAGAAATACTCAAAATATTTGCAGAACAAATAGCGCTTTTCAAAAATGATCCTTCCTATGATACTCCTTCGATTTTGATTAAAATGGAACAATACAAAAAGGATCACAACACTATACTTACTGATGATCAGGTTCTCACTCCTTATTCATTACAAGACGTACTCAAGTTATTTGCAAAACATAGGATGCTTTTCAAAAATAATTCTTCCAATGATACTCCTTCGATTTTGATTGAAATGGAACAATACAAAAAGGATGGCAGCACTATACTTACTGAAAATTCTATTTCTTTATTATTTGATGAAAAAAAACAAGCTTTGGGCGTTTTGGGCATCACACGTAACATAAATGAGCGCAAGCATGCAGAAGAAGAACTAATTAAAGCCAAAGAGAAAGCCGAAGAAAGCGACCGTTTAAAATCAGCTTTTCTTGCCAATATGAGCCATGAGATCCGAACTCCTATGAATGGGATCCTGGGTTTTGCCGGATTGCTGAAGACACCTAATCTTACAGGTGAGAAGCAGCAAGAGTATATCAGCATCATAGAGAAAAGCGGAGTACGGATGCTCAATATCATTAACGACATTATTAGTATCTCAAAAGTGGAATCCGGACAAATGGAAGTTTCTGTCTCAGAGACGAATGTAAACGAGCAGATCGAATACATTTATACCTTCTTCAAGCCGGAGGCTGAGCAAAAAGGAATACAAATTTTATTTAAAAATACCTTGCCGACAAAAGAAGCCATCATAAAAACAGACAAGGAAAAAGTCTATGCCATTCTTAGCAATCTTGTTAAAAATGCCATTAAATTTACTAGTGAAGGCGTCATAGAATTAGGCTATAAAAAAAAGGATAACTACCTTGAATTTTTTGTGAAAGATACCGGTGAGGGCATTAGCCAGGATCAGAAGGAAATCGTTTTTGAAAGATTCAGGCAAGGCAGTGAATCGCTTACCCGAAATTATGAAGGAGCTGGGTTAGGATTATCCATTTCTAAAGCCTATGTGGAAATGCTTGACGGTAAAATTTGGGTAGAAAGCGAGCATGGAAAAGGTTCAATATTTTATTTTACTATTCCATATAATGTTGAACAGAAAGAAAAAAATGGCAATAAAGAAATTGTTTCGGCTGATGGAGAAGAGAATCAAATTAATAATCTGAAAATATTAATTGCTGAAGACGATGAAACATCGGAAAAACTCATTACAAGGGCAGTCAAAATATTTTGTAACGAAATAATAACAATAAGAACCGGTATTGAAGCTATTGAAGCTTGTCGCAATAACCCTGATATTGATTTAATTCTGATGGATATTCAAATGCCCGAAATGAATGGATATGAAGCTACCCGTCAAATCCGGCAATTCAACAAAGACGTGATTATTATTGCACAAACAGCTTATGCACTAACTGGCGATAGGAAAATGGCAATGGAGGCAGGATGCAATGATTATATTTCAAAACCCATAAAGAATGAAGAATTAATGGCGTTAATACAAAAGTATTTCAATAAATAAGTGGGAAATAAATTAACTTAAAAGTCATTATACGCCAATTGTGAATTGTCCATTTCCGCTTGCGATAAAGACCGATTGGAAGAACCCCGTGCACTTTTAAACAGATGCAGACTGCTGAATTCCATCACCAGGCTGATCTCATGAATGCCACCGTCCTTTTTATGCGGACCGATAATTGGCATTTCATAGCTATAGGTAAGTTTGATGCTCATATTATCCGTAAAAACACATCGGTAACCGCCTAACAGGACAATTGAATGATCTTTTTCCGGCCCATATACTCCTTTGTACCATAAGCCAAAATAAAGCCCATATTGTGTAATATTGAGGCCTGCCTGAAGTGCGTTTATACTTCCCTGGTTCTGAAAAATAATTTCAGGATTAAACTTCAATACACGATCTTGTTTGGGGTTGAATCCGGAAGGACACCTTGCCGAAAAGATCAGGTCAGCATGTCCTGTCCATTTCCTGGCCAAAGGTGTCTTTTCTGTTTGCAGAAATGATTCATCCGGTTCAAAGAGGTGGTCTACTGCAATTCCGATGATTCCGGATAAACATCCCTCGGCATTTGTAAATTGTACCAGTCCTCCGATGCCAAAATCCGCGAGGTTTAAAACACTGCTACTGGGCCTGACGAATCCCGAATCATTAATGTGACCATATTTGTCAGTTGATGTTTCAGAAAGAACAAAGTCATCCCACGAAACATGCTTCTGAAGCCACGATGCCTTGATTCCTAACTGACCGAACGTAAAACGATTGAATTGAACCCTTGCCGAAAATGAAACACCAAGGTTGAGATTTTTGATGAACCCATGTCCCTCATCGTCTGTGTTGAGCATTACACCAATTCCACCGCTTCCTGGCAAATTCCTGTCACCCATATCGGCGGATGCGTAATATCTGTTAAATCCCGAAGTAGGTGTAGTGTTTTGAATGCGGGAGCAAAATCTTACTCTGGCGCCAGTATATATTCCTGTAAAAGCCGGATTGTAAAATAAAGGTACATTTGAAAATTGCGTATAGTAAGAACCCTGGCCAAAAAATTCTGGTGTAAAAAAAGCCATGATCATGAGTACCGAAGCTGTTATTTTAACGATCCTTGCCAATGACATCTGCAATTTTATTGATGATAATTTCGCAATAATTAAAAGCAGGCATTGCAAAAAGCGATCCGAAAAGTTCCGGACAAAATATCTTTGCCAATATTTTGAAGTTAATTAACTTAAAATGAGGCTTATAAAATACTTCGGAATTTTTCCGGAGAAGGATATGTTACCTGTTTGATATGGAAGGAATAGGTAATGAAAGTGAAATAATCGCACAGGTGTGCGGAATTAAGGTTCAGTTTTCACTTTTTCCAATCGTTATGTTGTATTTTTTCATTTTCCGAATGAGGGCATCACGGGTAATTCCAAGAACATCAGACGCTGCTTTTTGATTATAATTGCAATTGTGCAAAACAAGGCGAATCAATGCAATTTCATTTTCAACCAGGTTGAATTTTTCAAATTTCCAACCAGGTATTATTTCTGTTTTTGTCTTGACAGGAAAATCATCGACCCCTAATATAGTATTTTTACTGAGTATTACTGCTCTTTCGGTCATATTTTTCAACTCTCTGACATTACCCGGGAAACTATATTTCTTTAATACAGTTATAACATCTTTATCAATTACAGGAGTTGGTTTGTTTATTTTTCGGGAGAAATCTTCTACAAAATATAGCAATAAGGGTTCAATATCATCTGTCCTTTCCCTTAAGGGGGGAATATGAATCTGCAATGTGTTTAGTCTATGTAGAAGATCAAGGCGGAATTTTTTTTCAAGGACCAATTTATCTATTTCCTGGTTTGTGGCTACGATTACCCGAAAATCAGTGGCGATTTGTCCGGTATCACCGACCCGGGTAATTTTTTTTTCTTCAATGGCACGTAACATTCTGACCTGTAGATTTGCCGGCATTTCTGATATTTCATCGAGAAAAAGGGTTCCATGATCACTTATTTCGAAAAATCCCTTTTTGTCACACAAGGCACCGGTAAAAGCGCCCTTCTTATGCCCGAAGAACTCACTTTCCATTAGGGTCTCACTGATGGCGCCACTGTTTACCATCGTTAAGAAATGATCCTTCCTGCTGCTTGAATAATGTATAATCCGTGCAATATTTTCTTTTCCGGTTCCACTTTCGCCCGTAATTAGCACATTGGTATCAGGATATTTGGCTGCTGTAAT
>Ga0224525_1000160_pt1 | contig 33700 bp, 40 predicted proteins | sample CFST100metaG_FD_179874 | JGI IMG/M metagenome (GOLD analysis project Ga0224525, IMG submission 179874) | Peat soil microbial communities from Stordalen Mire, Sweden - C.F.S.T100 | ecosystem: Environmental > Terrestrial > Soil > Wetlands > Peat | place: Sweden: Norrbotten County, Stordalen Mire...
AAGATATTTGAAATATTAGAACCTGAAAAAAACGCAATTTTTACTCACATTAAAGATAATGTTGAAGTTGCAGGTAATTTTTGGCATTCATTAAGGATGCCAAATTATATGCATGATAGTGAATATGAAGATGGCATTCGATTATTATCCAAAGCCAAACGTGCATTCCTTGCAAAACAATGTGAAAGGGCAACTTGTGAACTTACAGAAATTAATAATGACAAGAATGATAGGAGATATTATGATCGGATTCATTATTGGCTAAGGGAATATTTTAAAATATTTGATGAGATAAGTTATTTATCAGATTCTTTAGAAAGAGAAAGAGGATATACTCCAGAGAGAGAAATTCAGTTGTTTTTTGCTTTATATTGTGAATCTGAAAAAGATTTTAAAAAAAACTATTTTGAAGTCTTCTAATTGAATTTTTAAACAAATCAAACATATATATACCCTATGCTCAATGAAGACAAATATATAAAGGCTTTTGCGGAAATGAACAATACTCACTTTAATGAAAAAGAATGGCTGGTAAATAATTTTGAAATTTACAAATTAACTCTTAATTGGCCACACAATCTGCCTCCTATAGACAGGAGTAATTTAATTAAAGGAACTTTAAGAGAAAAATTTAATTCAATATATAAAGAAATATTGACTGACTATGAATACGAACTAAACAATGATGATCAAACTCTCATAATAAAAGAGAAGCATCTCTGGCTTTGACAATTTGTTAAAAACTCTATGATAGAAAGATAAAGCACGAACCGCTAACGAACCGTCAACCGCAATGCGGGCTGGTTTCCGAAGGCTGGCATTCACCAAACCTGCAAATGACATACAAAACTATAATATAAAACAAGTAAACCCCTCACTGCGATTGCCGGCCGGACGTTAGCGCCAATGCCAAAAAATAAAATCACCCTAAAAACAAAAAAATATGGAAAATAAAAGAGTTTATCAAATCGACTTATATGAAGTTAAAATTGCCTCAAGAATTGGAAAAATTACTGTTCAATATTTCAAAGATGAAAACTTCTTTTTCTGTAAATTCATGAATGATAAACATAGTGACTTTATTAACACATACAATTCTTTTGGTTTCTATGTTGATCTAACGGGAGAATTGCCAAAATTTAATGTTGTTGGAAGGTTTACTCAAGAAGAAGCCTTAAGTGTCTGGGATCAAATTGAAAGGGAGGAAAAGCCAATCGAATCCACATTTATAACTGTCAACTTTTAGGGTGAATGAAAATAAAAATATGTTCTATTCACATTTATTCATTTACAGGAAACTATAATGTGACGCTCATAGGAGAATGAAAGGAAAGGGCACTTGGCGCTAACAAGCTGGCAACCGCACGGCGGAAAGGTATGGAAAGCAAGCATTTGTCAAGTCTGCAAAGTGTACGACGAAAAGAAAACATAAACCAAGTAAACTCCGCCATGCGGCTGCCAGCAAAACGTTAGCAACCATTTAATAAAAACCGACACGATATGAATGAAGGTAATTTAACTAAATTAATTCCGTTTGTTTGTCCAGATTGTAAGAATTCACTCCGCTCAGACAATCTTTCATTCCACTGTGACAAGTGTGATAGGACATATCCGATAGTCGACGAAATCCCAGATTTTATTTTGGAAGATTCTCAAAACAAATCGACTCCAATATTTAAAATGGCTAAGAAAGCGGATTTATTATCTTCTTTTTACGAATCAAAATATTGGTATAAACTTTCTTTAAAATTAGCTTGTGCCCGTAAAAGTTCGCTTGAGAGCCTTGCTAATTTCCATGCAAAAACATTGAAGCCTATAAATGGTTCTGTGCTTGATGTCGCTTGTGGAACGGCCACTTACAGTCGTCGTATCGCATCGTCATCTAAGAATGTTTATGGCATTGATATTTCAATGGGGATGCTTAAAAAAGGGAAGAGTTATATAAAGCAAGGTCATATATCAGGTGTTTATCTTAGTCGAGCATCTGTAGAAAAATTACCGTTTGATAATACTGTCTTTGATGGAGTAATTTGTTCAGGGTCTCTGCATCTCTTCCCAGATACCGTCCTCGCTCTTCGCGAAATAGGACGAACTATGAAATCAGGTGCTCCATTATCAGTTCAGACATTTATCGATGGGAATACTATAGTTAATCGGATGTTGAAAAAGCAACCTTGGGTTCATAATTTTAAACTTGCAGAGTTGCAACAATGTCTGACCGAGGCTGGTTTTGAAGAATTTGAATACAAATTTGATGGTCCCATTGTAATAACTTTTAGTGTAAAAAAAGGCAGCTTCTAACTAAGATTGTTGATTTGACAACAGTATAACAGGTAAAAATCAATAAAAATAAACGGTTGCTAACGAGCTGCAAAAATAATTTTATAGGTGTTATATGAACAATGGAGTAAAAATATGTATACTAATATTTTTTTTCTTATCCATTGTTATTATTATGGCTTGTCAAAGACCAAAATGTTCCGTTGTCCCAAATGGAATTGCGATCTTTTTGGTGGATACAAATAGTAATAATTTAATTGGAACTAAATATTCAAAGGATTCCATTAAGCTGTTTGTATCGAATACCACCATTTCAACGCTTAACTATGATAGTTTTTTTAGTTTTTTATACTCAGGATGTGATAAATACAATGATTTAAACTATTTCTTATATCTTTCAAAATCAGACATTGATACCATAAATCTAAAAATTGCTAAGAACAATACTGATTGTGGTATCGAATATCATTGCATTGAATTTAAATACAATTCAAAGATTATGACTGCAGAGCCCAATTCCTATCTTGCTTATAAAATTGTCAAGAAGTAAATTATTTCTGCAGCTAACAAGCGGGCAGCCTGCAATGCGGGGCAGTTGGTTAAGAAAGGTTATTTTGGCTATCAAACATGAAAACGAAATTCAAATATAAAATCTGCTAAATCCCGCACTGCGGCTGCCGGCGGGGCGTTAGCGGTAATAGTTGAAAAAACTCAGCTAGTCAATTAACATGTCGAAAACAAAATTTTTGAATAAAGGTGATATAATAAGGACAAATCCACATGAAGGATTTTGGGGAATAGCTGTTGTACTTTCAGAAAAGGAAAAGACTTCAGGAAGACATCCAATGTGTCATATAGCAATCACATCATTGTTATTTCAACACGAAGTGGAATTTGAAGAGTTAAACAATGAAATTTTAGCACCTCTAGTTTTTGAAAGAATTTTCAGTTTAAAAGGGAAAGAAGAATTTTCAAAAGAAGAAATTTGCATTGGAGTATATACCCGCAGAAATAAAGTCAATCTTGATGTAATTGGCTCTATTGAACCATCTCTGGTCTATAATGGACCATTACCGTTTGAGCCTTGGAATGACTTAGAAGTCACATGGCCTTTATGTGGAGAACCAACTGAAAATCTGGGACGAGAAGCATATATAACTTGGGAAAGAGGGAAATTAAAAATTAATAAATAACTACTACCGCTAACGAGCTTGCAACCGCAACAAAACCAACATTAGTAAGGCTTAGCGAAGTTTCACTTTTGCTGCGGTTGCAAGCCGAGCGTTAGCGGTAAGCATAAAAGAACCTATAAGTGGAAACAATCAAAAAATTATGACAAGTACAAAATATTTATGGAAATACTTTTTAATGCTGGCTATCTGGATAATTTGGCTGACAAGTTGTAGCCAAACTCATACAAGAGACACAAACTATTTTTACACCCCACCTAGAAACTTAAATGATGGCATTTCTATAGACAATATCGCTAACTCAAATATTGATAGCAATATAATTGTTGAACTCACAAAATTAATTTTAAAAGACACTTTCCCAAATATTCACAGTTTGCTTATTGCCAAAGACAACAAACTTATTTACGAAAACTATTTTTCAGGTAAGGACGAAAATTGGGGATGGCGTTTAGGTTATGCCAAACACGACACAAATATTCTACACGACATTAGAAGTATTTCCAAAGGTATAGTATCTGCTTGTATTGATATAGCCATTCAACAGCAAAAAATAAAAAGTATTGACGACCCAATTTTCAACTACCTACCAAATTATATTCAATTCAAGACAAAAGAAAATGAAGTAATTACAATTAGACACCTACTTACAATGAGTTCAGGCCTAAAATGGGATGAAGATATACCACATGGCACATCTTCAAATGATGAAACAAATATGGAACGGAGTAGCAATCCAGTTGAATACGTTTTAGGTTTACCAATGGAAACAAAACCAAATACTATTTGGAAATATAATAGCGGTGGAGTTCAAGTATTGGCTGAAATAATAAAATCTGTAAGTGGCGATAACATTGACAAATTCGCCGAAAAATATCTTTTTAAACCATTGGGAATAAAGGAATACAAGTGGACAAAAAGCCACCGTAATTTTCCTGCTGCTGCATCAGGACTTCGTTTAACTTCAAGAGATTTATTAAAATTTGGTTTACTCTACTTGAATAATGGCAAATGGAATGACAAGCAAATACTAACCGAAAGTTGGGTTAATGAAACTTTTAAATCTCAAATTATCAGAGACAATAATTTTCCAACAAAAGGTTATAGCTTTCTATTTTGGACAGAGACAGACACATTAAAAAACAAACCTTTTGAACTAATAATTGCCAGGGGAAATGGTGGACAAAGAATATTTTTAAACAAAGAATTAAATTTAATTGTAGTTATAACAGCAGGGAATTATAACAAAAGTGGAATAGTTAATGACGGGCAATTAGCGTTAGACAAATATATTCTTCCAGCAATTCGTTGACGAATGCCTACCGCTAACAAAGGCTATAACAAATGGCGGGTTTGGAACGTAATTGAAGCTTCGTCGCCCGCACAAATATTCGTGCTGGTTGACAGCTAAGTATCACGCAAACCGCCACTTGTCATAGCCTCAACCGTTAGCCACAATGGCAATTAGATGAATATCAGTCTTTAACAAATTCTATTAAAAGTTGAATCTTTTGTGTATCTTTGTTCATATAATTCCCATTATACCATGTTAACCAAGGACAGTGTCATTAAAACTATAGCAAAGCTTCCTAACAATTTTGGCTTGGATGAATTGATTGATAAACTGATATTTATTGATAAAGTCGAAAAAGGTTTAGATCAATCTATCAAAAATCAAGTTGTTTCTGAAACCCAAGCAAAGAAGAAGCTTGCCAAATGGTTAAAATAAATTGGACCAACTTTGCTGTGCAGGATCTTTATGAAATTGCCGAATTCATTTCAAAAGATTCTGTCCGTTATGCCCAAATGACGGCGAAGTACTTATTTGAATCACCTTCACTTCTAAAAACGCATCCCAAAGCTGGAAGAATTGTCGCTGAATTTAATGAAGAGAACCTACGTGAGCTAATTCGGGGAAGTTACCGAATAGTCTATCGAATTGTGGATAAAGATAGAATTGATATTTTGACAGTTCACCATTCTGCCAGGTTGTTTAAAAATTCTCCAATATTTAAAAAATAATTCTAATTGCCACAGTGGCTAACAAGCCGGCAACCGCAATGCGTTTTCTTTGTCGGTTAGGTAAAGTAAACAGTTCTAATGAACTGTAAAGGTAATTCTAAAATATTATTTGCTAAAACCCGCACTGCGGCTGCCGGCGGGGCGTTATGGACGATTTTTTATGAAACAAAATATAGTAAAGTCAATTATAGCTCTAATTTTACTATTTGCATTATCTTCTTGCAAATGTTATTATTATGAAATAATTCGGCATCCATATTCTTGTGATACAATTAAACAAGAATGGGATAAATCAAGACAAATCGGGAATGCCTTTTTTGAAATAAAATATTTGCAAGTACGATCATTAGAATATAAAATTGCATTTGTTGGTCGAGTTGTCGATAAAGTTTCTCAACGAATGATGTCAGGTATAACTATTTTTGTCTTGAAAGGTGATACGTGTAAATGTCAGTTAATAGGACCAGTGGCGTCAACAGATAAATGGGGTAGGTTTAATTATAAAGTCGATCAGGGAAATTTTGTGAGGTTATTACTAACATATCCAGGAATGGAATCACAAGAAATAAAAATAAAAAACCGCCCATAACGAGCATGCAGCCTCAATGCGGGGCATCGTGGTTAAAAGAACTGGTTGTGGCTAATAAACATGAAAACGAAATTCAAATATAAAATCTGCTAAAACCCGCACTGCGGCTGTCCGCGGGGTGTTAGGTGGCATTTAATAAGAAACTAATGAGAATTACCTGTTTACTTATTCTTTTTATATCAGTTCCATTTTTGATGTTTGGACAGAATAGTAATGAACTGAAAGAAGTCCATTTCCCTAATCATTATATCTCTGTAAATCCATTAAACATTTTACTTTTTCAGCAGGCTGGAATTACCTATGAATATAAACCGGGAGTTATAGGTTATGGAATTACCGTAGGGTACATTTATCCTAATAAAAAAGAGTATAGTAACTATTTTATTGCCGGACCCACAAATTACGGTTCCCTGGGTGATTATTCAGGCTGTTTTATTGTTCCCCAAGTGAATGTATACCTCACAAAACCAAAAAACTTAAAGCATGCAGGACTGGTATATATTTCACTTAAAATGGTTTATAAATATATGCATATAGATTCGACAATCCATACTGCATGGTATAATGAAGGCGATGGTTATTATTTATATAGAAAAATGATTGATAAAGTCAATATTTATGGCGGGTTTATCGATTTTGGATATAGATATGTTTTATATCATTTCTTTTTTGATTTTAATTTCGGAGTAGGGAAAATGTGGGTAAATCATAATATGATCATTGCAGGGCAAGCAGTTAATCCTTCCCCAATACAATATTTCAATCCACCTCGGCAGGAAGAGTTACATCAAAATCATGTGACCATTAATTTTACTTTAAATTTTGGAGTTGTATTATAGAAATATAAAATTTAAACGCCACATAACATGCCGCTAAATCGCAACAATGCTTGTACAAAGCTGCTTAGCAAAGCCGATGACTTTGCTGCGTTTAGCGGCTAAACGTTAAGTGTAACTTTTTTATTAATAGAAACCTTAAATAAATCATTAATCAACAATGAAAACAATTCGATCAATTTTTATTTTTCTTTCCATTATTGCAATTTTTTGGTCTCAAGGATGTAAGAAAAATAATAACCCGAATAATAACCCTCAGGAAATAAAAAAGATTGCATGGCCAAAAAGTTATCTTCCAGCATATCCCGGATCATGGTGGATTTATTCAGATGGAGATACCGTTAAAACTGGGCCTAATTATGTTTGGGCTGTTATTTATGGCGTAGATTTAAGTTCACAATATTATTTTCTTGATAGTTGTTATGTTCCAGTATATAATGGATGGGGGTTATACTATTATTATTCTTTCCCCATACCACAAAATGGTTATATTACGACTACTTTCCTCGATGAAACTTTAGGAAAAACCTGGTGTGAAAGCTGTAATAGATATATAGCGCATTGTGACGCAAGAAGGGTTACGAAGAAAGACACTTCAATGCAAGTAAATGGAATTATTTATGATTCTGTTATTGAAGTTCAGTTAGGTTCATATTGGCAAGATTATGTTTGGTCTGATTATAAAGAATATTACGCCAAAAATGTTGGTTTGATTAAAAAGGCTCCGGGAAATCGTAATTTAATAAAATATTTCATCAATTGGCCAAAATCAAAATAGTAGCTATAAATAATTATAAAAAAGTCTACACCTAACGGGCCCGCAACCGCAATGCTTACGTTTCAGGTAATGAAAGTCAAGTCATGCTAAAAAACATAAAAACAAAAAGCTAATTTTAACTCTGCTAATACGCACTGCGGCTGCATGCGGGGCGTTAGGCCTCATTTAATATGAAAAAATGTTTCATATATATTCTTCTTTTCTTTCTTCCTTTAATATCTATTGGGCAAGTTCAAGTAGGAATTAAAGGTGGATATGATTATTTTTTGTTTTCTCATCCTGACGATACTCATTTTACACATTACAATTATTTAAATAACGCGTTTCTTGTCGCAGTAACAATACGCCAAAGATCGGTACACACATTTAATCTTGGAGTTGAAATTGATTATGTATATCGTTCGTTTGGAGTGAAATCAAGTTGGGGTCCTTTAGGAGGTGGTACAAGTGCTGATTTTCATTATTCAATTGGTAATGTATATTTACAATTTCAACCACAATTTACAATTGGTTCAAAAGTGAAATTCTTCCTAATTCCAGGGATTTATTTTGGCACCTTGCTTAATTCATCATTACGGGGGACCTTATTTTCTTGGAGTATTGCTTTCCCGTCAAGAACCGACACAATCAATGACAATGCAAAAGGATATTATCCTGGTTTTGAATTTGGGATATCACCAGGTTTAGGAATTGAGGTCCCTATTCATAATAATCTTAATTTAGTAATTGAATATAATTTCAGTATGAATTTATTACCAATTGGAAGTTCGTGGGGATCAGATAAAGTCAAAATGCTTAATATGAATTTCGAGGTTGGCCTTGCATATACATTTAGAAGAAACCACTCAAAATCATCAGATAACTGATATTAAAACGAGGCTTAACAAGCCGCTAATCGCAACAACGCTAACGTAAAGTTGCTTATCAAAGGCGATACCTTTGCTGCGTTTAGCGGCCGACCGTTGGTGCAATTGAAATGAAACATAGGGATTGTACAAACATGTAACTTTAATCATAAAAACTGAAATTATGAAAAGCACTAGGATTATTTTCATGAGCCTCATGATGGCTTCAGGATGCTTTTTCCTTTCCTGTGATAAAACAACCGATGACACGGAAAAAACCTGCGGAGATTCTGCAAATCTTAACTGGGACAACCTGACACTGTCTTTAGACAGAATCGAATCTGGTAATGCTCAATTCAAACTAGAGGTGCTCCTGAGTAACATCTGTATTTATAAAAATGCAGAGATTACTGTACATATTGGTGAAACATCGACCAGTTCTATATACTCTGTAAGTGCATTCGTAGATCTTAGAAATTCTACTCCAGCAGATATCTCATTTGTTCATCAAAACGATACTGTGGCTGTCTGGAAAAGTAATCCATATTCGTTAGACCTGAGGCAAGGTTTTAAGACCAACCCGGGAGATTTCATGATAACGGTCTACGTTTTTTTACAGGCCCAAACCCTGGAAGAAGCCCGGCAAAAATATAATGCTTCGGTTGATGCATCCAGATCCTACATTCATATAGCCTATTACCGTCCAAAATCATAAAGATCGTTCATCAATTGAAGTTTCTATAGAGTCATCGTTTATAATTAATAGGAGAATATTTTATAAACATGAAAATAAATTCAACTGCAACTAACGAGCTTGCAGCCGAGCAATGCGGGGCATCGTGGTACGGATAGCGGTCGGAGCTACTCAATATGGAAACGAAATTCAAAAATAAAACCTGCTAATGCCCGCACTGCGGCTGCAAGGCGGGGCGTTGGCATCAAGGCTAAAAGACCACACAACACAACACTTGTAAACGGAATATCAGACAATAACAAAGAGTAGAATGAATCCTAAGATTGATATATATTTAAGTAGAGCCAAAAAGTGGCAGGATGAATTTGAGAAATTGAGAATGATCATTCTTGACTGTCAGCTGACCGAAGAATTAAAGTGGGGTGTTCCTTGTTACACGTTTCAGAAAAAAAACATAGTTTTAATACATGGATTTAAGGAATACTGTGCACTTCTGTTTTTCAAGGGGGCCTTATTAAAAGATACCTTCGATATTCTAATCAAGCAAACAGAAAATGTGCAAGCATCACGCCAGATCCGGTTCATCAATATTGGAGAAATAGTTGAGTTGGAACCCATCCTGAAAGGTTATATTAATGAAGCCATCGAAATTGAGAAAGCTGGTTTGGAAGTGAATTTTAAAAAGAATACAGAATTTATAATTCCTGAAGAATTTCAAAACAAATTCGATAAAATCCCTACGTTGAAAACTGCTTTTGAAGCCTTGACACCTGGGCGGCAAAGAGCATATATTCTTTATTTTTCTGCACCCAAACAGTCCAAAACCAGGGAATCAAGGGTTGAAAAATGTACGCAACAAATTCTCAATGGAAAGGGATTAAATGATTTGTAAATTCGATGAGAAAATATATTAGTCAACTTTAAGATATTACAAAACATTGTGTTGGAGAAAGGAATTGAAAAAGAAATTACCAAAATTATTGGAAGGTATGATGAATGAATGAACAATGCCCTGCTGCCAACGAGCTTGCAGCCGAGCAATGCGGGGCATCGTGGTACGGATACAGGTTGGGGCTATTAAACATGGAAACGAAATTCAAATATAAATCCTGCTAAAGCCCGCACTGCGGCTGTTGGCAGGGCGTGTGTGCCTTGAATTGTTCCCCCGAACTGGGAATAAATGCTGTACAAATGATGGAAGGCTCTTTGAAAATTGTGTAAGTGTGCGGAGGTCAAGCGAACCGACTGGCCGGCCTTACCAACGGGAAATGAGAAATGGACTTCTGTAAACGACTGTCAGGAGTAGTTTACAAACCACCTTATGCTGCATCGGGCGGAAACTCCCTTTGTGGTGAACGATAAGGAAAAGCGAGGGCTTTGACCTTCGCAGGTAAGTGTTGTCGAGCTGAATTAAGTAAACCAGCTACTGAAGCCTCGTAAGCGGAAATAGATGATGTCAAAACCGGGTAGTTACGCTTGTACCCGGGACAAAGTGTAACAGGTGCCCTGATTTCGGGTTACACGACATCCGGGGTAAAGCTGGCAGGAAGGCAATACAGGCTTTTGTATGGAACAAGGGAAGTCGCTATCGGTCTGTTAACTGAACAAGGAAGCAGACGTGGAGGGATACCACGGGATAGCGGCGGCGGACTAAGTCGTAGTAGCTGTGAAACTTCTGTAATGGAAGTGGAGCCAAGGGCTTAGCCTGTTCAGTTTCAAAGTAAACGACAACCAGTAATGGGATGATTGATTATTACGAGACAAAGTCACAACCGATTACCAGATTAATGGTTTTGCGGGCATATAAGAAAGTCAGAGCCAACAAAGGAGGCCCGGGCATAGATGGCATGAATTGGGAAGAACTGGACAAAAACCTGATCCCCAATCTCTACACGCTATGGAACAGGCTGACATCCGGCAGTTACTTTCCACAACCCGTAAAAGAAACCGAAATTGACAAGAAAGACGGAGGGGTACGAAAACTCGGTATTCCTACCATTCTGGATCGTATCGCACAACAAGTTGTCAAAACGCATCTTGAGCGAATCGTAGAGCCATTGTTCAGCGACAACTCCTTCGGCTATCGGCCGGGCAGAAGTTGCCATCAGGCAGTAGAAAGAGCGCAACGCAACACGTTTGGACATGATTGGGCAATTGATCTGGACATCAAAAGTTTCTTCGACAAAATTGATCATGATCTTTTGATGAAAGCAGTGAGGAACTATTGCAAGGACCAATGGGTACTATTGTACACAGAACGATGGTTAAAAGCAGGAACATTACGAAGTGATGGGAATTATGTTGACCGATTAACCGGCACACCGCAAGGTGGCGTAATCAGTCCGTTACTGGCAAATATCTTCCTGCACGTTGTATTTGACAAATGGATGGAAAAATATCATCCTGAAAAGCCATTTGTCAGGTACGCTGACGACATCGTAATTCATTGCAAAACGGAGAAACAGACACAGTACGTATTATCATTAATACAGAAACGTCTTGCCGAATGCAAACTGAGTACAAATCCCCAAAAGACCAGAATAGTAAACCTTGCCGGTATTACCCGGCACAAATATCCCAGAAGTCTTGATTTTCTTGGTTTCTCATTGCATCCCTGGTGGTGTAAAACCGGTAAAGGTTACCGGATCATGATCACTGCCTTCATTAGCGCAAAATCCGTTAGAAAAGCATTGGATAAAATTGGCAGACTGAAAATCCATAAATGGAGAAAATCCATTGAGGTATTAGCCGCAGAGTTGAATCCAATCATACGGGGTATCAAAAACTATTACTGCAAGTTTTGGGCAGGACATACCCATTACCTATGGTATCAGTTGAATGAGCGACTATTAAAATGGGTTCAATGGGAAAAAGGGTTGAATAAGAAAGCAGCCCTTAACTGGCTTCGTAAAAAGTATCGGGAAAGCCCGCGTCTTTTTGCCCATTGGGAATTGGTATATCCATAATGTTCTTATACATTTGTGATTGAACAGGAAGAGCCGTATGAATCGAGAGGTTCACGTACGGTTCTGTGGGAACGCAGGGGTGAAACTCCCCTGCGTGACCCGACTATGTGATATGCAAATAATTGTTGCGTCAGTTCAAATAAATGATTGAATATTGAACCCTTTATTAGTTTATTGTGAACGTGGTGCCTGGCGTTCAGAATTAAAGGATATGGAAAAACTAGACATGATTAGAATAGTTGCTTTTCCATACGAAGGAACAAGTAGAAAAACGCCAACCTTATCAAGACCATCTGTTGTAACTATTGATTCACCAAACATTACAATTGATATGAAATTCTCTATAGATGATACTGATGGTTCCAATAAATATAAAGAAATCCAATCTATTATTGGAAAAAAGAACGCAATGGATGTCCTTCATATTGATGCAGCATATAAATCAAAATGTAAAGCCTTTCTCTCACCTGATAAAGGAGATATTATTTCTAAAAAAAAAGAACTCGAGATACTATTACAAATGAAGTTCTTCCATCATATCGTCGATTGGCCAGAATTTATTGACTTTGTTAATGCTAATAAATAAAGAAAATTATTTGCACATCACATAACAAACGGGCAGTCTCAATGCGGGGTTTGTTGGTAAAGAAAATTGGTTGTGGCTACTAAAATAGAAACAAATAGCAAATTAAACTCTGCTAATGCCCGCAAAGCGGCTGCCGGTGGGGCGTCAGCAACAAGGCGAAGAAAAGATAGCAGCACTCTTTGAACGAAAACAAAATTATGAATTGGAAAATCAAAATATTTCCATTACTTGTTTTATGTGTGGGATGCTCTGTAATTGATAAAAGTTCTTTTCTGAAAGCTACCGATAAAAATAATGGTTGGCAAAAGGTTAAAAACAGAAACTATACTCGTAATTTTCCTTTTAAAATACCTTGGGATCCTTGGAGCAGTTATCAATATTATTCGTGTGATAGTAGTAGTTCATTATTCTTATATTTTTCAAATTTATATTATAAAAATGAAGGTAGAGAGTTTGTATCAACTGGACCTCCATTTATTCCTATATTTCCGTTATCAATTGTCGATAGATTTTCTGAAAATTCTATATTTACAATACAAATCAAGATTAACACATTTAATTATGATGAAATAGACAGCTTATTACAACATATAAATTTTATCTTCAATGATACTTTGCGTTTATTCCCATATAATACCAAAATAATTAAAAACACCGAAAATATTGACAACCTATATAATGGAATTGTTTGCAATAAATCACGAACTAATATTTACTACTCGGTTTCTTTGAAGTTTAAGAAATCAACATTTAATCTGAAAAAATTATCTGTAGATTTTGATACCGAATTTAATCATCGAATAAATTCAAATTACAAAAATATAACTTTTATAAAAAAGAATAGATATAGTTATTGTCCATTTCTAATTAAGTAATAAAAAATTAATATGTCAGAAAATAAAAATGGATAACTACTTCCACATATTTGTTTTTAAATTCAATACTGAATGAAAAATGAAGCAGAATATTAATAATATTACAAAAAGTTTGCGAAAAATTAAATTGCCCTGTTGCTAACGAGCCGTCAGCCGGCAATGCGGGCGTATCAGGTAAACAAGTCCGCACCTTTCCGGCCAGCGAACGTGGTAAAGAAAAGAAACAACAAGTAGGACCCGCATTGCGACTACTTGCGGGGCGTCAAACTGTCTAAAAACTAAAGTTATCTCATGGAGAATCGAATATTTGTACTTTCACTCGGACTCTTGGTCGAATATTTGAAGTTATAAACTGAGTTTTGAGACGGACTGGCGTTGTGCGTCATGCTTATGAATCCTCGACTAATTTGGAAAACAGAAAATAGAAATAAATGGCAGAAAACAATAATCTTGGTGATAAAACTTCTGAGAATCCAACAAATCACGAATCAGAAAAAATATCTGACGTAAAGATTTCTGTTGCTCAAGCCGATAATATTAGTTCAAAACAAGAAACTGAACCTATGGAGACTCACGCTTATCATCTACATCGTGCGCCCGGAAAGAAAATCTGGCATTATTTTTTTGAATTCCTGATGCTTTTTCTCGCAGTATTCTGCGGGTTCATTGCGGAGAATTGGCGTGAACAATTGCGGGAACACCGGCGCGAAAAGGAGTTTATACGCTCAATAGTGGAAGATATTAAATCTGATACACTCCAATCAAACAGAACAATATTACAATTGAAAATAATAAGGTCTGGTATTGACAGTGTATTAATCCTGTTATCATCTCCTGAAATATTTGATAAATCCAATGATGCATACAGGTTATGGACCAAAAACCTGGGACTTGAAGTTTTTGTTTCCAATGACCGCACCATCCAGCAATTAAAAAACAGCGGTGAGCTAAGGCTGATAAGAAATAAAGCCGTTTCAGACAGAATCATGAAATACGATCAAACTTTGAAAAAATATTATACACAGTCCAATCTCATGTATAGTGCTGTTCTAGATGTGACTGACTACAGCCAGCTTTTCGATTTTATCAGCTTAGATAAAAATAAGAATATTCCTGTACCTTTAACAGAAAAAGGTAAGAAATCCTTGAACCAGGCGTATTCCCATCTTCAACTATGGAACAGGGGCCTGATAGGGTTGATCAGCTGGCTCGAAGAAGTTAATGAAGAAGGAACAAGGTTGGTAATATTTATTCAAAAAGAATATCATCTGGAATGACTATGAAAAAGCACGAACGCACAACGAGCAGGCAGCCTCAATGCGGGGCAAGTCGGTAAGGAAAGTTGATTGTGGCTAATAACAGGAAAACAAAAAGCATAGATAAAATTTGCTAAAACCCGCACTGCGGCTGCCGGCGGGGCGTCAGTCTGTCTAAAAACTAAAGTTATCTTATGGAGAATCGAATATTTGGACTTTCACTCGGACTCCCGGTCGAATATTTGAAGCTATAAACTGAGTTTTGAGACAGACTGGCGTTATGCGTAATTTTAAAAATAACTACCGAATTATAAATTCAAAAAGAAGTAGAGATGACTCAGCTATACTCAACCTTAGCGAATATTTATCATGAGATGTATCAACATGTTTTTGATTATGATAAGGAATTTACTTTTTATGATTCATTATTAAAAAGTAATAACTGTCAAATTATTTTAGAGATTGGTTGTGGTTCAGGTATGCTTGCACGTCGGTTTCTAAAAAATGGCTACGATTATCTTGGATTGGATTTATTTAATGAAATGTTAGATATAGCCCGATCTGAAGTAAAGTCAGATAGGTTTATTCAATGTGATATGCGTAACTTATCTTTTAACCAACAATTTGATTCGGTTCTAATAACAGGACGTTCTATTGCTTACGTCATAGAGAATCAGGGAATTATAGACACTTTAACGGGAGTGCATAAATCTCTTAAAAATAATGGATTGTTTGTATTTGGTGTTTTTGAGGCTAATGGAATATTTGACAATTTCAATGATTTTGAACAAAACATTGAACATGATAATAAAAAGATTAAAAGAATAAGTAAATTAAAAAAGAATCTGGCAACAGGTTGGACTTATGATTGGTATGCGAAGTATATGATTGAGCAGAATAATGAAAAATTTGAATATGAAGATATAACAACATTGAGAGCTTTTACAAAGGATGAAATTTTACTATTTTTAAAGTTGACAGGCTTTAAAATAAAGGAAATAATTGATGAAGAAAAAGCATTAACATTAATAGTAGAAAAAAATAACTACGCATAACGAGCTTACAACCGCAACAAAACCAACATTTACAAACCTATCAAATGTTCACAATTGCTGCGGTTGCAAGTCAGGTGGCGTTGGTGGCAATTATAAGAATCAGGTATTCGTTAATAATTTGATAAAATATGAAAAAAATTATCTTCGCGCTTTTTTTCCCAATTTGTATTTATGGACAATCATTGAAGTCAGCGCTTGATAAGCAAGATTACAATGAGGTAATTCGACTTTTAAAGGACTCTTTGCTAATAAATCCTAATGATTCAAAATTATATTGTGATCTAGGTCATTATTATCATTATAGAGCTTACGACTGGAGACCGTTGATTGGTTATAAAGAAAGTTACTCGGATTCGGTACTTTATTTTTTAGAAAAGGCAATTTCTCTCAATTCAGATTACCGGGAACCTTTTTATTGGCTTCATGCCCAATATGGAGCAAGAGCAACCGAAGCCATTGAAAACAATCAAATAACAAAATATAAGCATGAATATCAATCTGCCAAGGATAAAGGTGCAATGCCAAAATGGTTATTAGAATTTGCCAGAAATACTCTTAACAGTTGCGATTCAGATGCCATATTATTTACATATGGAGATCTGACCTTAAATGCGATTTCATATATCCAGCTTTTTGAAAACCATAGGAAGGATGTCTCAGTGATACCGATCGGATTTTGTGGAAGTCCAAGCGAAGCAAAGCTGCACAAGTATGGAATTAAAAACATTATTAAACCAGTAAAAATAAGATTTTCTGATGACCAGATAATGGGAATGAAACCATACCCCTGGGATACACTTGATGTTAAAGTGAAATTTTCCTCAAAACTGAAGCATCTGTATGATCTGGAAACTGATTACTTTACTTGGAGATTAGCTCCTGATATGACATCAAAAGGGTCAACTTATATGAGTCCTTGGTTGGCTTTATTTGCTGAGATTATCGAAGCTAATCAGTTTGAGCGTCCGATATATTTTAGTATCGGATTTAGAGAAGAGGCATTGGCTGGACTTTTGCCTTATACCATAAATTGTGGTATAGTTTATAAACTTGTACCATTTATAACTAAGGGCTCGGTTTTTGAAATGGATACCACTGTGTTTGAAAAGGTTTTATTAAACAAAAGCAGTTTTGTTGATTTTAAGGATGTTGAAGTAAACAATTTTCCCGACAATTCACAAATCCTATTAAACTATCATTTTGCCCTCTGGCAACTATCAGAGTATTATAAGAAAATGGGTATCAAAAATAAAACGGCACAATTAAAAGATTTTATTCGCAATTATGTATCTTCTGATATACTTAAAACTGACACTTATTTAAATGGGATAAAGGATTGAAAATAAAATATAACTGCCACCAACGAGCCTTCAGCGGTAATTTTTATAACCTTAATTATCAATAATTATGAACTATAAAACAAGACATGAATTTCATCATGATAATGAATTTATTCTTGCCACAATCAAGAAAAGATTTGTTGCTTTCCTCATTGATTGGATCGTTCTTATAATAATTTATTGTTGCATAATCATCCTATTTGGTCTATTCAATATGAACATTTCGAAGATAAATGTCCATGGTATTTTCGATGTTGAAATTGAAATGAACAACGCGCATTCATATTTAATTACCTTTTTGAAATTTCTATTTGGACTTTTGCCGGTCCTTTATTTCGTAATCTCGTTTTATTTCTGTAAGGGACAAACCATTGGGAAATATTTTCTTAGAATAAAGGTACTTTCTTTGTACCATGAACATCTCGGATTGTGGCATTGTATCGAACGAAGTTTGGGTTATTTTGCATCCGCACTTGAGTTTGGATTTGGATATATACAAGCCTTTTGGAATCCTAACAGGATGACGCTTCATGATAAAATTGGTGAGACAATCGTAATAGACCTTCTTGTTAAAAAACATAAGTAATACAACTATCGCTAACCGGCACGCAGGCACACTGCGGCTGCGGGACGTTAGGGCACATTTTTAAAAACACACATCATGAAAACACTACTACTTTCTTTGTCGTTGTTTTTTACCTCTTCATTAATAATGGCACAAGTTTGGGCACCTTCAGGAGCCACGTGGTACTATGATTATGTAAATTTCTGGGTATCCGGTTATGTAAAAATTCAATATACGGGAGATTCCACTGTTGGTGGCAAATCCTGCAAAGTATTAAAAAAGGAGCTTGATAGATATGACTGGCTTAATCACATCTACTCACAAAATATTATTGGCTATGAATTTACTTATCAGGAAAACAACATAGTCTTTTATTACCGCTATGGCCAATTCTTCAAGCTTTACGATTTCAATTCTATCATCAATGATTCCTGGAAAGTTGCAGGTTGGGATTCATCTCAACTTTGCGGTGATACTGCAATAGTTGTTGTGGATAGTACAGGATTTACAACAATTAGTTCCATTTCATTAAAGTATTTAAAAATTTCACCTGGTCCAAATTCCTACTGGGCATTTTCTTCCGATACAATTATCGAAAGAATTGGCTGTCTTGGATATATGTTTCCTGAACCTACTTGTGTTGTGGATTTATTTGAAGGTGGTTCATTGCGATGTTACTACGATGATTCATTCGGTTTATATGAAAGGGGTTCCGCTCCGGCATGTGATTATATCACCGGAGTGGAGGATAATCATCCCGAAAGAAATTTTTTTAATGTCTATCCTGTCCCAGCGACTTCTATCATTACACTTGAATTTACCAAACCTGTCAAAGGCATGAGAATGATTGAAATATTTGACATCTTAGGCAACAGAATGAAAAAAATAGTAACTGATAAAGTAAATTTGATCATTGATGTCGAAGACCTTAAAAGCGGAATCTATTTTATTTCGGTAATGGATCAAAGTGGATTAAATTTGAAACAGAAAATTATTAAAAACGTACTCTAATGAGCCGGCAGCTTTAATGCGGCTGACTGCAGGGCGTTATGGGCAAGGTTATCAAAAGACAAAGCTGATAAGTTCATTAACCAATAACATTTATTTGTGCTATTCTTGAATCTATAAATCCCCAGAAAATAAAAAAACATGAAAAGGCTTTTAATTTTATTAATGGCTCTGGCAATATGTGATTATGTATGTGCACAATTTATTATAGCCGGAGATTCAAGTGCCCCGGATATATTGTACAAGGCACTTAATAGAACAATACATGTAAATGGGTCTCCTGGTGGTATTAGTTATTCTAATGAAACTGATTTCGTATTAGATTTTAATAATGATGGGGTTAATGACTTCGTTTTTACAGTTTCTGCCACTGGGACCCACGGCGGAGCGGGGGGGTCAGCTTGCTCTATTAAACCTTTAAATAACAATTTAATTTGTGTAAATTCTTTACCATTTCTCAATGACTCTACCTCATTTGTTGACACATTGAATTACAACGATACTATTGAAGCTAAAAACCTTTGGTATACGTCGCCTAATGAGATAATATTAGCATCGTCTGGATATGATTATTCTACTGGTAGTCATAGTTATGGGGGTATTTGGAATTTTCTGCCATTTAAATATATCGGGATTAGTGTAAAAATTGTAGATCACTTTTATTATGGTTGGGTAAAGGTTATAGTTAATGCAGCTTATGATGCTGATCTTTCTATAACAGATTGCGCTATAAGAAAATCACATGAAGGAATAAATGATGAAAAGAATGGGAAAAAGTATAAGATTTATCCTAATCCGGTTAATGGGAAATTAACAATAGAACAAGGGTTACCAGAAAAAGGAGGTGTTTTAACATTATTTAATATTAACTCTCAGCTTTTAGTCACAAAGGAAATAAGTGACTTTAAAACAGGAATAGATTTAGGTAGCTATAGAAGCGGCATATACTTGATAAAAATTAAAAATGACAATGAAATTGTGGTAAGAAAAATAATAAAAGAATAGAAGCCCTGCCCATATCAAGCCGGTAGCCTGCAATGCGGGGCAAGTTTGTAAGGAAAGTGGCTGGGTCAAAAAACGTTACGCGTAAAGCGTCACGTTTTATCCCCGCACTGCGGCTGCCGGCGGAGCCTTATAGATCATAACTTTTATGGAACATCAAGCATCTTTGGATAATATAAAAATTATTGTTATGAAACAAATAGCTCTTTTTTTAATGGCACTAGTCATGGTAATTTGTTCCTCCTGCGAAAAGGACAATCAGATCATTCAAATACAAACACAAAATTTCCCCAATCAGATAGGAGATAGATGGATTTATCGGTTGACAACCGATAATATTGATACTATTAAAGTTGAAATTGTGGGGCAAGGTTTATTACCAGATGGTAAAAGTGCAAAAATCTGGAAATATACTTATCAATATCCTTTACACACCTATATTGACACCCTTTTGGTTTCTTCAATTGCTAACGATGTGAGAATTTACGGTAATACTTGCTGGACCTGTCCAAATTCAACTCCATTTGAAGTTTTACATTACTCATTCCCTTTAACCATTGGTAAGTTATGGGTTTCAAATACCTCATATGGAGATACTACTAAAGTTCTGGGCCAGGTAAATGTATCAGTTCCTGCGGGAGCTTTCTCTGATGTCTTTGAACTTTCTCATTTCAGTGGTGGCCCGTTTAATGCCTGGACTTTTGACACGATATATTTTCATGCACAAATTGGGCTTGTTAAACAAAATCAGAATGAATATAATTTAGGACCTGTGATAGGCAACGGAACATGGGAACTCATATCTTATAAGGTGTACTAAATTTATTACCATAAAATAAATTAACAAAACCTGCCTATAACATGCTCTTAAACGCGACAAACCCAATGATGGTGGTACTTTTTGAAGAGTTACCGTTGCGAAATGAAATATGGTGAATCGCGAAGAGCGAACAACTAAAAGCGAATTCGTTTTTTTTCCTACATTTGCTCATCACTAACATTGTATTGTATGTATTACTCCGGATTGGAAATTATTGAGATTGCTATCAGGATCGAAGAGAATGGCGAGGAATTTTACACTGCAGCAGCAGAAATGATCAAGGAAAGTCCCGATATCAAAGGACTTTTCTATGACCTTGCTGAAAAAGAAATCACACATATCGCCATTTTTCAAAAAATGGCAGATAAATTTGAAGCAGAGTCCTTTGAATTCAACAATGAAGAATCTTCCGATTACATCGGACATCTTGCCGACACGCATATTTTTGGCAGGAAGGATGCCGGTACTGAACTTGCGAAAACAGTGTCAACTCCGCAACAAGCCCTTGAGATCGCTTTTAAATTTGAGAATGACAGTGTTGTTTTCTATGAAGAGTTGCTGAAAAGAGCCTCCGCTGATGCAAAAAAACTGATCTTCCAAATTATTGAAGAAGAAAAGGAACACGCTGCCGAAATCAAGAAGTTTATGTAATCACAACAGATTAATCAGGAATGCAGGTAAAAGGCCGAGCGCCAGTGTCAGGATTGTAAGAAAGATGACATGGCTCTTAAAAGCTACTCCCGATTCCAGTTTTATCCCATCCCCTTCTTTCAGGTACATGGATATAATGGGCCTGAAATAATAAGCTACGCTGATTGCCGAGCCCATAACCGCGATGATGACCAGCCAGAGGTAGCCTTGTTCCAGTGCCGTTGTAAAAAGATAATATTTTGCCATAAATCCTGCCAGTGGCGGAATCCCGGTCAGGGATAGCAACGCAATGGTCAGACAGACCGCCTCAACGGGATTTTTCTTTGAAATCCCCTCAAACGAAGTATACAGGTCGTTCCCTTTCGCACCTCTGATGAGGATGAGAATTCCGAATGCCGTTACCGTTGCAATTGAATATGCTGCGGCATAAAGTATCAGGGCGCCTGATGAACGCGCACTGAAGGCAAGAACTGCGAGCATCATATAACCGGAATGACTGATGCTGGAATAAGCAAGCATTCGCTTGAGGTTCGGCTGATAAAGGCCGGTAAGGTTGCCGACCAGGATCGTTAATACCGCCAGTATCCATAACGTGGGAGCCCATACCTCCCGGATGGAAGAAAAACAGTTATTGAACAGGCGGAACAATGCCACAATGCTGGCGACCTTAACGACTGTCGCCATGAATGCAGTCAGCAGTGTGGGCGTTCCTTCATACACATCCGGGGCCCAGAAATGAAACGGCACGATCGCAATTTTAAATGCCAGTCCGATGATCAGGAGGAACAGGCCGGCCCGGAATACCGGCGAAAGATGTCCTGCCTCCCGGAGGGTATAACGGGATATCTCATCCATATTGAGGGATCCGGAAGCTCCATACAACAATGCAATCCCAAACAACAAAAAACATGAGAGAAAAGATCCCATCAGGAAATATTTCAGTGTAGCCTCATTCGATGTGATCGCTTCCTTGTGGCTTCCGGCCAGGACATATAAAGCGATAGACAGTGTTTCAATTCCCAGGAAAAGGATGATCAGGTTTCCGAATTCCGTCATCATCACACTTCCTGCAAGGGCAAAAATGAGGATGGCATAGATGTCATCGAGAGGTCTCACAACATCTTTGTAATAATACCCGGCAAACATAAAAATGATGAACGTGGTTAAGATCAATACCGCGGTGAATGCAATGGAACTGTTATCCACGATGATCATGCTGTTGTAATAATGGATATTCTGGTCCCATCCGGTGAGAGCCAGCACAAGGGAAACCAGCAGCCCGACCAGGATCGTTGGCAGATGCCATGATTTCTTTCCCAGAATTCCTTCCGCAAGAATGAGTATGCCCAATACCGTAAGAGAAATGATCGTCAACATGAAAAATCCGTTCTGTTATACATCTTTATCAATGAATCAAATTCATAATTTCCCTGATTGCGGGTTCTGCAAGATGGAGAAAGAAGTTCGGAAATATCCCAATCCAAAACACCATTAGCACCAGGGGAACCAACGGGATCGCTTCTGTCAAGCTGATGTCACGGATTCCTTGCGACGTTTCCCCGGGTTTACCCAGCATGGTGCGCTGATACATCCAAAGCATATAAACTGCACTGAAAATGATCGTCAGACCTGCTATTGCCGCCATCCATATGTTGGTTTCGAAAATCCCGAAAAGCAAAAGAAATTCTCCGATGAAACCGTTAGTGAGGGGCAAGCCGATACTGCCCAGCAGGAAGATCATGAAAATGGCTGCCAGCCAGGGTGAATGTGTTGCCATCCCTTCGATCCGTGGAATTTTCCTCGTTTTCATTCTTTTTTCGATAAGATCGATGATGATAAATAATCCTGTGATGTTGATCCCGTGAGAAATCATCTGGATTACGGCGCCTTCAAGCCCTTTATGTGTCAGGGTAAAAATTCCCGCCGCGATCAGGCCAACATGTGCAATGGAAGCGTAAGCGATGAGCCGTTTCATGTCCGACTGACGGATGGCGATCACCGAGGCATAAATGATCCCGGTGACGGAAAGCGCCAGGGCGATCCATCCCCATTCTATTACTGCGATGGGACAAATGGGAAGAAGAAACCGGATCAGTCCGTAGGTTCCCATTTTCAGCATGATTCCGGCGAGCAGCATCGTTCCCCCTGCGGGTGCTTCGGTATAGGTATCCGGCTGCCAGGTATGAAACGGGAAGATGGGGATCTTAATGGCAAATGCAAGGAAAAATGCCAGGAAGATCCAACCTTGTTCTTTGGGTGTCAGATGCGCGGCATATAGGTAAATGATCTCGAAGGAATGGGGTGAAGGTGTCCGGAAATACAGGTATACCAATGCCACCAGCATAAACAGACTGCCCGTAAAGGTATAAATAAAGAATTTTAAGGTGATACGGATGCGGTCGTTGCCGCCCCAGACAGCGCAGATAAAATAAGCAGGAATCAGCGCCAGTTCCCAAAAAATGTAAAACACAAGGCCATCATAAGCGCTGAAGACACCGATAAAAGCCATTTCCATCAGGAGGATCAAGCCATAGAATGCTGAGGGTTTATGGTATGCATGGCCAAGGGAAGAAAGAATGACCAGCGGAGTCAGGAAGGTTGTTAAAAGAACCAGCAGGAGGCTGATCCCATCCACACCAAACCGAAGGTTGACATGCAGGCTTGCGATCCAACCGATGTTCAGCAGGAATTGGCAATGACATTGAGTTAAGTAAAGGAAGAGTCCGTAAAGCGAAACCATGAATTCAATAACGGATCCGGCTGTTGCAAGCAGGCGTATCCATTTTTCATTCCGAAGGCTGAAAATAACCAGGGAAAACAACAAGGGAAGTATGAGCAGAATTCCTGTAATCATTTCTTAAATAACAAGATTAAATAGTAATATTGCGATGATCCCGGCCACCATCATGAACACATAAAAACCCACATGCCCGCTCTGAAGGTAACGGATTGTGTTTCCGACGCGGATCACAAGGGTTCCAATCCCGTCAACAAGTTTATCAATGATTTTTTTCTCGATGATTTCATGAAACCCTTTCGAAAGACTTACGATGGGCCTGACGAAAAGCGTGTCGTAAAATTCATCAATATAATATTTATGTGAAATAAGTCCTGGAAGGAAAAAATTTTGTACCAGGTCTTCCAGTATCTCGGGTTTCTTTTTCAGGAAGCGGGACCAGGCAACCAGGATCATTATTCCCACATAAACAATGGTGACCCCTGCCAGTAACCATTCTGTATAATGATCAAGCGCATATACCGGCGCTTTCAGGGAAAGAATCGAGCCGGCAAATACCGGAGCGAGAAAGGATTGAAGCCAGGCTGAACCTCCTGTAAACCCTGGCACGTTGATCACCCCGCCAACGATGGATAATATAGCCAGGATGACCATGGGAATGATCATGATGAAAGGAGATTCATAAAGGTGCTGTTTTTGTTCCATGGTACCCCTGAATTTCCCGCTGAAGGTGAGAAAATACAACCGGAACATGTAGAAGGCCGTCATCATTGCTCCGATCACAGCAATGATCCAGAAGGGAACGCTATGGACGAATACTGAAGAGAAGATCTCATCTTTTGAAAAGAATCCCGAAAATGGTGGAATTCCAGCTATGGCGATGGTTCCCATAAGAAACACCCATCGCGTTTTCTGCAGGGAATTGCCTAATCCGCCCATTTTCCGGATGTCCTGTTCCCCTCCTATTGCATGGATCACACTGCCTGCGGCAAGGAAGAGGAGCGCTTTGAAGAATGCATGCGTTGTAAGATGGAAAATGGCCCCTGTAAAGGAACCCATTCCCAATCCAAGAAACATATATCCCAACTGACTGATTGTGGAATAGGCCAGGATCTTTTTAATATCATTCTGAAAAATGGCGATAGAAGCAGCAAACAGGGCGGTAGCAAGCCCTGTAACGGCGATGACTATGAGAGTAGCCGGCGCAAGGACGAACAAAATATTCGACCGTGCCACCATATAAACACCGGCAGTGACCATCGTGGCTGCATGGATCAGTGCAGAAACCGGTATGGGACCAGCCATCGCATCAGGCAGCCATGTATAAAGGGGTATCTGTGCACTTTTTCCGACAGCTCCCGCAAAAAGTAACAGGGTTATGGCCGTGATCACCCCCGTTCCGGGATGCATATCTTGTGCCCGGGTGAAAATATCAAGATAATTCAGGCTGCCGAAGGTTGTAAAAAGAAGAAAGATCCCCAGGAGAAAACCAAGATCGCCGATTCGGTTCATGATAAAGGCTTTTTTGGCCGCATTGTTAAATTCCTGGTTTTTAAACCAGAATCCGATCAAAAGATAGGAACATAATCCAACTCCTTCCCAACCGATAAATAAGATGAGATAACCGGCGCCCATGACCAATAATAGCATGAAGAAGATAAACAGGTTCATGAAAGCAAAGAACCGGTTGTACCCCGGGTCATCCTTCATATAACCCACCGAATATATATGGATGAGAAATCCTACTCCCGTAATTATCAGCAGCATCAGGGCCGAAAGCGGGTCGATAAGAAATGAAAAGGAGACAGAGAAGCCGTTGAAAGAAATCCAGTTGAAGAGGTTCGTCACGATCCGGTTTGGAGTATCGGAACCGCCTCCGGTAAGAAGGTGAAAGAAAACGATAAGAGAACCGGTCAAGGAAAGCAGTACCGTTCCGGGACCAATCACCGAAGTGAACTTCTTAGGAATATAATTAAACCCTAACCCCAGGATCAGGAATCCGAGAAGCGGAAAAACAGGAATCAGGGCTATAAGAAGAGAAGGCATTGTCGATTTACGATTTACGATTTACGATTCATTTGACTTTAAAAACTTTATAAACTTTACAAACTCCATTCCTACCATTTGAGTTTATTCAGAATATCAATGTCTATTGAGTGTGTGGTGCGATAGATGACAACGATGATTGCCAGTCCGATTGCCACTTCTGCAGCGGCAACGACCATGATAAAAAACACGAAGATCTGTCCAGCAGGATCGTTCAGATAAGTTGAAAAGGCTGCCAGCAGGAGGTTGATCGAGTTGATCATCAGTTCCACCGACATGAGGATCAGCAAGGCATTGCGTTTGATCAGCACACCAGTCACGCCGATGCAAAATAGCATAGTGCAAAAGAACAGGTAATAGCCGATAGGTATAAATTGAATTGACTGGGTGATGCTGGTCATTGTTTATTATTTGAATATCGATCAACGAATTTTAAGTTCACTACAGAATTCTCTTTTACCGCTAAGACGCTAAGGCGCTAAGGTCGCTAAAACTTAGCGTTTCATTTAGCGTCTTTGCGTCTTCGCGGTAACATAGATAATTAGATGTTATTCTATTTTTCATTCTTCATTCTTCATTGAATCAGATTTGTTCCTTCTTCCCTAACAACACAGCGCCAACCATCGCTGTCAGGAAGAGTATCGACGATAGTTCAAACGGCAAAAGGTAATCTTTGTAAAGCACTCTTCCCAGGTTTTTAACCAACCCGATCTGGGTCAGGAATGGATCGGTTTTTATGGCTATATCATATCCACGGAAGATTCCGATCAGGATAATCATCAGCGTTCCTCCTGCGATGATTACAACGATCTTGATCCAGACCGGCTTGGGAGAGACCTCCTCCTTGTTCAGGTTGAGCAGCATCACGGTAAATAAAAATAAAACCATGATGGCTCCTGCATAAACGATGACATGAACCACCGCCAGGAACTGGGCATTCAGTAAGACATAATGGCCTGCAATGGCAAAAAAAGTTAGTGTCAGGTAAAGAACACTGTGGATGGGTTTTTTCGACATCAGCACCATCAGTGCAGAATAAAGAGCCAGGATGGAGAGAAAGAAGAAAATGTACTTTGTAAACATGCTATCAGGTTCAAAATTCAGATTTAAACTGTTTTTACCCCTATCACCTTTCCCTTTTCACCCCCTCTCCTAAGGGAGAGAAGGCCGGGGGGTGAGGTTAATGAAATTTTAGTCTCATTGATTGTGCTTTTTTGATTTGTCTTTCTTGAATTCCAGTACTTCTTTCGTTTCGCGTTTTGAAATATCGATCCGCTTCTCCGGATCCAACGGTTCCAGGAGTTTGTCTTTCCCATAGACAAACTCATCGCGTTCATAATCCGAAGCTACAATTCTTTTGGTCAGGAAGATAGCCTCTTTCGGACAGGCTTCCTCGCATAGTCCGCAAAAGATGCATCTCAATATATTGATCTCGTAAACGGATGCATATTTTTCTTCCCGGTATAGGTTTTCTTCTCCCGGTTTCCGTTCATCTGCTACCATGATAATGGCTTCGGCAGGACAGGCAACTGCGCAAAGTCCGCATGCCGTGCATCGTTCACGTCCTTCATCATCCCGTTTCAGTATATGCTGCCCGCGATAGATCTCTGCAAATTCTCTTTTGGTCTCCGGGTACCGGATTGTGGCCTTTTTCCTGAACAGATGAGAGAAGGTGATTCTCATCCCATTCAACACTGCAGGTAAATAGATCTTCTCCCAAAAAGACATTTTTTTGTTTGAAACCAATTTGGATCTATTTGATATTAACTGCATGCTCTGAATATTATCTAATAAGAATAACAATTCCCGTGATCACGATATTCAATATTGCCAATGGTATCAGGGCTTTCCATCCGAGCCGCATCAGCTGGTCATACCTGAACCGTGGCAGGGTCCATCTCACCCACATGAAGACAAACCCCAGGAATGTTATCTTGGCAAACAAAACAAAGAAGCCTATGGTGGCCATGGCATTGGGAGAAAGCGTCAGTTTATCCATAAACGGAAAATTATACCCGCCAAAAAACAAGGTAGCCATGACCGCAGCAGAGATGAACATATTGATATATTCGGCAAAAAGGTAGAAGCCGAGTTTCATGCTGCTATATTCGGTATGGTATCCGCCCACGAGTTCGGTTTCACATTCGGGGAGATCGAAGGGTGAGCGATTACATTCGGCAAAGGCACAGACCAGGAAAATCAGGAAGGCTGCCGGCTGGTACCAGATGTTCCAGTTAAATCCATGTTGCTGTTGTACAATATCATTCAGACTGAGCGATCCCGTCATCATCACCACAGATATTATGGCGAGACTCATGGCCAGTTCATAGCTGATCATCTGGGAAGAGGCGCGTATGGCTCCGAGCAGGGCATACTTGTTATTGGAGGCCCAGCCGCCGATCATGATCCCATAAACCCCAATGGAGACGATTGCGAAAATATACAGGATCCCGATATTGATATCGGCAACCTGCAAGGGATATTCCTTACCATTGATAACCAGGTTGCTGCCCCACGGAATGGCAGCGCTGGTGAGCAATGCGATCAGCATGGTGAGGGAAGGCCCAAGGATATAAAGGAATTTGTCGGCTGTATTGGGCATGAATTCTTCCTTGAAGAAGAGTTTGATCCCGTCGGCCAAGGGTTGGAACAATCCCCAGGGGCCGGCACGGTCGGGACCGAGGCGATCCTGGAAAAATCCGGCCACCTTTCGTTCGATCAAGGTAGAGTACATGGCAACCAGTAAGCTGAGCATTAAGATGCAACTTGCGAGGATAGTCTTGTAAAGGATAAATGTGGCCATTTACTTATTCCTGTTGTTCTGTTGTCCCTTCGATCGGATGAATGATTGAAGGCTTGATCAGTTTTTCATAATGATTCGCAGAGATCACCGATTCCCGTTTGATTTTTCTCGGTCCTTCAATGACCCAGTCCGTCAGTTCTTTTTTTTCAAACCTGCATTCGTTGCAGATAAACTCTTCCAGTTCTCCAAACTCATCTTTTCTGCCGGTGATCCGGTATATTTCATTTCCGAACATCCAGGCTGTAACCTTGCCCGTACAATGCGAACATACCCGGTGGGCATCTATTGGATTCAGGAACCAGACACGACTTTTAAAACGGAAGGTCCGGTCGGTGAGGGCGCCAACGGGACAAACATCGATCACATTTCCTGAAAAATCATTAGCAATCACATTTTGTATATAGGTACCGATCTCTGCCGCATCGCCCCGGTAAAGAACGCCGTGAACACGTCTGCCGGTGATCTGGTCGGCAGTAAAAACACAACGGTAGCAGAGAATGCAACGGTTCATGTTAAGCTTGATCTTATCCCCGATATCAATTACCGGGAATTCCCTTCGTTCTTCATCACTGCGGGTTTCTACTACTCCATGAAGGAAGCTCAGGTCCTGCAGGTCACATTCACCGGCTTGGTCGCAAACAGGACAATCCAGCGGATGATTGATCAGGAGAAATTCCACAATGGCTTTCCGGGCATCCAGCACTTCCTGAGAGGTGATATTCTGCACCACCATCCCATCCTGGACAGGGGTGCTGCAGGATGCCACCAGCTTTGGCATGGGGCGTGGATCTTTTGACGACGACTGTGCCACTTTAACAAGGCAGGTACGGCATTTCCCGCCGGTGCTTTTTAATTTGGAATACCAGCACATGGCCGGGGGAACGATTTTCCCTCCGATCTTCCGGGCCGCTTCGAGGATAGTAGTTCCTTCGCTGACTTCAATGGGTATATTATCGATAGTGACCTTCATTTTCTTTACCGATACTGGATGCTGGATGATTGATACTGGATAAGTGATCCATGATCAGGATTTTTTACTATTTCCGGATGTTCGATATGAAATTCAAATTCATGACGGAAGTGCCTGATTGCGCTGGAAACAGGCCATGCGGCTGCATCACCGAACGGGCAGATGGTATTTCCTTCAATTTTACCGGCAATGTTAACCAGCAAATCGATATCACTGTATTTTCCTTTGCCCTGCTCGATACGTAGTAAAATCATTTCCATCCATGCGGTTCCTTCGCGACAGGGCGAACATTGCCCGCAGGATTCGTGGCGGTAAAAACGGGTGAAGTTCCAGGTATTCCGCACCATGCAGGCATCTTCATCGTATACGATAAATCCTCCCGACCCCAGCATGGTGCCGCTGTCGAAGCCGCCTTCTGCCAGCGATTCGTAGGTCATCAGCCGTTGTTCTCCCTTCAGGGTGCGAAGGATTAGTTCGGCTGGCAAAACCGGTACGGAAGAACCGCCGGGAATGACCGCTTTCAATCGTTTCCCGTTTTTGATCCCGCTACAGTATTCTTCTGAGAAAATGAAATCCTCCACGGGTAGTCCCAATTCTATTTCGTATACGCCGGGTTTGTTGATGTTTCCGCAGGCAGAGATGAGTTTGGTTCCGGTGCTTTTTCCTTTACCGATCTTTGCATAGGCCTCTCCTCCCATATCGATGATAGGAACGATGGCTGCCAGGGTTTCCACATTGTTCACCACTGTAGGGCAATCGTAAAGTCCTTTATAAGCCGGAAACGGCGGCTTAATCCTGGGATTTCCTCTTTTCCCTTCCAGTGATTCCAGCATGGCTGTTTCTTCCCCGCAGATATAAGCGCCTCCGCCTGGTTGAAGAAAAATATCCAGTGAAAAACCGGTTCCCAGAATATTTTCTCCCAGAAATTTTTGCTTATAGGCTTCATCGATGGCTTTTTTCAGGATTCCGATGATGTATTTGAATTCACCTCTTACATAGATGTAGCAGGTTTTCACGCCCAAGGCAAAGCAGGAAATGATAAGCCCTTCAATCAGCAGGTGGGGTATATGTTCCATCAGGTAACGATCCTTGAAGGTTCCCGGTTCGCTCTCATCGGCATTGCAGACCAGGTACCTCGGTTTATCCGTTTTGCGGTCGAGGAAACTCCATTTCAGGCCTGTAGGGAACCCGGCGCCACCCCGGCCCCTGAGCCCCGATTTAGTAACTTCCCGGTTTATATCTGCAGGAGTCATTTCCTTCAACGCTTTTTCCACCAATGAATAGCCCCCGTGAGCCCGGTAAACAGCGAAGTCACGGATGCCCGGAATGCCTATCTTTTCAGTTAAAACAAGTCTGCCCATCTGGTTTCCGAAGGTTGTTGTTTCCCTTTATTTTTAAGATCTTCGATGATCCGGTCAATTTTTTCATGGGTCATTGATTCATAAAACTCCGTATTGACCAGTATGACCGGAGCCGTATCGCAGGATCCAAGGCATTCTACGGTTTTCAATGTAAACAGTCCGTCGGATGTGGTTTCCCCATTTTTAATCCCCAAAACATTTTCCAGGTGATCAAGGATACGTTCACCTCCGCAAAGTGCACATGGGCCTGTCTGGCATACTTCGATCACATATTTTCCTGCCGGCTCGAGATGGAACATGGTATAAAAGGTGGCAACTTCATATACCTCGATCGGCTGAATTTCCAGAAGGGATGCTACATAATCCATAGTATCAACACAAAGATAGCCTCCCAGTTCCTGCTGTGCAATGTGCAGTACCGGTAATAAGGCGGATTTTTTTCTGTCGCCGGGATAATGAAGGATGATTTCTCTGATCCGCTTCAAGGTTTCTGCAGAGAATCCAATTGTTTTATTCTCCCTTTTATACAACTTATGATCAACCAAATTCTTCATTCTTCATTGGTTATCAACCGTCCAGCTCTCCCGCAATCACATTCATTGAACTCATGGTGAGGATCGCATCTGATAGCACTCCGCCCCTGATCATTTCCGGTAAAGCCTGGTAGTATATGAAACAGGGCCTGCGGAAATGGAGACGGTAAGGTGCTCTTCCCCCATCGCTGACAAGGTAGAATCCCAGTTCCCCGTTTCCTGCTTCAACCGAATGGTATATTTCACCAACAGGTGCGCCGATCTCTCCCATCACGATCTTGAAATGCCAGATCAGGGCTTCCATTTTGCTGTAAACATCTTCTTTTGGCGGAAGGTAGAATTCGGGAACATCCACAAAATATTTACCTTCCGGGAGATTATCCAAGGCATTCCGGATAAGTTTCAGGCTTTGCCAGACTTCTTCCTGCCGCACGCAAAAGCGATCGTAGGTGTCGCCCTGACTTCCGACCGGGATGATAAAATCAAAATCATCATAGGAGCTATACGGACTCGTTACCCTGACGTCATAATCCACACCGGCTGCCCGGAGGTTCGGACCGGAAAACCCATAATTCACTGCCCTTTCGGCAGAAATAGGGCCTACATTGATGGTTCGGTCCATGAAGATGCGGTTACGGAGGAGCAATTTTTCAAATTGTCTGAATACTTTCGGCAGATGGTCGAGGAATTCGTAGATCTTCTTTATGACTTCAGGGGTAAAATCCCGCTCAAAACCTCCTATTCTGCCGACATTTGTTGTCAGCCGTGCCCCGCAGAGCAGTTCGTAGATTTCGTACACTTTTTCGCGCTCCTGGAATACATACACAAATCCTGTCAGAGCTCCGCTGTCGACCCCGATGACGCTGTTGCAAATCAAGTGGTCGGTGATCCTCGCCAGTTCCATGATGATGATCCGCATGTAATCGACCCTTTTTGTCGTTTTGACCCCCAGAAGCTTTTCTACTGCCATCTGCCACCCGATATTGTTGATAGGAGAAGAGCAGTAATTCATACGGTCGGTCAGGGTTGTGATCTGATAATAAGGTCTTCTTTCGGCGATCTTTTCGAAAGCCCGGTGAATATAACCGATAGTTTGTTCGGTATCGATGATCCGTTCTCCATCCAACGTCAATACATTCTGGAATATGCCATGTGTGGCCGGATGCGTGGGGCCAAGGTTCAGTGTCGTATAACGGTTGTCGTTCATCTTCCAAAAAACCGGTTGTCTTTATCTTCCCGTGTAGGGTCTTCAAGCGGATATTCTTTTCTCATGGGAAAATAATCCAGATATTCTACATTCAGGATCCGCTTGAGGTTGGGATGCCCTTCGAAAAGGATCCCGTAAAAATCATAGGTTTCCCGCTCCATCCAGTTGGCCCCCGAGAACAGATCCGTGACTGTAGGAACAACGGGATTCCCCAGCGGTAAAAAAGTCTTTATCCGGATCCGGGTATTGTCAGAAAAACGGTGCATGTGATATACCACTCCTAGTTGTAATTCCTGGTCAGGGTAATGAATGCCGCATAGGGTCGTGAGAAAGGTAAATCCAAGGGATTCATTTTCCTTGAGGAAACGGATCAAGTCATGGATCACCTCTTTGGCTACTACTATTGTCAGCATGTCTTTTTGCTCATCAATAGAAAGGATACCTTCTGTGAAGCGGGATTTCAATTTGCCGGTGATGAATGTGTCGTCCATATTGTCCTCACACGCTGATTCCTTCGTCAAGGAAAAGTAGATTAGATTTAAATGCTATTTGATTCCGTAACTTCCCAAAAGCTCTTTGTATTCTTTTGAATATCTTCTCCTGAGGGATTCTTTTTCTACCAGTTCCTGAACTTTCATAAATCCGTCAATAATCTGCTCCGGGCGGGGTGGACAGCCTGGGACAT
>Ga0224525_1000163_pt1 | contig 33611 bp, 28 predicted proteins | sample CFST100metaG_FD_179874 | JGI IMG/M metagenome (GOLD analysis project Ga0224525, IMG submission 179874) | Peat soil microbial communities from Stordalen Mire, Sweden - C.F.S.T100 | ecosystem: Environmental > Terrestrial > Soil > Wetlands > Peat | place: Sweden: Norrbotten County, Stordalen Mire...
ACTGAGGAAAGTAATGATATTTGAGTTATTGTCTTGTTGGTTGTTGAACTATGTATACCTACGCGGAGGAATTGCTAAATTTGTGCTGAAACAGGAACACAAATAACGGATTTCCAGTGTTGTAAAATTACCCATTCATTTTGACAAAGAACCATAAAAATAATGAATTACCTTTGAACGTTACATCGTAAAAGTTAACTATGCTTACCCGGCGCCTGGCCTGTTTCCTTGTCTTTTTCACAGCTTGTTCATTTTCCCTGCGATCACAGGAACACCTGAGTTTATCTATGCTGGATGATTCATTGTCGTCCATTCAACGGAAAATTCAGAAAACTGATAATGATTCCGTCCGGCAATTTCTGAACACGCTTTTCAGGACTACGCTGAAAACGGCCATTGAGTTGCCCGGATCTTTTACTTACCCGTTCGATTCCCTTAAGAAGTTGGCTAAGATGACTTCCCCCGATAAAAAGTTCCGGATCTATAACTGGAACCTTCCCATTACCAGCGGCTCAAACCTATACTTTTGTTTTTTTCAGATTGATGAGAAAAGCAGCAAACATACTTTCAGGATTATTGAACTCAGGGACCGTTCCGATTCCATTCCTGACCCTGAGCACAGCGCATTAAGTGCCGGTTGCTGGTATGGCGCCTTATACTTTAAAATCATTCAGGAAAGTTCTAAAACAGGGATGATCTATACGCTGCTTGGATGGGAAGGTACAAGTCTTTTACAGATGCAGAAGGTCATTGAGATCCTTACCTTTGACGATAAGAATCTTCTCCATTTCGGAAAAAAAATATTCAATAAATATAAGGATGGGGAAAACAAGCGTGTGATCTTCAAATATTCACCGGTTGCAACTATGGTTTTACGTTACGAGGTGCAGTCCCTTTCAAAGGGAAAAAAATGGAATGCCTCAAACAGGACTTTCAAAGAGAGCCTTTCAAAGGCGTCCATGATTATTTTCGACCGGCTTGTCACGCTTGAGACATCAGAAGGCAAGGCACCGGTGCTCGTTCCTGCAGGAGATATTTATGACGGATTCCTCTTCGAAAATGATCGGTGGAATTTCGTGGAAAGTGTGGATGCCCGGAACTGGTAAATCCCCTATATTTGTAGTATATTCCATTATTTTTTCCTCCTATTGTTTGATTTTTTCGGCTATTTTATTTTATCTTTGTTTTTTTCTTCGGCATTACACTCAATAACATAAACATATATAACACTTTAACACTAAATCTCTATGAAGAAGCACAATTTTAATGCAGGTCCTTCCATACTGCCACGCATTGCCATTGAGAATTCAGCAAAAGCGATCCTCGAACTGAATGGAAGCGGTCTTTCACTACTCGAGATCTCCCATCGTAGTAAAGATTTTCAGGCCATCATTGATGAAGCAGTAGCCCTGTTCAAAGAATTGCTGAACATCCCTCCAAATTTCCATGTTCTGTTTCTTGGTGGAGGCGCTAGTCTTCAGTTCTGTATGGTTCCCTATAATTTGTTGAAGACCAAGGCCGCCTATCTCGAAACCGGAGTCTGGGCCAAGAAAGCGATCAAGGAAGCCAAATTTTTCGGCCAGGTGGATATTGTTGCATCTTCTTCCGATAAGAATTTTACTTATGTTCCTAAGAATTTTTCTATCCCTGCTGATGCCGATTATTTCCATATCACTACAAACAATACGATTTACGGTTCCGAATTACATACTGATATCGACAGCCCGGTTCCGCTGGTTGCCGATATGTCATCCGATATCCTCAGCCGCCCGGTTGATGTTTCTAAATATGCGATTATCTATGGAGGAGCCCAGAAGAACATCGGGCCGGCAGGTGTCACCGTCGTGATCATCCGTGAAGATATACTTGGCAAGATGGATCGCCCGATCCCGACTATGCTCGATTACAGGACCCATATCAAGGAAGGTTCACTTTTCAACACACCTCCTTGCTTTGCCATCTACACCTGCCTCGAAACGCTGAAGTGGATCAAAGGTCTTGGAGGTGTGACTGCAATCCAGGCTATGAATCAGAAAAAAGCACAACTTCTTTATGATGCGATCGATAATAGCAAGATCTTCATCGGAACGGTTGAAAAAGAATCCCGTTCACTGATGAATATTTGCTTTGTCATGAAAGAACAGTATAAAGACAAAGAAGATGCTTTCATGGAATTTGCAAAGGGCAAAGGCATGATCGGCATCAAAGGGCACCGTTCGGTAGGTGGTTTCCGCGCTTCCTGTTACAATGCCTTGCCGATAGAAAGTGTCCAGGCACTGGTCGACACCATGAAGGAATTTGAAAAAGCGAATAGTTAACCCTTCAACCTGAATCAGAAACCTAAAAAAAAACTATATGACGAAAGTATTGATTGCTACAGATAAACCATTCGCCCCTATTGCCGTAAAGGGTATCAGGAAAGTGATAGAGGATGCCGGATTTGAACTGGCACTGCTGGAAAGCTATACCAGTCAGGCTGATTTTATAAGCGCAATCGCCGATGTGGATGCAGTGATTATCCGGAGCGATAAAGCGGATAAATCCGTTATAGATGCCGGAAAAAGCCTTAAGATCATTGTCAGGGCCGGTGCAGGATATGACAATATTGACCTGCAGGCAGCCACTGAAAAGGGCGTCTGTGCCATGAATACACCAGGCCAGAACTCCAATGCAGTTGCCGAACTGGCACTTGGGATGATGGTGTACCATGCACGAAACTTTTTCAATGGAAAATCAGGTTTTGAGTTGAAAGATAAGAAACTTGGTATCCATGCGTACGGATATGTAGGGAAGAATGTTGCCAGGATCGCCCATGGCTTCGGGATGAAGGTATTTGCATTCGATCCTTTCATTTCCAAAGCGGAGATCGAAAAGGACGGGGTAACGGCTGTTGCTTCTGCGGAAGAACTTTACAGCACCTGCAACTACATCTCATTGCATATTCCGGCCAACAGCCAGACAAAGCAGTCTATCAATTACGCATTGTTATCCAAAATGCCTGCCCCGGCTGTGCTGATTAATACAGCCAGGGCCGAGGTGATCCAGGAAGCAGACCTGCTTAAACTTTTCGCAGACCGGAAAGATTTTACTTATCTTTCGGATGTGGAACCCAACAATAAAGCTGAATTCGAATCAAACTTCAAGGGTCGTTATTTCTTTACTCCCAAGAAAATGGGTGCGCAGACGGAAGAAGCAAACATCAATGCAGGTATTGCTGCTGCAAGGCAAATCGTGAATTTCCTGAAAAACGGTGACAGGACATTCCAGGTAAACAAGTGAGGTTATCCAATCTTTGTTGTCAACATCATGTCTCGAAATAAACCATACACGTACGGAACTTAGTATTCACTTTATTACCCTTTACTATGGAAATCGAACAGGAAAAGCCCACCACCTTCTTCAGGTTTGAAGATCTCCGGATCTATCATAAAGCGCTCGAATATACTGATACGATCTATTCGATGAGCAGGAATGTGAAAGATGATCCTTATACCCGGTATTTCTTTGAACGCTTTCTGACTTCTGCAACGAGCATTGCTACGAATATCGCAGAAGGGTCATCGCGGAACAAGAGCCAGTTTGTATATTATCTCAAAATGGCAAAAAGTTCTGTGAGGGAATGTGTTGTACTATCAACCCTGGCGTTAAGTCAGAAGTTCATAACGGCTGAGGTGTTTGACAACTCCAAGAACCACCTGATGGAGATGACAAAAATGATTGGTGCATTGATCGGTTCCCTTCAGCGTAGTGTGAGGCCTGGTGAGCCAGGTGCGGATGAGGATGAAGACAATGAATGACATTCTTCATCCGGGATAATCATTTCCGCATTTTATTCCACAGTTTATTTCACTTTTAAACAATTGTTTTTATGGCATTACTAAAGGCTTTCAGGGGATTCAGACCTCCGAAAGAAATTGTTAAAGATTTAGCTTCCCGTCCTTACGACGTACTCAATTCAGACGAAGCAAGAGTAGAAGCAAAAGGGAATCCCTATTCCCTTCTTCACATAATTAAACCCGAGATTGACCTTCCCAGCGGAGTGGATTGCCATTCAAAGTTGATTTATGACAAAGCAAAGGAAAATTTCGACCTCTTCCGCGAGAGAGGATGGCTGGTGCAGGATCCGAAGGATTACCTGTACATCTATGCACAGACCATGAACGGGAAAACACAATATGGCATTGTGGGTTGTGCCAGCGTTGAAGATTATATGAACGGCATCATCAAAAAGCACGAGTTGACGCGTAAAGATAAAGAAGAAGACCGCATGAAACATGTACGCACGACCAATGCCAACATGGAACCTGTTTTCTTTACTTATCCTGCCGTATCTGAAATTGATAAGATCGTTGCAGGGATCGTAAAAGAGAATGCACCGGAATATGACTTCGTGGCCGCCGACGGGGTTGGGCATCATTTCTGGGTGATCAAAGATGAAACGATCATCGGGAAGATCATCGAACTTTTTGCCAAGATACCTTATACCTATGTAGCCGACGGTCATCACCGTACCGCAGCGGCTGCCCTGGTTGGAAATGAGAAGAAACAAAACAACCCGAACCATAATGGTACCGAGGAATACAATTATTTCCTTGCCGTTCATTTCCCGGATAACCAGCTTAGCATCATCGATTACAACAGGGTGGTTAAAGACCTGAACGGACTGACCTCAGCAGAATTTCTGAAAAAGTTGGCCTTCAATTTCGTGATTGAAAAAAAAGGAAAAACGATCTATAAGCCGGACCAGCTGCATAATTTCAGTCTTTACCTTGACGGAATCTGGTATTCGCTAACGGCAAAACCCGGTACTTTTAATGATACCGATCCCATTGGTGTCCTCGATGTGACCATTCTTTCACGTCTGGTACTCGAATATATCCTGGATATAAAAGATCTCCGGACCTCGACCCGAATCGATTTTGTGGGGGGGATCCGCGGACTTGGCGAACTTTCAAAGCGTGTCGATACTGGCGAGATGCGGGCAGCCCTTGCCCTTTATCCTGTTTCGATGAATCAATTGATCAATATTGCCGATTCAGGAAACATCATGCCACCGAAAACTACATGGTTTGAGCCTAAGCTGAGAAGCGGGCTGGTGGTTCACATTTTGGATTGACTTCTCGAGCGTTCTGAATCAGATGCTGGATGCAGGATGCTAGATAATTGGAACCTACCTCAACTTTTCGTGTCTGAAATAAAGGATACCGTTCTTGGTCTTCAGGTGTCAGCTAAACATTTTCTGACCCACACTCTTGCTCTTACTCACACAACCAGCATCCAGCATCTAGCATCCAGCATCCAGACTAGTCCCCCATATATTCTCCGAACACTCCTTGCAGAAAAGCTTTTCCTTCTGTCAGTATTGAATCTTTGATTTCGGGTTTGATTTGCAGGAAATGATAGTAATTGGTTCCGGCGTCGAATGAGAAATAGGCATCCGGACGGATCCAACCGTCGCCGTCTTCCGTTGTATAATAAGCAAATTCCGGAGTATAAGGGTTGAAGAGGTTCTTGCTCCAGTGAAACCGTTTGTGATCCATGCCGAGCTGAGCTAAGAGTGTGGCTGCTATATCCTGCTGGTCACCCAGTTTGTGCCAGCGTTTTCCCCTGAATTGATCCTTTATCACATTTCCATAAAATAACATTGGTATCTTATGATATTCTTTTGACTGTGGGTCCCAGTTCCTGTATGAATTATGGCTATGGTCTGCTACGATGATAAATAAGGTATTATTGAACCAGGGTTGTTTGGCTGCTTTTGCAAAATATTCGCCGAGGCAGTGATCGGTATAGTAAGCCGCATTGATATAGTTGTGTTCGTTATCACCCCATTTTAACGGTCTTTTATAAGGTTGATCCCAGGGTGAATGCGTACTGACCGTAAACAGTGCGGAGAAAAAAGGCTGCTTCTGTTTACCCAAGTCGTTCATTTGATATCCTAAGGTATATTCGTCATGAATACCAAGCTTTCCCCTTGGGATATCAGCAGGAAAATCGGCACCTTCCATGATCTTATCAAAATTATTAAAGATGATATAGCTCTTGATATTTCCGTAAATCAATTGTCCGCCGAAATAAAATGAAGTGGAATAGCCTTCCTTCTGTAGAACCTGTGGCAAGCTCGGAAGTTTAACGAATTTGTCGGGCTGTACCGTTATGGAAGAAACAGGGTGCGCAGGAAAGCCACCGAAGATGGAAGCCATCCCTTGCTCTGAGCGCGAACCTGGAGCATAAATCTGGTCGAAGAGGATGCCATTCTTTTCCAGGTTTTTAAATTCAGGTGTAATCCCCGGTTCTCCTCCCAGATCTTCAACCAGATCGGCCGACCAGCTTTCCATGATCAGGATGATAATGTTTGGACGGGGATTTTTCAAAATGGAAATGGTGGTATCTTTTTTAATTTGATAGATCTCCTTGATCTCCTGTGCTGCTTTCCGGGAATCCATAAAGATATATGGATTCAGGTTAAAATTGGCAAGGTTCTCAAAGATGCTGATGTAGAGGTTAAAAAAGTTGTTGACGGAAGAAAGGTTCAGGATGTTGTGTTTCGAATAATAGGATTCGCTCTGATTGATGGGGATCTGTTGTGTGCCGCCACGCATTCCGATAAACATCAGCGGGGGGGTAAAAAGAAGGAAAAAAAGGCTGAACAGGAAATTCCTCTTCTCCCGGATAATGTCCACCGCAAAAAATTTGATGTAGGCAAAGAATCCTGCCAGGAACATGAAAAGGAAAAGAAAAACCAGGAGGATGAATATCCCAGACTCGGATGAATTGTATATCTCCGATGGATGACTCAGGTATTTTATCACTTTGTAAGTCAGCTTTGTTTTCCATTCGCTGTAGATCCCGATCTCACCGGCAGCCGTTAATGCATATGCAAAACAAAGAATCGCTGTGTATGCTTTGTTTACCTTGTTGATCCATTTGGGGCTGTATACCGATTGAACCAGCAGGATCAGGAAAGGTATCAGCATGATATAACAGGCGGTTGCAAGATCGAGACGGAATGCCCTGAACGGGATCTGCAGGAGTTCGGTAAGGTGTATTTTTTCGATCAGGATCAGCCGGAGATGGTAGATGAGAAACACCATCCTGGCAAAATTGAAAAAAACAATCCAAAAAAGGAACTGACGTAAAAGAGAAAAAAGGACCTTCTTTACCATAAAACCGAAAAAGCTAAATTACAAGATATAGTGAAAAACTGGTTTATTAATATTTTATTGCCATCAGAGAAAAAATCAAATCGTACATTTGTATTTGATCTTTCCTTCTTCATGATATGATGAATATCAAGGAAAACTTGCAGGCCTTGCGTAATGAGATCCCTTCCAATGTGAAGCTGATCGTCGTATCCAAGATGCAGTCATTACTAAGTATCCGGGAGGTATATGCTGCCGGCCAACGAAGGTTCGGGGAGAACAGGGTCCAGGACCTGATCGCCAAACAACCGCTTTTGCCACAGGATATTGATTGGCATTTTATCGGGCATCTCCAGACTAATAAAGTTAAATTCATTGCCCCTTTCGTTCAGGTGATCCAGAGCGTCGACAGCCTGAAACTGCTCCATGAGATCGACAAGGAAGCGTTGCGGAATGACCGGATCATCAATTGCATGTTGCAGCTTTACATTGCAACGGAAGAAACAAAATTCGGACTTGAACTGGCCGAAGCAAGAAATTTGCTGTCTTCCAAGGAATTCATGGCGCTGCGGTATGTGCGTATTATTGGTTTGATGGGTATGGCAACATATACTCCAGATGTTGCGTTGATACATAAGGAATTCCGGACGTTAAAATTTTATTTCGATCAATTATCAAAAGAATATTTTCCGGATGATCCAGGTTTCAGTGAGCTCTCCATGGGGATGTCGGGCGATTACCGGATAGCGATCGAACAGGGAAGCACCATGGTGAGGATTGGAAGCAAGATCTTTGAAGAATTAAAAATAAAAAAATAAAAATGAAAAAGAAGATCGTTGATGTAATAATTATCCTGGCTATCTTGCTGGGAGCGGGATCAGGAAATGCACAGAACATGGTTCCGAAGAAATGCTATCTCCATCTCATCGGAACCATTAATAAGGAATATCCTATAGAGATGAACCTTGTCAAGATCAACGATACGATCTATGGGGATTATTCATTTATTCAGCCTGGGAAGACTCTGTTTGGCAAGGAAAATACAGGAGAAGGGATCCCGATCTATGGCAAGATGAGTTCCGGCGACGCCTTCACCCTTAAGGAATTAAATGTTACTCAGGGAAGCCTCTTCAATGGGAAATTTGCCAATAGTCAGACCTTGTCGGGAACATTTGAGAGTTCTGCCGGCAGCAAACCATTCCCCTTTGAAATGACGGAAAAATATCCCGAGGGAAGTATCGCAATGAATGTTTACTATCAGAAAGCTTTTACGCCACTGGTGAAGAAGCCAAAATCACCTGTTGCAGCGATACAGCTTGGAATGTTGTTACCGGGTGAATCCGCCAATCCCTTAATCTCCGATTCACTGATCCACCTGATGCTTGTGAAATTTACCGGAAAACAGGTAAGAATAACACAACCGGAGAAGCTGCTGGATGGAATGAAACAAGTCTATTTTGAGAATTACCTTTCCACCAATGAGGGTATTTATAAGGAAACAATGGCTTCCAGTTTTAACTGGCAATCTTTGAAATTCCTGCACATCCTTATGAACGGTTCACATGTTCTGAGTTTCTACATTGATCATTATGCATTTACCGGCGGAGCGCACGGACTTCAAACACGTCAGTATACTGTGGTGAACCTTTGGACCGGTAAAGAGGTCAGGCTCAAAGACATCTTTAAGGAGAATTCGGAAACCCTGCTGAGCTCTATTCTTAGCGATAAAATCCATGAAAAGAATCACCTTCCGATAACTCAAAGTCTTACGGATGCAGGATTCTTTACCGACACGATCAAGCCGAACGACAATTTTTATATCACCCGCGAAGGGATCGGGTTTTTCTACAATCAATATGATATAGCACCTTATGCTTCGGGGTCAATTGATGTATTCATTCCTTTTTATGAGTTGAAGGATTTGCTGGTTACGGGAGGAGTCACCAGAGAGCTTTCCAGGTAAAAGGAATACCGGTATAATTAATGTTCAACATTCCAGTACGAAGTATCCAGCATGGTTGTCTTTGCTTCAGCGCGGATAAACCGGTCTTTTCCATGAATGTCCTTCAGCACTTCTGCTTTATCAAATCCAATGGAAAGAAGAAATTCCCTGATCCGCTTTCCAAACCGTTCATTGATCTCGAGATAGAGCGATCCCGGCCGCACCAGATGAAGGAAAGCGAATTCCGCAATGGCTGTGTAAAACTGCAGGGGATTTTCATCGGTCACGAATAGCGCATCGTGAGGCTCATATTCAACGACATTCGGATGCATCGATAAACGTTCACTCTCCGGGATATAGGGCGGATTGCTGACGATGACCGTATATCCGGGAAAATCCTTCCATAACTGCCGGTCGAGGATATCAGCCAGTATGAATTTTACCCTGCATTGATTCCGTTCTGAATTTTCGTTGGCAACCTGCAATGCTAAAGGAGAGATATCAAGGGCAGTGACATCTATTCCCGGCATTTGCTTTTTGATCGCGACCGGGATGCAGCCTGAGCCGGTGCCGATATCTAAGAGTGACAGGTCTTCGTATTGCCGGTGAAGGTAATCACTGAGTATCATTGCTACAAGTTCTTCGGTTTCAGGCCTAGGGATGAGAACGCCTTCCTGAACTTTTATTTTCGTATCAAGGAAATGCGTTACACCTATAATATATTGTATTGGTTTGTTTTTCTGAAGTTGCCTAAGTGCATCCCGAAACCGCACTGCCTCCTCTCCTTTCAATAACTTTCGGGATTCCATATGCACATCTGTTTTGGTCCATCCCATCCACTCCTTAAAAAGTAGGTATACAAACTGCATGACTTCCTCCTTCGCGTAGTTCGCAGAAAGTTTCAGCCTGAACTCGTCAAGGATCATTTTTACTGAGACCGGGTTATTTTTCATCCACCGAAGGTAAAAAAAACTTATCTTCGCAATGGAATATTGAGGCGCTGAAATGTTTTTTGACGACACGTACCAGACAATCTCTTCTTCCTCCCAGGGCATCTATAAAGAAAAAGGCAGCAAATTCATTGCACTTGCATTCCCGGTATCTTCTGAAAAGGATATTAAAATGCAGTTGGCTGCCCTCAGGAAAGAATACCATGATGCCCGCCATCATTGTTATGCATATTGCCTGGGGTACGATAAATCTGCCTGGCGTGTGAATGACGACGGAGAACCATCTGGCACCGCGGGGAAGCCCATTTTCGGCCAGATCCAATCGAAGGACCTGACCAATATCCTGATTGTTGTCATGCGTTATTTCGGGGGAATAAAACTGGGAATACCGGGATTGATCAATGCATACAGGACGGCAGCAAAGGAGGCACTCGGCCAGGCCTCTATCGTCACACGAATGGTGGAAGAAATTTATGAGGTTTGTTTTGAATATCCGTTGATGAATGATGTGATGAAAATATTAAAAGAAGAGCAGGCGGATATCCTCCGACAGGAGTTCGAAAACACATGTAAAATAAGGTTCTCCATAAGACGATCTTCCGGGATGAAGATTACGAGCAGGTTGCAGAAGATACAAGGTAAAACGACTATTTTTTTAACTTAAAAGGAGAGTTGTTAACATAATTTTCAAAATTTCTAATGAGTCTTAATAACAATAAAGCCTTTCCGATTCAAGCCATAACTAATTGAATTTAAACAATATACTTATTTATAATATGTTAAAATAATTCACAATATCGTTTAAAACGCATTCATGTATAAGGAGTTGCCGACCCTAGTTTACATTTTTAGAAAAACTCATTCATAAGGCAGAAAACAGGGAATCTCAAATAAAATATTTTTATAAAACAAGCCTGAAAAATTTTTTTTTTAAACTTTTTTTTTAAATATTTGTTAATTAAAATTTTATTATCGCAGCCTCTATGGATTTTGAGTTGCGGACTGAATCCAACACTTTAAGAAACAGCATATAACGAAGAAATTTGAAAATACACGCTTGCCGGTAATTTGTTAATGGAAAAGAATACTGTAGAAATTTGGGAAAATTGCCTTAAAATTATAAAGGACAATATAAATTATCAGAGTTTTAAGACCTGGTTCCTTCCGATTAAACCCGTCAAGCTTAAAGATGATGTTCTTACGATTCAGGTTCCCAGTCAGTTCTTCTACGAGTGGTTGGAAGAACATTATATCGGGTTATTAAAGAAAACGATCAAGAAAGAACTGGGGACAGAAGGACGCCTCGAATACAGTATTATCATGGATAATACGGAAGAGGATCCGGGACCCTATACAGTTAACATTCCTACTGGCGAAAAGAAAGCCATTGTCAACCCATCGGTATCCATGCCCATCGACCTTAACAGGGGCAACTCGAAAGAGATCCCCAATCCCTTTATCATACCCGGTCTTAAGAAGATACGTGTCAACTCCCAGTTGATTGAGAGTTATTCGTTCGAAAATTTCGTGGAAGGTGATTGCAACCGCTTGGCACGTTCTGCCGGTTATGCAGTTGCAAACAACCCGGGAAAGACCTCCTTTAATCCCTTGTTAATTTACAGTGGTACCGGCCTTGGAAAGACTCACCTCTCCCATGCGATCGGTCTGCAGGTTAAAAATGATTTCCCTGAGAAGACGGTCCTCTACGTAACCACGGACCAGTTCATGAACCAGTTCATCGATTCGGTAAAGAATAACAATCAAAATGATTTTATTCATTTTTACCAGATGATCGATGTGCTGATCATTGATGATATCCACAACCTTGCCGGCAAGGAAAAGACACAGGATGTCTTCTTTCATATATTCAACCATCTCCACCAAAAAAGCAACCAGATCGTTATGACCTCTGATAAACCCCCGGTGGAAATGAAAGGCATTGAACCACGTTTGCTTTCCCGCTTCAAATGGGGACTTTCCGCTGATCTACAGGTCCCCGATCTGGAAACCCGGATTGCAATCCTTCATAAAAAACTATATAACGACGGGATCGATATTCCCCAGGAAGTGGTGGAATATCTTGCCTATTGCATCAATACTAACATCCGCGAACTGGAAGGCGCGTTGATCTCACTCCTCGCTCAATCCTCGCTGAACAAGAAAATTATCACCCTGGATCTTGCCCGGCAGATGATCGATAAATTCGTAAAAAACACATCCCGGGAGATCTCCATCGACTATATCCAGAAAGTGGTGTGTGACTATTTCAACATCCCCATTGAAATGATCCATTCCAAAACCCGGAAACGGGAGATCGTACAGGCACGCCAGCTTTCCATGTACTTTTCAAAGAAACATACTAAAGCTTCACTGGCAAGCATCGGGCTGCATTGCGGGAACAAAGATCACGCAACGGTGCTTCATGCCTGCAGGACTGTCAATAATCTGGTGGAAACCGACAAGCAGTTCCGTACGTTCGTTGAAGAACTGGATAAGAAGATTAAATTGTGAAGATCCTCTTTGTTTGTACCGGCAACATTTGCCGGTCGCCCATGGCCGAAGGAATTCTCAAACAAAAATTTCAGCAACTGAATTATTCCGGAATAGTTGATTCTGCCGGATTTGAAAATTTTCATACGGGCGATTCCCCGGATGAGCGAGCCGTTCTTACTCTGAGGAAGAGAGACATTGATATCACAGGGCATATTGCACGGCTTTTCTCTGTACAGGATTTCGACCGGTTTGACAGGATCTACGTGATGGATTCCTATCATTATTCAAATGTTGCTCAACTGGCCAGGGATGATGCAGATATGGAGAAGGTTGACTACATCATGAATGTTATTTACCCCGGTTTTGACAAGCATGTGAAGGATCCCTGGTACAATGAATTGACGGCTTTTGAAAAAGTATATGAGCAGCTGGACCAGGCATGCGGAACCCTTGCCAAAGAAATTGTTTCGGGTTCCCGATTGAAATAATCTGATAAATCCCAACAAAGGCCATCTTGGATACATCACTCCATAATCCCCCCACAGCAGAAGATATTCTGCTGGCTGCCGAGCGAATCAGGCCATACGTCAATCGTACACCTGTCATCACTTCATCTACCCTTAACCGCATGACAGGAGCAGAAATATTTTTTAAATGTGAGAATTTCCAGAAAGTGGGCGCTTTCAAAGCAAGGGGCGCCACCAATGCGGTGTTTTCACTGGAGGAATCGCAAACCGGCCATGGGGTAGCTACACACTCGTCGGGGAACCATGCCCAGGCACTTTCATGGGCTGCCTCGTTGAGAAACCTGCCGGCTTACATAGTGATGCCGGAGAATTCCTCTCCCGTTAAGATCAGCGCAGTAAAGGATTACGGCGGTATGATAACATTTTGCAAACCCACCCTGGCGTCAAGGGAAGAAACCCTTGAAGAAGTTATTGCAGCCACAGGAGCCATCGAGATCCACCCCTACAATAATTTGCGTATCATTGCGGGTCAGGCAACGGCAGCAGCAGAATTATTCGAAGATATTCAGGATCTTGACATACTGCTTGCCCCGGTTGGCGGCGGCGGATTGTTAAGCGGTACGGCCTTGTCAGCATATTATTTTTCGCCCAAAACGAAAGTCATCGCTGCCGAACCAGAACAAGCCAACGACGCCTGGTTATCATTTACCCAAAAGAAATTTGTTCCATCCCTGCATTCCAACACCATTGCCGACGGACTCAGGACTTCGCTGGGAAGCTTTACCTTTCCCATCATTCTGGAACATGTCGAAAGCATTATAACCGTTTCGGAAGAACCTATTATCCAAACCATGCGCATGGTTTGGGAACGAATGAAGATCCTGATCGAAACTTCATCCGCTGTTGCCGTCGCTGCTTTACTTGATGGAAAAATGGATGTGAAAGGTAAAAAAGTCGGTGTCATTCTTTCGGGAGGGAATGTCGATCTTGATCATTTACCCTGGATAAAATGAAGAAAGGAACCTTGTATCTGATCCCTTCTCTGCTTGGGGAAAGCGTGGTTGATGCTGTTTTTCCACCTGCCAATCAAGAGGTCATCAGCAGGATTAAGTATTTCATTGTTGAAGAACTGCGGACAGCAAGACGTTTTCTGAAGAAAATTTGTCCTGGGATTGAAATCGATACTCTGATCTTCACACTTTATAACGAACACACCAGTTCCAATGATGCTTCCTATTTTCTTGAACCCTTGCTGAACGGACATGATGCAGGTATTATTTCAGAAGCAGGTACTCCGTGTGTTGCAGATCCTGGTTCGCTGGTGGTGCGCCTGGCGCATGAATCAGGGATCAGGATAGTTCCACTGGTCGGTCCTTCATCCATCCTGCTTGCATTGATGTCCTCCGGATTTAACGGGCAACAATTTGTGTTTCATGGTTATCTCCCCATCGATAAACCTGCACGGACAAGGCGACTCAAGGAAATAGAACAGGACATCATCAGGAAAGACCAGACCCAGGTTTTCATTGAAACGCCTTACCGGAATCTCCAGCTTTTCCAGGCCATTACGGAAACCTGCCAGGAATCCACATGGTTGTGCCTTGCCACTTCACTGACCACACCTGAAGAGTGCATTATCACACTTCCTGTTAAAGAATGGAAAAAGAAGAAACCTGAACTCAGTAAGAAGCCAACTGTTTTTCTGCTTTACCGATAGCGAATAGTACATTTTGTAACAATTACCGGGTTCTGTCGTCTAAACATCATTCTTCACCTTCACCATCATAGAAATTTGGAAAAGGTCTTATCCATCCAGGGAATCTCAAAAAAATACGGCAGGATCCAGGCCGTCAATGGTCTTTTCATTGAGATTCAGAAAGGACAGGTCTTTGGATTGCTTGGGCCGAACGGCAGCGGGAAAACAACCACACTCAGTATTCTTCTCGACCTTGTAAGAAATGATACCGGCACTTTTGAATGGTTCGGGAAACCGCCTTCAAAAGAAAGCAGGAAACGCATCGGATCGGTCATCGAAAGCCCGAATTTCTTTCCCTATCTCAGTGCAGTGAAAAACCTGAAGATTGTTGCTGATATCAAGGATAAACCTTACGATGATATCGAAGAAGTCCTTCAGATTACAGGTTTGTATGATCGTCGTAATGACCGGTTCCGTACTTATTCCTTTGGGATGAAACAACGCCTGGCTGTAGCTTCTGCCCTGCTAGGCAACCCGGATGTGCTCATCCTCGATGAGCCGACCAATGGGCTGGATCCTCAGGGTATTGCACAGATACGCGACCTGATCAAAAGGGTGGCGGAAAAGGGGATCACAATCATCCTTGCAAGCCATCTCCTGGATGAAGTTCAGAAGATCTGCTCGCATGTAGCCGTTCTCAGTAAAGGTAAAAAACTGTTCGATGGGGAGGTGAGCGATGTGCTGGCGGTTTCCGAACTCCTCGAGATCGCTTCAAATGACATGGTACAATTGCAGAAAGCCATTTCACTGCATCCAAATTTCACTTCCATCATACGATCGGAGGATAAATGGCTGGTTTATTTCAAGGATCAGATCCGGCCCGCGGAGGTTAATGAATTTCTTTATAAACAAGGCATCGTGCTGACCCATCTTTCCGAGCGGAAAAGAACGTTAGAACAACATTTCCTGGAGCTCTTACGCGATAAATCCTGATCCATGGTGAGACTGCTGAAGATCGAACTGAAAAAGATCCTGACCTATAAGGTTTTCTGGATCCTGATGGGATTGTATTTTCTTTTCCTCCTTCTTGGGATCCTGATGGCCGGGATTACGATCAATAGCTGGATTGATGATATGAATAAACATAGTCCGATCCCTTTCCCCCATGTCACGATCTATTTCTTTCCTGATATCTGGCAGAATATCACATTTTTTGCCAGCATCCGCTACATCCTGATACTTCCTTCCATCGTGATCATCATCCTGATTACGAATGAGTTTACCAATAAAACGATCCGGCAGAATATTGTGAATGGCATGAGCCGCCCGGAATTCCTGTTATCAAAACTGCAGTTGATCTTCCTGGTCTCTCTGCTCATTACCTTCATCCTTGTCCTTGGCACACTTATCCTTGGAATGGCCAATACCGGCAGCTATGATATGACGATGATGTTTACAAAGATCAGTTTTGCCGGTGGGTTCTTCATCCAGCTATTCTCATTTCTCGTATTTGCATTTTTCACCGGGTTCCTATTAAGAAATACCGGTTTGTCCATTGCTATCTTCACCCTTTATGCCCTGATCATAGAGCCCGTTCTCTATTTTATCCTGAAGATACCGAAACTGCAACCCAATAATATTTCCCAGTTCCTCCCGGTCAATTCAGTTATCCGGATTGTTGAATACCCTTATTTTCCTATATTGAAAAAACTAATGGGGTTGAATGTACAGGAACATCTGTCATTGCTTGATTGCGCTGTTCCACTGATATACTCCACATTGATGGTTGGGATTGTATATTGGGTGTTGTCGCGGAAAGATCTATAAATATTTTGTCCCTCCAGGACAATCGAAATAGCAAATAACATTCCAAGAAATACTTGAGACCAATCAAAATACGAGTCCCGCAGGGACAAAATATTTGTAAAATCAACAATGTCGCACCTATTGCGAGTCCCGTAGGGACGAAATACCATTGATAATAATGTTTCTTGGGTGATTATCATTCATTAAGCAAAAAATGTTTTTTCCCACCCCTATCCTGGAAGAAGTCTGTTGCCAAGTCGAATACATCCAGATAATATCTTTATTTTAGCATAAAAAAAGATCAGATTCTGTAATTGATAAATATGAAAACAATAAATAATCACGGATGGCTGGAATTTTTAAAAGGGTTTCCTTGGTATAAAGGAGAAAACAATTATCCCTTGCGCGCTTACTCTGAATATATGCCTCCGGCCAGGAACGGAATTTCACCTTATGCCGGGGAGATCGATTCAAGGGTATTCGAAAACCAGGATGTCTATGGGTGGAAGGTCTCCGAATTTGAGGAGGAATTCCAGCTGAGACCGGGACTCGAAGAAACCGGAAAACAGATCCTAGAGTATATTGTGCAAATGGGAAGCGGGAAATTTCCTGCACATCTTGCAGGTCACAAACAAAAAAATCTCATCAACAATATTTTCTGGCCGGAAGAACTCTCAAAGCATTCCGGGCTGCAGAACCACGAAAAGTATATATCATTGCTTCCGCTGGCATTGTCGAAAACAAAAGACGATAAAGGAAGAGTCCGATGGACTTTTTTCGGGGCCAGTGAGCAGGGACCTGAGAAGGCTTTCTGGAAATCATTCTACGAGGCACCGGGTAAGGAAGTCCCGGTGTCGGTTTTCCTCTCACTCATGCAATGGATCCTGAAGAATGCCTATGGGATTACCGTTGAGAACGAAGAACATTTGAAGAACCTGGGATTCCGGATCCTTCCGTCAGGAGATTTCTATCCATTTGCATATTGGAAGATGGAGACTCTGCCATCCTGGACCCGGGATTTTATTATAAATGATGAAGATGATTTTTCACATATCAATTATTTATTGACCTTTCGCCCTTTCGGTAAGTTACCGTCCAGTATAAAAGATCGATACCTGACAGGTGAGTTAGCTTTATTACCCTTTCCGGGAAGTATGATGCTATGGGGAAGTCCTGATTATATCAAGCTTCAGAAAAAACAGTACAATGCGATCCAGATCCCGATGTCAGGGTTGGTAAAAAGGAATGAACACGTCCATGGTATCCGTGTTCCGCAATCCGGTTGGCTGCATGAACCAAAATTTCCCGGGGAAAAAGCAGATATCCTGGAACACTTTATCATCAATACCTACATACGGACGAACCGTTGGGACCGTGTCCACCGTAACGAGGATGCCTTGCTGATCAGCAAAGAGGTTGACCCGATGGCGCAAACCCTTTTCAGCACCAACCTGAAATCCCTTGATTTGTACAATAAACCCATGGCACGAAACAGCCAGTTGCTGCATGAATCGCTGGAACTGCTGCTGGATGGTCCACGGGCCGACCGGAAGGCAGTTGGTGAAGCTGAGTTGAAAGTGGTCGAAGGAGGACTTTTCCGTTACCGGTTCTACTTCCCTCCCATGCAGGCCGGACTATACGAAACCTGGTGGCACCGACCGCTGGTGGGTTGCCTGTCAATGGGAAACAATGAGATCATAATTTCCAATGACCTGATAACAGGATACATGACAGGTTATGATACCAATAAACCAGATCCTGCCTGTGCCATCGAACTCTGGCCCAGGTTTGTGAGAAGAGAGCTGCTTCTTTCGATCCTGCACAATTTCGATCCTGCCCATGATCATTACCTTCATCAGACTCCGCTTAACCTTCTTGCGCTTTTCGACAGCTGGGAACAGCTTGGAAATCGTCCCCTTGACAGGGAATTTGCGCGACACCTGGTTCGGATTCCAAAGAATGTAAGCCTGGAAGAATGGATGAATTCCTTCCCGATGAGGTCAAAGGATCAGGGAAAAGCGGAATCCATCCGGACGGCTGTAGATTCCATTCTCGGGTCCTCCTCTGGCAATGATGAGATCCCTGAATTCCTGACATACAGAGATACAGCGACCCGGGCATATGAAGAAGCCTACTGGAACCAGATCTTTTTCCTTGCACATGGAAAGTTTATCAATAAAGACAATGCAGATGTTGTCCAGGATCCTCCGACTTTAAAGCATATCATTCATCCGCAACGGGATCTGGAGAAGCTTGGAGATTACCTGCTCAATCGCTACCAGGAAGAGATCAGGTCAGCAGGTATGGAGAAAAAAGCTGAAGTCGGAGAATTACCTTTTAAGTGGGAGACTGATTTTGAATTTCATAATTATGGAGGATGGAAAGCCAACCAGGAAGGATCTGCATCTGAACGGAACATCCTGGTAATTATTCCCGGCAAGAACCGTAACGAAGCCGTCATCATGGCCGATCATTACGACACGGCCTATATGGAAGATATATACGGCAGTAAAGGTGAAAGCGCCGGGGCCAGGCTGTCAGCTGCGGGTGCCGACGACAACCATTCTGCCACTTCAACATTATTGCTGGCTGCCCCGATCTACCTCAGGATGGCCAAAGAAGGACAGCTTGAAAGGGATATCTGGCTGCTGCATCTTACCGGCGAGGAATTTCCTTCCGATTGCATGGGCGCACGTAATTTCTGCCAAAATGTGGTTCAGCAATCCCTTCAGCTCCACAGATCCGATGGAACGATCCGGGACCTTTCTGGAATAAACATAACCGGCGTTGTGTTGATGGACATGATAGCCCATAACCGTGATAACGACCATGACATCTTCCAGATCGCACCCGGTAATTCTATTGCATCTCTGCAACTTTCAACCCATGCCTACCAGGCTTGTCGTTCCTGGAACATCCATGCAGAAAAGTGGAATGAATCACCTGACAGAAAAGGATGCGAGCGGGGACAACGAACCAAAGACGGTGTGACCATCCCGCCTAAGGCCTTGCACCTCCTTCCGGATGCAGAGATCCGTACCTGGGAAGATCCCCACAGTACACTTTATAATACCGATGGTATCATCTTTTCAGATACCGGTGTTCCTGTTATCCTGGTTATGGAGAATTATGATATCAGCCGGAAAGGATACCATGACACGCATGATACGATGGAGAATATCGACCTTGATTATGGTGCTGCGGTTTCAGCTATTGCAATCGAAACGGTAGCAAGAATAGCTACTTCGGTTAATCCCAAAGCCCTCCCGGGCAAATAATTTATTTAAACCATGTATAAATAAGAAAGGCCTTGTATCCAAGCGAAAGAACTATGGTGAGAATATTCTGAGGGAGGTTGTTAGCACTTTTACCATCATCAGCGGTGGATAGCGATCTGATTTCTACTGGCCGCTTGAATTACTGAATCACTAACTTTTTACTCTCAATTCCAGTCTTAATTTGAATTTTTAACAGGTATATACCTTTTGTCAGCTTACTCACATCCAAATCCACCCGGTTTTGATTCCTGTAAATATCTTGCATTACCAATCCTCCCGTAATATTGTACATGCTTATCGTGGTTTCCTCCGGTGATTTTCTTTTATCCAAAATTGTGATCTTGTTATTTGCCGGATTGGGATAAATACTAAAATCTGATTTGGGTGCTTTTGTTTCTTCAACAAAAATAGTCCCTCCATTTGTGGTTTTTAAAATGGATCCTGTATTACCTACTACATAACCTGTATTGGCATCAGTAAAGCAAACTGAATATAAATAATTCGTTGTGACATTCGATGAGTGAGTCCAGGTTGTGCCGGCATTGATGGTTTTTAATATGATTCCTGCATACCAATCATTTCCAAAATTCTGACAACCCACCGCATATCCTGTATTTACATCAGTAAAAGAAACAGAAAGTAACCAAAATTCTGTTCCGCTCGATAAAGTAGTCCAGGTAGTACCTCCATTGATCGTTTTTAAGATGATTCCATACTGACCTACCGCATAACCTGTACTGACACTGGGAAAACATACTGAGTACAAATTATAATTATTTACTCCATCTTGTGAAACAACCCAGGTCGTGCCCCCGTCGGTGGTTTTAGCAGTATTTCCGTACTCACCTACTGCATAACCTGTATTAGTATCGGGAAAACATACGGAAAGAAAATTACCAGTTGTTGGACTTGTAAAAGGAGTCCAGGATGTGCCTCCGTTCGTGGTTTTTAAAATTGTTCCATCAGTATAATCACCCCCCACTGCGAAACCCTTATTGGCATTGGTAAAGTGAACGGAGTACAAATCAGGATATAATCCGCTTGATAAAACAGTCCAGGTTGTGCCTGCATTCATGGTTTTGAGAATGGTTCCATTCAAACCGACAGCAAATCCCGTATTTTCGTCAGTAAAGCAGATTGAATTTAAAAAATTTGAAGTTACAGACGATAAAGGAGTCCAAATTGCGCCGCCATTGATGGTTTTAACAATAGTTCCATTATCCCCTACCGCATACCCGGTATTGGTATTTGTAAAACAGACAGAACGTAAATCTGCTGTTATATTCGTTGAAGCAGTCCAGTATATGCCGGCATCGATGGTTTTAAAGATAATTCCACCGTCACCCACAGCATAACCTGTGTTGGCACCGGTAAAGTATACTGATCTTAAGTAATTGTTTGTTCCTGTTGGTATATTAGTCCAGGTTGTGCCGCCATTGCTCGTTTTAAAGAGGGAAATTCCTATATTCCATGAACCTCCACCCACAACATAACCTGTGCTGTCATCAATAAAGTAAACTGAATTTAAAGGTATATCCAGTCCTATCGGGAGTGATATTGGTTGCCAGGTTGAACCTCCATTGATGGTTTTTAACATAACCCCACCTATACCAGAAGCATCCATCCCTACCGCAAAACCTGTATTTGCATCAGTAAAGTATAACGAATATAAATACCTGCCCCATGAGAATGACGCAGAAGTCCAGGTGATACCTCCATCTATGGTTTTTAATATGAATACACCTGAAAGGCTATTTCCTGCCACAAATCCAGTATTGGCGTCAATAAAGAAAACTGAACAGATGGGATATAAAATTCCACTTGATAAAGAGGTCCAGATTATGCCACCATTAATTGTTTTTAAGATAATTCCACCTTCACCCACCGCATAACCGGTGTTGGCATCAGTGAAGTATACTGATTTTATATTATTAGTTGTCCCGCTTGATAATGCAGTCCACGTCATGGCTCCATCGGTTGTTTTCAGAATGGTACCAGAATCACCGACAGCAAAACCGTTATTAACATCAGTAAAGTAAACTGAATATAAATGATAGGTGGTTCCGCAAGGGAAAACCGCCCAGGTTGTACCTGCATCAGTGGTTTTTAAAATGGTTCCCAAATCACCAACTGCATATCCTGTATTGACATTGGGAAAGTAAACAGAAAATAACCTATTTCCCTGAGGTAAGGGGTTTTGCCACGTCCATTGTGAAAATGCAAATACTGAAATAAGCAATAAACAAATTAAAAAGAAAACTTTTTTCATAACTCTATCTATCAAATGTGGTGGAAATTCTTATAATGGCAGTATAAGATGCAATCATTCTTTATAATTGCATAAATGTACTAAATATAATAAGATGTTATACAAAATTTGGGCAGTTCTTTTTGAATAAAATGTGTTGGCTTTTGGAAATCACGGTGTAAAGGCAATCATTCAACCTGCCAATATTAACAGATCTAACGTTGTACCATTTTCTAAAAATCAATTAAAATTCCATTTTACCTTCCCTAATAAAAAATAAACCCTTCAAACAATTGTCGTTACATGGTTTTAGAATATTTTGCTGTACCCGGGGCGGGGATATAATTTGAGTATATAATCGTTATTATTGGCAAAGATGTGGGTTATAGTACGATACTATAAAGAAAGAGTTGGTGGAAGTTGGGAAAACGGTGTTGAAGAAGAATAAATAGGCTAAGTGAGGAAACAAATTTAACAGTATTACCGAGATATGATATTCTTTATCTTTTCTTTCATTCCAGGGCTTAATTGTTTAAATAATTCTGCATTGTATGAGACTGATCCGGTTTCTAATGGCGCCCCTTGAAGACCATAGATCTGATTTGAGGCGACTGCATAGGATCGTCCAATTTCAGCCTGTGAGCCGGTTGGTATTTCCGCATCTACATCGATCGTAATAATAGATATTGAATTGTCGCTGTTGCGTACGATATCGAATGTGCGGAATTGCTCAGGAAATTCTCGTATTGATTTTGTTTCAACTTCCCAGAAACTATATTCAGGATGACCTGGAATTTTTGATGGGAATGCAGTAACATTGTTGAGATGTCGATGGCCGGCTACCCAAAGGATAAGATTTGGAAAGGTTTGGAGTGTATCAATAAGTGCTGACTCACTTTGATATGCACCAGGAACAGGTTCCCAGGAAAAAGGGGAACTTGTGGGACCTATACCTATTGGAATGTGTGCAGAAATAATCATAAGCTGGTTTGCGTTCTGACCAGCACGAAGTTGTTCAATAAGCCATTGGTACCTGCCACCATCTAATTCACCATGTCCATAAATGCCTTCCTGGTATGGTGCTTCATTGGGATTCTGGGTATCATCGAGCACAATAATTTTAAGTGGCAAATTTGCCTTTGGCATGAAGGAGTAACATGCACCGAATACATTATTCGGGTCACTTTCAATAAATCCATGTCCTACAGGTCTTGATGTAGTATTACGAAATTCATTTATACAACCAGTTATAGAAATAGCATGACGAGTTGAGTCAGAAGAAACAGTAGGAATTGTTCCCAAATCTGAAACCTTTCCGCAACCAATTAAAACGGGATATTGCCCGCTACAATCAAAAGTTCCTGTAGAATAAGTATTTTCATTCATTGCATTTGGATCAGTTAATATATCACCAACCTGAAGAATAGAATCGCCAATCAAGGCATGCCGGATTTTATCATTCACAGGTTTTGAACCTATCCAAAAATGATCGTGGTTACCAATGGTAGCATACCAGGGTATAGACGGATTGAGCTCAACTGTCTGGAATGGGTCTTGATAATGGTTATTCCCTCCGATTTTTTGTTTACCGGAACTTGGTGTTATTGTTTTTCCGTCCATGATGTCGATAAACCATCTTAATTCATTGTATTGCGAGCTATTTGCCATATCCCCAAGCGCTAATCCCAGATCAAAGGGATCAATATTATGGATATTATTAATTGTTTTAACAGTGGCATCAAAAACCTGGGTAGTATAACACATTAGTGGGGAATCCAACGAAATGGCATTTGATCCTACTTCAGGAGCGAAATATATGGCTTGTGCCGGCGATTCTTTATCTGTAATATGAATATCTGTAATGGTAAAAAAACGTAAAAGAGTGGGTCCATTCGTTACCGAAGAATATTCATATCCTGACGGCATAAGATCTATTCTCTTTTGACAAGGAACTCCCGAACCGTAATGCCATGTGCCATATCCATATTTTTTGTAATTAGCAGGATCATTAATGTTAGCTGTTGGTATCACTGGCACAATATCTTCGACCAATGTCCGATTCATAGTTGTTATATACTTTGACCCTGAAGGGCTACTTCTGTTATTACTTTGTTTGCAACCATTAGTAATAATAAATACAGACAAAATCAGGATTATTGGGCAAATTAAATTTTTCTTCATATTAATTCATTTTAGAATTTTCCCTTCTTCAAAGGGTCTTCAGGTTTTTTTCATTTTTTTATGGTTTCTGTTCTCCATAATTCATTTTTGATTGTACAGAACAATCGTCACCGGAAACGAAGGTTTCTATGGACAGACAAAAATAACGATATCTGGCTAATAAGCAAACATCGTCAGCGGATTTTATACTCGTGTAATAAAAGCAAGAAGATTCAGGCTTTCATCAACCACTCCAGCTCAACTTTTCTATTTAAAAAAATCCTTGAACTAATTTTCGCAAATCACTGAAAAAAACGCTCAACATAACAAGTCTGCGCCGGTCTGAATTGACCAGCCTATTCTGTTGATTTAAAGGGCTATAAAGTGGTCATGATAAATTGGCGGGAGGTGGTCAAATTGATCGGCGCGTCCAGTAAGATGGAAAATAACTTGATTAGTTTGCATAATTTTTGCATAAATAAAAAACCACTTACATAAAAATACATGTAAGTGGCTTATTTTCAAGTGACTCCGGAGGGATTCAAACCTTCAACCTTCTGATCCGTAGTCAGATGCTCTATTCAGTTGAGCTACGGAGCCGTATTTAAGGCTGCAAAGGTAAATTTTTTTTAAGTCATTGCAAAAACCAACGGATAACAATAGCCTTAAATTTTGAGTTTCAAAAAAAATCTTACCTTTGCAGGTTTACTGTCGGCCTTTCCAATTTGGAAAGGCCTTGATTTCCCTGGTAACAGTTAAAGGAAGGTGTGATGATCATTATTGGAAACCGAAAACTGACAGTCGGCGATTTTTTCAAAGTATTGTTCGAAGGAGAGAAAGTCGACATCGATATAGAATCACGTCAGAAAGTTGCTGAAGATTTTGAATTCCTGAAAGAATTTGCAAAAGGGAAAGTGATCTACGGCATCAATACCGGGCTGGGGCCCATGGCCCAGTTCAAGATCAACAACAACAGGGAACTGGAACTGCAATATAACCTGATCCGCAGCCATGCGGCAGGTTGCGGGTCTCCCCTGCCCGATATTTATGCCAAAGCCACCATGCTGGCACGCCTTAATACCTTGGTCCAGGCCAAATCAGGAATTCATCAGGAAGTTGTTGAATTGCTGAAAGAGATGATCAATCGGGATATCAACCCTTATATCCCTGAACATGGCGGTGTTGGAGCCAGTGGCGATCTTGTACAGCTCGCGCACGTTGCTTTAAACCTGATCGGAGAAGGAGAAGTTTCCTACAAAGGAGCCTTACGACTTACGGCCGAAGTTTTAAAGGAAGAAGGCCTCACCCCTATCCACATGCACATCCGCGAAGGACTGGGACTGATCAACGGCACCTCGGCTATGACCGGGATCGGGATGATCAATGCCATCCATGCCCATAACTTGCTGGATTGGTCCACCCTTGCATCATCGATGATCACAGAGATCGTGGAATCGTATGATGATCATTTTTCAGATGGACTGAACCGCGCAAAATCGCACCATGGACAAAGGCAGGTGGCCCGTACCATGAAATTCATCCTTAAGGATAGCCAGTTGATCCGCCGCCGTGCCGATCATCTTTACAATAACGACAAGACGGTTGATGTTGAGGTATTCCAACATAAGGTTCAGGAGTACTATTCCCTGCGATGCGTTCCCCAGGTTCTCGGGCCTGTCCTGGACACGATATATTACACTAATCATGTTCTCATGAATGAGGTGAACTCCACCAGCGACAATCCTATCATCGACGGGGAACACCACAATGTTTACCATGGTGGTAATTTTCACGGGGATTATGTTGCACTGGAGATGGATAAACTGAAGATTGCCATTACCAAGTTGTCGATGCTTGCCGAAAGGCAGCTGAATTACCTGATGAACCCGAAGCTGAACGAGAAACTGCCACCTTTCGTTAATCTTGGCAAACTCGGTCTCAACCTCGGTATGCAGGGAGTCCAGTTCACTGCTGTTTCAACGGTGGCCGAGAACCAAACGCTTTCATTTCCGATGTATATCCACAGTATTACCAATAACAATGATAACCAGGATATCGTAAGCATGGGCACCAACGCTGCCCTGATCGCGAAAAAGATCATCGACAACTCCTACCAGGTGTTGGCTATCGAGATGATCGCTATCTTACAGGCGATTGATTTTCTTGAGATCAAGGACCGGTTATCCTCCTATTCCCTGAGTAAATACCTGGATCTGCGGCAGATTGTTCCGAAATTCACGGAAGATACGATCAAGTACAAGGACATCCAAAACATCGAACAATATATTATGGAGAACAAACCTCAGTTTTCGGTTGAAGAATGAGTCTGTTTCTCCTTTACTAAAAACCCACCCTACCATGAGATATGCGCTCGTAACCGGAGGTTCAAGAGGCATCGGAAGAGCTATTTGCTGTAAACTTGCAGAGATGGGTTTTTATGTGCTGGTCAATTACAATTCCAGTCCGGACGAAGCTGCAACCACCCTAGACCTCGTAAAAGAAAAAGGAAGCGACGGGGAACTGCTGAAGTTTGATGTAGCCCGGCAGGAAGAAGTTGAAACCGGGATCAGTGAATGGCAAGCCCGCAATGAAGGAAAAGTTATTCAGGTCCTTATCAACAATGCAGGAATACGCAAGGATGCCCTGGTGATGTGGATGAAGAATGAAGAATGGGATGAAGTGCTCCAGACCAATCTGAATGGGTTCTTTTATACCACACGTTTTCTCATAAAAGATATGCTGATCTCCAAATTCGGAAGGATCATCAATGTAGTTTCCTTATCCGGGATAAAAGGATTGCCGGGACAGGCTAACTATTCCGCCGCAAAGGCAGGTGTGATTGGCGCAACAAAAGCGCTAGCACAGGAAGTGGCCAAGAAAAATGTCACTGTCAATGCCGTTGCCCCAGGGTTTATCCAATCTGACATGACAAAAGACCTGGATGAGAACCAGCTCAAGGCGATGATCCCGATGAACCGATTCGGAAAACCGGAAGAGGTTGCTGAAATTGTAGGATTCCTGGCATCTGAAAAATCTTCTTATATCACAGGGGCGGTTATTAATGTGAATGGAGGGCTTTACACGTAATTAGGAATGCGTGAATTCGGGAATGAGGGAATTATTTTTTTACATAACACTTAAAACTTAAAACTTAACACTGTAAACTGTTATCTGACTGATGAATCGGGTTGTAATTACGGGAATGGGTATTTATTCTGTAATCGGGAAGAATCTCGGTGAGGTTAAAAATTCATTATATGAAGGGAAGTCGGGGATCATTTTCGATCCGGTTCGCAAAGAGATGGGATTCCGCTCTGCCCTTACAGGCATAGTTGAGCGGCCAGTGCTCAAGGGTTTTCTCGACCGCCGGATGCGAGTAGGACTCCCGGTCCAGGGAGAATATGCTTACCTGGCAACCATTGAAGCGCTGAATAATGCCGGGATTGATGCCGCTTTCATGGAAAGAAATGCGGTTGGTATTCTTTACGGAAACGACAGTTCCGCCCTTCCGGTCGTAGAATCGGTGGATATTCTCCGCAAGAAGAAAGATACCATGATGATTGGATCGGGATACATCTTTCAATCAATGAATTCTACTGTTTCGATGAACCTCTCGGTGATTTTCAAGTTCAGGGGAATCAATTTCACGATAAGTGGCGCCTGTGCCAGCGGATCGCATGCAATCGGCATCGGGTATCTGGTCATCCGACAGGGATTGCAGGAAGTCATTGTGTGCGGGGGCGCCCAGGAAATCAACCCCGAGTCGACTGCGAGTTTTGATGCGCTGAACGCATTTTCCATACGTGAATCGGAACCGCAGAAGGCATCGAGGCCTTTCGACCGTGATCGCGACGGCCTGGTTCCAAGCGGCGGAGCTGCAACAGTTATTCTTGAGAGTTATGAATCCGCTGTCAGAAGAGGAGCCACAATCTTGGGCGAGATTGTTGGGTATGGATTTTCTTCCAACGGGGAACATATTTCCCTTCCCAACGTTGACGGGCCTGTTGCAGCCATGCAGTTATCCCTGAAAGAAGCCGGGATGGATGCTTCAGGTATCGATTACATCAATGCACATGCTACCTCCACAATTGCCGGCGATGAAAATGAAGCCATAGCCATCGATCAGATCTTCGGGAAGTCACGCCCACTGGTGTCGAGCACAAAATCCATGACGGGACATGAAATGTGGATGGGCGGTGCAAGCGAGATCGTCTATTCGATGCTCATGATGAATCATCATTTTGTGGCGCCCAACATTAACTTCGATAATCCCGACGAAGCCACTGCACGCCTGAACATTGCCTCGCATACCATCCCTTGCGAGATCCGGGCATTTTTGTCAAATTCCTTTGGATTCGGAGGTACCAACTCCTCCCTGGTCATCCGAAAAATTAATGGATGATTTCAGAAAAAAATCGTTATTTTTGCATCAAACAAACTGCGTTGAATGATGCAAAATGAGGAGATCATAAAGAGAATCAATCAATTACTTATTGAAGAAATCGAAATCGACGAAGTCCAGATTTCCCCTTCTGCCGATCTGAAAAAAGATCTCGGAATAGATAGCCTTGATTTTGTTGACCTCTTTGTAATTATTGAGAACAACTTCGGTTTCAAGATGAAAGCCGAGGAGATGTCGGATATAAAAAAGCTGGATGATTTTTACAACTATGTCATCCGAAGAGTTCATTCAAATTAATGGTTGATGTCATCATGGAAAGGCAAAACACGAGGGGGTGTCCTGGGATATAAGATCTTCGTCTGGACCTTAAAGCACCTTGGACTCTCGTTTGCTTATTTCCTTCTCCTGTTCGTCGTAACTTATTTCATCTTCTCTTCCCGGAAAGCATTCCGTTTCATTTATTACTATTTCCACAAAGTACTGGGGTATGGCGTTTTCCGTTCGCTGGTAAGTATTTACCGGAATTATTATTATTTCGGGCAGGTCTTGCTGGACAAGATCGCCATGTTGGCCGGGTTACAAAACCGGTTCACTTTTGATTTTGAGGGAGAAGAATACCTTCGCCAGATGGATAAAGGCGGTATGCTCATCAGCGGGCACATCGGGAACTGGGAGATCGCCGGTCAGCTCCTGAACCGACTTGAAAAGAATGTCAATATCATCTTGTTTGATGCGGAACATGAACAGATCAAGGGGTATTTATCGGATGTATTCACGAAACGCAGGGTCAATTTCATAATCATCAAGGAAGATTATTCACATTTGCATGAAATCCGGCAGGCGCTAGAACGCTGCGAGATCATCGCCATGCATGGCGACCGATTCATTGAAGGGAACAAAGTCTTTCGCATGAATTTCCTGGGACAGCCGGCACTCTTCCCTGCCGGTCCCGTGAACCTTGCAGCCCGTTTCGGGGTACCGGTTTCCTATGTCTTTGCAATGAAAGAGACCCGAAAACATTATCATTTTTATGCTACCCCGTTACGCAATGTTGAATTTTCAACGAACCTGAAGAAAAGGGAAGTCATCCTGAAGGAGGCTGTGGAGGCATATGTTTTAGCATTGGAAAAGACCGTTAAGCATTATCCTCTCCAGTGGTTTAACTATTATAACTTCTGGGAAACACATATACCTTCTGGGAAACACAGGCAGAACCATCAATCCATCAGAAGTAAGGAAAGAATGAATAAAAGAAAACTGCTGCTCGTTTCTGCAAATCAATATGCAGTTCCTTACCCGGTCTACCCGATCGGGCTTTCCTATTTGCAATCCTATCTTTCTTCACATTTACCGCATTTTGAAATATGCATTTTCGATTTTAACTTTCATACCCTTGAGTCTTTCCATGAATTCCTTCTCTCCTATCAACCGGATTTTACAGGGATCTCCCTCCGGAACATTGATGATGTGGATTCAACCCGGAAAACCTGGTTTATAAAAGGATACAAGGATATTGTTGATATGGTAAAAAATACCGTTAACACCCGCATCATTATTGGCGGGTCGGCATTTTCCATTTTCCCGCGGGAGTTATTTGAGTTTTTTGAGCCGGAATTCGGGATCTGCGGCGAGGGAGAAGAAAGCCTTTTCCACCTCCTTCAATGCCTGGAGAATAAAACGGATCCCTCTGCCATCCAGGGACTGGTGTATAGGAATTCAAGTGGAGTCCAGATGAACCCGAGAAACCACTTTCTCCGGCAATTGGATCTTTCCTTTGATAACGACCTCCTTGATTTTTACTGGGGAAAAAGCGGGATGCTCAATATCCAGACCAAAAGAGGTTGTCCGCACAAATGCATCTATTGCACCTATCCCCTGATTGAAGGAAGTAATGTCAGGACATTGAATGCAGACAGGATCGTTGAAACTCTTTCTGATCTTTATTTCAACAAAGACATCAATTATGTGTTCTTCACTGATTCGGTATTCAACATCGGCGATCCTTTCAATATTGAATTAGCTGAGAAAATCCTGAAGAGAGGATTAAAAATAAAATGGGGCGCTTATTTTTCACCGCATGGGCTGGATAAACAAACGTTGCAGCTTTATGCAAATGCGGGGTTGACTCACATTGAATTCGGGACGGAATCGCTTTCAGATACCACATTGAAAAATTACGGAAAACATTTTACTGTACAGGAAGTCGTGGATGTTTCCGACCTCTGCAATGAACTCGGTATTTATTTTTCCCATTTCCTGATCCTATGCGGCTATGGAGAAACGGAAGAAACCATCAACGAAGGATTTGAAAACTCGAAACGGTTTAATAATACGGTCTTTTTCCCTTACATCGGCATGCGCATTTACCCGGGAACCCGCCTGCAGGAGTATGCAATAAAAGAGGGTGTCATCCGGGTGGATGATGACCTGCTGGAACCGGTTTATTATCTGGCTCAAGGGATCAATTACGAAACACTAAAGGAAAGAGCCGATAAAACCGGGAGAAGGTTTGTATTCCCGGATGAAGATGTGATAACGGTGATGAATAAAATGCGGGATCGTAAGAGAAAAGGAATGCTATGGCATCATCTGAAAAAATAATAGCGACAGAAGCAACAATCGGGCAATTCATCCCACAAAAGCCTCCTGTCATCATGATCGGAAAGTTGCTGGAGGTAACCGATACTAAAACGGTGACTTCCCTGCTTATCAAGGATGATAATCTGTTTTGCAGCAAGGGGCTTTTCAGGGAACCGGGATTGATTGAAAACATGGCCCAGACTGCGGCAGCCGGAGTGGGATACATTTCGAAAGAGGCGGGGAAAGAGACCCCGTTGGGGTTTATCGGTGGACTGAGAAACCTGCGAATATATGAACTACCCAAAGTGGGCAGCGAGATCAGAACAGAGGTTACAGTGGAACATGAAGTTTTTGATGCAAAAGTAGTGAATGGGAAAATTTATTTGCAGGAACGTTGTATTGCTGAATGTGAATTGAAAATATTCTTGATTAAATTTTGTTAAATTCGCATTTTATACACCAAACAAAGTTAACCCAAAATCGTTTCCAATGGAAGAAGAATCAAACCCGGTTTACAAGAACCAAGCCTACGGACAATACAGGGAACTGCTGTATTCCTATGGTACAGACGGTAAATTTGAGAAGAACGTAGGGTTTCACGGTGAAGCTGACAGGGTCACCCTTCAGCAGGCCTGGGACCTGTTTAATGACCGTATCGAAGCGGCCAGGCAGAAGGTAAAATCCGGTAAGGCCAGTCCGATCTTGTACTATATGGAAAAAACATTGGTCACACCCATGGATCTATCCATGCATGCCGGCATTATGATATGGAGGGTTAAACGCCATCTTAAACCGAAAGTATTCAGCCGGCTCAGCGGAAAGACCTTGAAAAAGTATGCCGAAGCATTCAACATTACCCTTGATCAGCTTAAAAATGTAGATTAACAAATTTCTTATCCTATGGAAAAAGATAAAATCATGATCGATTATAAGCACCGCCAGGCTGGTCATTGCGAAAGCGGGGCTACCTCCAACCTTTTTAACTTCTATGGCGTCGAAATGTCGGAACCCATGGCATTCGGGATCGGGAACGGGTTGTACTTCAGTTTCCTTCCCTTCCTGAAGCTTCAATATGCGCCGATGATATCATTCAGGAACCTTCCCAATGTGGTATTTCACCGTTCGATGAAATACCTCGGTGTGGATGCCACGGTAATCAAGAAATTTAAAGAGCCGAAAGAGTCGATGACGGCATTGGACCAAAACCTCGAAAAAGGAATTCCCACCGGGATGCAGGTAGGTGTATTCAACCTGACATTTTTCCCGCCCGAATACCGGATGCATTATAATATGCACAACCTCGTGGCTTTTGGAAAAGAAGGAAACGATTATTGGGTTAGCGATACTGTGATGGAACTTCCGCAACGAATCTCTTCGGAAGACCTGCAAAGGGTTCGCTATGCCAAAGGTGCATTTGCCCCCAAGGGGAAGATGTACTGGATCAACACCATTCCCAAGGATATGGATATCAAAGCAGCAGTAGAAAAAGGAATCAAGAAAACAGTGTATGAGATGATCAAGATTCCTTTCCCCCTGATTGGTGTAAAAGGAATCCACTGGCTTGCAAAAGACCTGAAGAAGTGGCCAAAGAAGCATGGTAATGAAACGGCCTCCTTTTACCTTGGGCAAATCATCCGGATGTCGGAGGATTTTGGAACAGGCGGGGCCGGTTTCCGATACATCTATGGAGCCTTTCTCAAAGAGACCGGTGAAAAATTTAACAACCCGGATTTGCTGGCCGCTTCCAAAATGATGGGCAATGCCGCCAATCGCTGGAGGGAATTTACTTACCTGGGTGCCCGCAACTGCAAAAACAGGTCGAAACCGGAAGAAGATTATGGAAAACTCAGCGACATGCTGCATGAAATCGCAGACATGGAAAAAGAAGTTTACGTAAAACTGGATAAAATAAAGATCTGAATGGCTGAACGTCCCATCATTGAAATAAAAAATCTCAGCAAACGGTACAAAGGTTCTGATGAACCTGCTTTAAAAGATATCACGCTGGATATATACCCGCATGAGATATTTGGGCTTCTCGGGCCAAACGGGGCCGGTAAAACCACTACCATCTCCATCCTGTGCGGATTATTTGCTCCAACCGGAGGAGAAATCCATATCGACGGGTTTGACCTCAGGAACGACCTCGACCAGATCAAGCGGGTGATCGGGGTAGTTCCGCAGGATATTGCCCTCTACCCTACCCTTACCGCCCTGGAAAACCTGACATTTTTCGGTAACATGTATGGGTTGAAAGGAAAATCCCTGAAAGACCTGATCCTGGATCGTATGACCGTTTTTGGACTTGAACGGTTTTCAAAGAAAAAAATCTCCTCTTATTCCGGAGGGATGAAACGCAGGGTTAACCTGATTGCCGGGTTGCTTCACGACCCTAAGATCCTGTTCCTCGATGAACCTACGGCAGGGATTGATGTTCAATCAAAGAT
>Ga0224525_1000165_pt1 | contig 33552 bp, 26 predicted proteins | sample CFST100metaG_FD_179874 | JGI IMG/M metagenome (GOLD analysis project Ga0224525, IMG submission 179874) | Peat soil microbial communities from Stordalen Mire, Sweden - C.F.S.T100 | ecosystem: Environmental > Terrestrial > Soil > Wetlands > Peat | place: Sweden: Norrbotten County, Stordalen Mire...
TACCTGCCCCGGCTGCTGCTGGCCCTGCCCTCGAAAAACGGCAAAAGAAAAAACAACGACAAAAACGAACCCACAGATTCGCAGGTATTGACAGGATCACTCCATATCAGAGCAATTCGATACACAGGTTATTGCCGAGGATGATTTAGATGCGTTTGTCCTGCAATCCCGGGCCATGGCGGGCGGGCCACGCTTCAGCGGCGGTATACTCGGAACATCCCCCGCGCGGCATTAGTTATTTTCAATTCTGGTTTTGTGCCGGATTGCCTGCGGGAGAAAATTGTCCGCGGCCGCCTGATCAAAGTGCGCGGTTCTCGTGGAGAAACCTATTTTGACGATCTCGCATACCCATAAACGTTGGCTTTACGCCTTTTGGCTGACCCTCATCTGCGGTTTCGCCCTGCTGCACGCGCTGCATCTCAGCGCCGATTTTCCCAACCACACGCCGTGGTTCATGGACTGGGCCAAATACACCGATGAGGGCTGGTACGGCAACGCCGCCGTGCGCGCCCATCTGTTTGGCAACTGGTACTTGCCTGGGGACTTCAACCCCGCGCCGGCGGTGCCCGTCTGGCCTTTCCTCGAATGGGTGCTGTTCTGCTTTACCGGAGTCTCGATCCAGGCGGCGCGCGGGCTGGCCGTCGCCTTTTTCTTCTGCAATCTGCTGTTGAGCTACCTGCTGCTCCGGGCGCGCGGGCCGCGCTGGGTGGCGCTCACGGCCTTGACGCTGCTCGTCACCAGCCCCTTCCTTTACTGCTTCAGCCGTCTGGCCATCCTGGAGCCGATGCTGATCGCGTTCACGCTGGCGGCCCTGAACCTTGCCGTCCGGCTGCCCCGATTGCGCCGCCCAGGGCTGGCTTCGGCCGCCATTGGCCTGCTCTTCACGCTGATGATGCTCACCAAAACCACCGCCGTCTTTTTGCTGCCGGCGCTGGGCTGGGCGATGCTGCTGCCGCTCTGGCAAAACCGTAGGCAGGAGGGTCTTTGCTTCTGGGGCGACAGGTTAGCCAGGCGCTGCGTGGCGGCAGCCGCCGCCGCTGCCGCCGCATCCTTTGGCCTGTGGATGGCGCTGGTGATTCACTCTGAGGTCCTTGCTGACTTCAAGTACCTGTTCTTCGTGAACAAATACGACAAGCCCCCGGAGTTTTACTGGCCGGTGCTCAGCTTCTGGTGGTCGTTCCACGGCGGACTGTGGGTGGACCACATTCTGATTCCGCTAGCCTTCCTGGTGATTCTGGGCGCGCTCGTGGCAGGAGCGGCATGGGCCAGATGGAAGGCCGAGGCCCCCACGAATAGCCCTTTGTCCGCAGGATGGGCTGCCCGGGCTGGCGCGCTGCTGCTGGACCCGGTCTTTGGCTCCTCCATCCTGGCCATCGCCGGGTACATCCTCTTCATGACCTACCAGGACCATCCACAGCCCCGCTACTTTGCCGTGGTGGCCTTCTTCAGCTTCTTCGTGGTGGCACAAGGAGCTGGCGCGCTGCTGGAGCATTCTAGCGCCGCCCGGGAAATCTGGCCGCGCCGCATGGGCTGGGCCGTACTTGCGCTGGCGGCCCTGGCCACGGCCGCGAATGGCCTTGAGACCTTGAACTTCGCCGCCCATCCCGAGTACACCTTTGTTGACGCGGCCCAGCGTCTGACCCAATATATCGACGCCCACCCCAACGGCCAGCGGCTCCTGGTTTCAATCAGCGGCGACCAGATCACCCTGGTCACCCATCTGCCCGCGCTGTGCGACGACTTTGGCACTCCCAGTCCCGCGTACCCTGACCTGGTCACGAAATTGGCCCGGTATCAACCCGGCTGGTGGGCCACATGGAATGACATCGACCCTGGCACCCTCGAAGACCTCCACGTACGCTTTTCCCTTGAGCAGGTTGCCAGCTTCCATGCTTTTGACGACTCCGACCGCAACGTCCTAGTGCTCTTCAAACTGCATCCGCTCCCCGGCGGCCGCGTGCGCAGCACCGACAACATGAATCTGCAAATTCCGCTCCCCGGCGACAAGATTGATATTCCTGTCGATTAGGGCATTTTCGGTTTTATTTTTTACCGTCGGAATGAGCCTTGGTTATATCCCACCCTTGAATCAAAAAGCGATTCAAGGATGGGGCACCCAACGTCTAAAGCGGTTCTCCTGATGGTGCAGAGGAATCCCACCCTAGCCGCAAAAACAAATACGCGGCGAGGGTGGGGCACCCGAACGCTATAGCTAAAGGAATAATTCTCTAGTTCACACTTGAGCCGTGCCGCTCTGGAACGGTTATTTCTGCTTCTTTTTTGCCGCATTGGCGGCCTTGTTTTTCGCGTCTTCCGATTGCCCGATGGGAATCGGCCACAGATCGGAACCGGTGCGCTTCACCTGCGAGCCGAGCAGCATGTAGGTGATGGTGCGCGGCGAAGCGGGGCGGATGACGCCGGTCGCGGGGTCGGTGGCCAGACTCGCGCCGTTGGCGATCTGGAAGTTGAAGATAGCCGCGCCGACGCCCGTAGCGGGCGTTACTCGCAGCGGCAGATAGCCCTGGATGGGATGCAGCCGGAAGCCTGTCTCATAGCGGTGGTGCTTGAGGCTCCAGGTAAAGACGCGCACCTGATCGAAGTCGTAGGGCAGACCGGCCTTGAGCGGAGAGAGCACGGTCACATATTGCGTGACCATGTGGTCCTGTGTTGGAGCCTCGGGATCGAAAACCCTGTTGAGCGCGTAAATGCTCACGTACCGCTGCCCCTCGGCAAAGACGGCAATCTCGTCCGGGACATCCACATCCACGCGGCCGGCCAGCATCCATCCGGCGTGTCCCTGGCCGTCGCGCACCAGCCACCAGTCCTCCATGGGCGGCGGCTCGGGCGCGGGCTGGCCGGGAGCCGGCGCGTTGGCCGTCTTCGCCGCCGATTTGGAGCCAGCGCCAGTGGCGGGCGTTTTTGCCGCCGAAGCGGGGGCTGGCGTTACCGGCCTGGGAACCGGTGTTGAGCCTGCCACTACCGTCTTGAGAACCGAGGCGCGCAGCAGCAGTTGCACCTTCGCATTGCCCGCCAGCAGATAAAAACGGTCCGTATCCCGGCCCGGCGTCAGGTGCAGGTAAACGTCGTCGCGCAGGGTTCCGGTGGCCACCACCTGGTCGTCCTTGTGCTGGACGCCAAGCTGTTCAAAGGCCTTGAAGGTTTTGCTGTCGATAACCGCCCGCTCTTCAATCCAGCCGATCTCCTTCTTCTCGGTTCTCACCTTGAGGAAGCGGCGGCCGTACTGGAGCACTTCGAGCGGCTGGCCGTTGCCGACCTCGGCCACGCGATTGGAAACGGCGGCTACGCGGTCGTGCAGATACGTCTGCCGCGCATAGACGTAGACCGTGTCGTGGCGCTCGCGGCGCAGACGGTCGCATCCCGCTGAAAACACAAGAAAAAACGTCAGGAGCAAGAAAAGGACGGCGGTCTTCGACCGCCGCGCCGCAACAACGAATGGGATTGAATCAAACGTGAGCACAGCCCGCCAATATCCAATTGAGAATAGCACTTTGGAAGGCGCATGAAACAAGGAATCAGGAACCAGGGGAGAGCGAAGCCTTGGCCACCTGAATTAAATCCGGCAGCAGTTGGCCAAATTCGCTCTTCCCTGGCTGGCCGAAATCAAAATAAATCCGGCGAAAATGCTGGTAGAGGCCCTCATACACCTTTTGGGCCGATTTCTCCGGCTCGTAGACCTTGTACGACGGGCAGATTTTATCCTGCGCCTCGCCGAGGGTCTTGAAAGCGCCCGCAGCCATGAAGGCGAAAATCGCCGAGCCAATTCCGGTCACATTGCTGCTGGGCACCAGCACCGGCTTTCCCAGCACGTTGGCGTAGACCTGATTCAGCACATGATTGTTCTGCGGAATGCCGCCGCCATTGATAATGCGCTCGGTCAGCGCGCCGCACTCGCTCATCCGGTCCAGAATGACGCGCGTATGAAAAGCGGTTCCTTCGATGGCGGCGAACAGCTCGTCCTGAGCGGTGCTCAGCAGGTTCCAGCCGAAGGTGATTCCGCCCAGATTGGGATTCACCAGCACCGTGCGGTCGCCGTTGTCCCAGGTCATGCGCAGCAGTCCGGTCTGTCCGGCGCGATAGGCTTCCAAGCCCTTGCTCAGCTCCGCGACGGTCGTGCCAGCGCGGCGGGCGATGGCGCTGAAGATGTCTCCCGTGGCTGAAAGTCCCGCCTCAACCCCGGTGTATTGCGGATGCACGCTGCCCTGAACCACGCCGCAGACGCCGGGAATCAGTTCCGCCTTTTTTACATACGCGATGATGCAGGTGGAGGTGCCGACCACATTCACCACGTCGCCCGGCCTGGCGCCAGCGCCGATGGCGTCCCAGTGCGCGTCAAAGGCGCCCACGGGAATCGGAATGCCCGCGCGCAGGCCGAGTTTTTCCGCCCACTGCGGCGCCAGATGCCCTTCGATCTGGTCCGAGGTTGCGTACTCTCCGCCGAGCTTGGCGCGCACGCCGGCCAGCAGCGGATCGACGCTGACCAGAAACTCTTCCGAAGGCAACCCGCCCAGAGCGGGATTCCACAGCCACTTGTGCCCCATCGCGCAGACGCTGCGCTTCACCCGCGCCGGGTCCGTAATTCCGCATAGCGTGGCGGCCACCATGTCGCAGTGCTCGAAGGCGCTGGCAAAGCGCTGGCGCTTCTCCGGATTGTGGCGCAGCCAATGGAGCAGCTTCGAAAAGCCCCACTCGGAGGAGTAGGTACCTCCGCACCACTGAATGGCCTCCAGCTTCTCGCTGTGCGCCTTCTCCGTGATCTCGGCGGCTTCCTTCTTGGCGCGGTGATCGCACCAGAGGTAGTAGTCATCAAGCGGCGTCATGTCGGCGGCCACGGGAATCACACTGGAACCCGTCGTATCGAGCGCGATGGCCGCAACCTGGTCGCCCTTGATCCCGGCCTCTTTCACCGCCTGCCGTGTGGCGGCGGCCAGAGCCAGCATGTGATCGCCGTGCGACTGCGTCGCGAACTCCGGGTCCTCGCGCTTGCGGTGCAGAGGATACTTCGCGATAGCGGAACCAATCAGTCCGCGCTCGCTGTCGACCAGCGAAACGCGCACACTCAACGTGCCGAAATCAACACCCGCAACAATGCTCATTCGCTCTCTTCCGTCTCCGCTGCCTCCATGGCGGCAGCATCATGTATGATCCACTCTTCATTGGCCCGGTAGAACAGCCCCGGCATCAGCCACGCTTGAACTTTATGGGCGATGGCCTCTGCTCGTAAACGTTATCATCTTTGCCCCCTCTCTTGCGTTCTCTTTTTTCGGCGCACGGATGGAAAGCCTTAGCCAACTGATCCAGCATCAATCAAATTATTGCGTTTTGACCTGCCCGTAATAGGCGTGGCTGCCGTGCTTGCGCAGAAAATGCTTGTCATGCAACGCGCGCATCAGCGGCTGAGTTTCTGGATTGAGCCCGAGCGTGTGGCTGTCTATGCGCGCCACATATTCCAGAATCGCCGCGTTGTGGGCGGCATCAATCGCGCTCGGCCCCCAACTGAACGGGCCGTGCCCGGCCACCAGCGCCGAGGGAATCGCCTCCGGATCAATTTCCGCGAACCGGCGGACGATCGCCAGACCGGTTTCCAGCTCGTATTCGCCGGCAATCTGCTCAACGCTCAGCCGCGCGGTCACGGGAACCGACCCATGGAACGAGTCGGCGTGCGTGGTTCCGAAGCAGGGAATCTCGCGCTCCGCCTGCGCCCACGCCGTGGCGTACTCCGAGTGCGTGTGCGCCACGCCGCCGATCTTCGCGAAGTGCTTGTACAGCTCCAGATGCGTGGGCAGATCCGAAGAGGGCCGCAGCGCGCCGTCAACGATCTTGCCATCGAGGTCAGAGATCACAATGTCTTCCGGCTTCAGCTTGCCGTAATCGACGCCGCTGGGCTTGATGGCCACCAGCCCCCGGCCGCGATCAATTCCACTCACATTGCCAAAGGTGTAAAGCACAAGGCCGCGGCGAACCAGTTCCAGATTCGCCTCCAGCACTTCTTCCCGCAGTGTCTGTAACAGCATGATGGAGATTCCTCCACTCAGATTCTAAAGCATTTTAGGAAGCTGAATATCAAGCAACTCCGGCATGTCGGCCGGCGGGTTGAACGGATAAGGTTTTGTAACAGGACACAACTTGAGTCGTGCCGTATACCGCCAAATTAGAATCCCGGCTTTAGCCGCTGCTGGGACGTAAACAGTTGAAAAAGCAACAAGGGCTAAACAGGCTGCGGAAAAACCCGATGTTTTGAAAGGGCACGACTTGAGTCGTGCCGCAAGTCGCTTGGAATCAATACGGGCTTTAGGCCCTGCGGGATGTTCTTCGGACGCTTGGCTTGAAAAAAGGCCTTTTTCCGCAGCCTGTTTAGCCCCTGAAAAAATGCTCGAGTCAGATAGAACTTAATCAGAGCTTCCCTAAAGTGACCGCTCTGCTACTTCGGCGCGGCGACGATGGCAACGGAATCCGCCGTCACGTTGGAAGTGGCTGCGGCGTCCAGCTTGCCGGGCGTAGTGCTGTCAAAGGTGTAACTCGCGAAGTATGGGCTGCCCTTCGAACCCACTTCCAGGATATAGGAGTCCGTTGAGTCCTCGGCCAGCCCCAGCGGTTGAACGGCCGTCTGCACCGAGCTGATCGCCGAGATTGGGTTTGAAGTGACCGCAAACCCGGTGATATTGCCTTTGTTATCGCCTTTTCCGTTGGCCACATAGACATAATCGCCGGAAGCATCGGGCAGAATGAAGAGGGGCGAAATTCCGCCGCTTTCAAAGGGGGAGCCGGAGGCATGGGTGCACTTGTCGTTGTCGGCGTCGGCGTATTCGCAGGCGAGCAACCCGCCCGAGGAGCCCGAGGAGTCGCCCAGCGTTTCGCCGATGTAGAAAAATTTTGAGTTGGGGTCCACGGCTACCGAAAGAGCGGAGCCGTAGGCGCCGCTGGAGGTTTTTGTTATGGGAATGTTGTAGTGCGTGCTTGCGCTCGAAAAAAAGTTGGTCTTGTCAAAGTCGACCACCAGCGTTCCGCCCGCACCCAGGGCGACAAAGACTTTGGTGTTATCCGGCGAAATGACCAATTGGTTCTTCTGCAGGTCGGCGCTGGCGATATTGTAGATGGATACTGAGTGCGCCGTGCCGTTGTTGGCGCCGGTGGTGGAATTGATGGGAATGGCGCTCATGGTCACGCCACTCGTGCCTTGAATCGCCTCGATCAGCCACGTCGATGAATCGGCCGCGTCCACGTCTATCTGAATGGCATAGGGAGCATCCGAGGTGACCTTCACCGGGCTTCCCAACGCGCCGCTGGCGACCGGATAGGCATAAACGCCGTCGCTCGAACTGACACACAGGAAGTCGCCGTTGGGCGCGATGGCCATCGAGTAGGCCTGGCCGGTTTGGGCGGCGGCGGTGGTGATCATGCTGCGGCTGCCGGAGGAGGCAATCGAGTAGCTGACCGGCTGATAGGTCGAGGTCAGATTATTCAGAATAAAAAAGTCGCCGCTGGAAGTGCTGGTCTTGCAGGCGCTGGTGGAAGAAGAGGTTACATCGACGCAAACGCTGGTGGTTTCCGTATTGCTGCCCGCGGTGCCGGTCACCGTCAACTCGTAGATTCCGGGGGTGGTCGAGGAGGTGGCGGTCGCCGTCAGGGTCGAGGTTTGCGCCGTTGTGCTGCTGAACGTAAGCGAAGAGGAAGAAAGCGCGCAGGTCGCGGGGCTGGCCGCGCTTGATATCGAGGTGGTGACCTTGCAGGTCAGCGCCACCGTCCCGGAGGCGGAAGTCGAGGGCGTCACGGTAATGGTCGAGGTGCCGGTCGCGGCCGCGCCCGAGCTCAGGAGGATGTTGCCGCCGTTGCTCAGGGAAAAGCTGATGCTGCTGGAATCATCCCAGAAATCCGCGCATCCGGCCAGAAACGGCGCCGTCGCCAGCAATAGCCACGCCAATTTTCCAAATCTCATTTCCGCTCCTTCAGCGCTTGCTTTGAGCCTTGCCGTCTTACGCGCCGTATTTTAACAGGGTATCGTCCGAAGACACGTTCTGTCTTGCAGGTCACAGGAACGCCGGCGCGCGCTTCCGCTCTCCCAAAGATGGACGTATTCCGGCGCGGATTCGTTTGCCCCACGGCCTTCAGCGCGGCCATTCCGGCCCAAGGCTGATAAATTCTTTAAGTAGGATTGCGCCAGCGCCGGCCGGAACCGTACCACGGACCAGGATGCGCGCGCCAGGGAAAGCGAGCCATGTTCCACATCACTGATGACCTCCGCATCAAATTGACGAAAGTTGTACTTCCCCCTGTTTTTCTGGAGGAAGAGCGCCCCGTCAGCGAAGCCGCCTCGGCCACCATCGCCGGCACACGCGACCAGATTTCCGCCATGCTGAACGGACGCGACGCGCGTCTGCTCACCCTTGTCGGCCCCTGTTCCATCCACGACCCCAAGGCCGCGCGCGAGTACGCCGGCCTGCTCAAGGCCGCCATTCAGGAGTTTTCTGAAGACCTCTGCATTGTCATGCGCGTCTACTTCGAAAAGCCCCGCACCATCTTCGGCTGGAAGGGACTCATCAACGATCCCTATCTCGATCAGTCCTACAAGATCAACGACGGCCTGCGCCTGGCGCGCCATCTGCTCCTTGACCTGGCCGACATGGGCGTGCCCACCGGAACCGAATTTCTGGATATGATTTCGCCCCAGTACATTGCCGGGCTGGTCAGTTGGGGAGCCATCGGCGCGCGCACCACTGAGAGTCAGGCTCATCGTCAGTTGGTCAGCGGCGTCTCCTGCCCGGTGGGCTTCAAGAACGGAACCTCCGGGGACGTGCAGGTGGCCATCGACGCAATTCTCTCCGCCGCCCACTCTCACGCCTTCCTCGGCCTCACCAAATATGGTCAATCGGCGATTCTGGTCACCACCGGCAATCGCGACTGCCACATCATTCTGCGCGGCGGCAAGAACATGGTGAACTACACGGCCGAGAGCGTGGAAGCGACCGCCGTGAAGATGGAAAAAGCCGGCCTGCAGCCGCGCATCATGATCGACTTCTCCCATGCCAACAGCAACAAGGATTACCGCCGCCAGGCCATCGTCTGCCACAATGTCGCCGCGCAGATCGCCGGCAGTGGCAGCAAGAGCGGCGATACGCGCATTCTGGGCGTGATGATTGAAAGCAGCCTGGTGGCCGGCTCACAGCCACTCGTTTCCGGCGCGCCGCTCGTCTACGGACAGAGCATCACCGACGGCTGCATCGACTGGGCGGAAACCTACTCCCTGCTCAAGGAGCTGGCCGCCGCCGCCCGTGCCCGGCGTCACGGTCATTGATCCGGCTCTATTGATCCGGCAAGAAAACAGTGACATTGTTTCCCACCCATTTCCGCAAAAAACGCGGAAATGGATGGGGCACCCAGACAGTATTGAGTTGCCGGATCAATAGGTCCTTGACCGCGTGATTTTGTACCATCGCTGGGTGCCCCACATCTCGATTTTGAGATGTGGGAAACCACGAACTCAATGAAACTTCTTCATCCGGTCAGAGACCTAGGGAAGCTCTGAACAAGTGGCCTTTTCAAAATTCGCATTCCCTCGGAGGCTAAAGCCCCGCTGATTTTGCTGGTTTTATGTACGGGCTAAAGCCCGTACCCTTCAAAACATCAACTTATTCAGAGGTTCCCTAGAGATTTGCATTGTGCTTTCCCACCCTGGTGACAAAAACAAAAACGTCGCGAGGGTGGGGCACCCAAACGGTATCGCAATCCATAAGAGCCGGGTCAGCGTGAAAGAGGCAATCCAAATGAAATCAACGACCGCTTGCCGCAGGCTTTTGCGCCTGGCGCTTCTGGCTGCCTTATCGAGCGGAATGCTCTTCGCGCAAGCCAGCGAGGACTATCCGCGCCGCGCCGCGCAGTGGCGGAGTGAAATCCGCAAGGCGCTCTATCTCCCGGATCAACTGCCGCCTCTGGAAGCAAAAACATGGTCCAGCTTCTCGCCCGCGCGCGGCGTGCTGGCGGACCGCGTCACTTACCGGACGGCCAGCGGAATGCTGGTTCCCGCCATCGTCTACCGGCCCCTTCGCTGGACCGGCCAGCGAAAGGGCGTAAGGCTGCCCGGAATCGTCATCGTCAACGGGCACGGAGCTGACAAATTCAGTTGGTACGCCTTCTATTCGGGAATGATGTTCGCACAGGCCGGAGCGGAAGTCGTCACCTACGATCCAATTGGCGAGGGCGAAAGGAACATCGACAAGAAATCCCACACCGGAGCGCATGACCGGATTGTGCCGGCTCCCGAGGGAATTTCAGCCGGCGACTGGGGGCAACGGCTGGCCGGCCTGATGCAAGTTGACCTGATGCAGGCGGTCACGTATCTGAGCCAAAGGCCGGAGGTCGACGCCAGCCGGATCGCCGTGCTCGGCTACTCCATGGGCGCGTTCGTCAGCGGAATTGCCGGAGCGCTCGATCCGCGCATTCACGCGGTCCTGCTCAGCGGCGGCGGAACCTACGACGACGAGCAGGACGCGGGAAAGCCCTTTGACCGCGGCAAGCTGCCGTGCCAGACTCCGCCGTGGCGGTCGTTGCGCGTGCTGGGCGCGGCGCCTCACATGCGCGGCGCCGTGATTTACGCTTTGAACGCGGACCGGGGCGCGATGCTGGTCGAGAATGGCTCAGCCGATGAAGTGATGGACATTCCGCACCGGGGACCGGAGTGGTTTGAAGGCCTTCGCCAGCAAGCGATTGCCCTGCGAAAGTCGGACCGCAACCTCTTCACAACCCATGTTGACGCCGGCGAGGGCCATCGTCCGGCATGGGTTGAGCGCGCCGGGGTTCTCTGGCTCAACCAGCAGATTCACTTCGCCAACTGGAATGCCGCGGCGATTGCCAGCCGGCCGGCAATCCGCATCGGCGACTGGGCCAAGGCCAACAGCGTTGAGATTCCAGTGAACTACCAACGGCCTGACCGCGAAGGCGGGCTGATGGCGCTGGGCGGAGCGCTGCCGGCGATTCAGCGGGAGCAGTTGATGGCACTGCCCGCAGGCGACTGGGAAAAGCTGCGCGCGCAACTGACCTACGAGAGCTGGGCGGAAAAAACGCTGGCCGCGGAACGGGCGGCAGCCCGGTTTTAGCGCATTTCCTTTTTTGCTAGACTTTTGTGTCCCATTCATTCCGCGTTTTTTGCGGAAATGGGTGGGAAACAATGTCACTGTTTTCTTGCCGGATCAATAAGCCGCCGCTTCGCAAACCAAAGCCGCTATCATGGTCACGTGCGCAGAACGAGGCGGCGCAAAGCAGGGAAAATGCCCCCCACGATCTTCATCTCGGCTGGCGAGGCCAGCGGCGAACACTACGGAGCGCTGCTCATTGCCGCACTCCAACAGCGCATGGCCGCCACCGGTCAGACGGTCAGCTTCTTCGGCATGGGCGGACCGCGCATGGCCGCCGAAGGCCTCCAGTGCGTCGTCCGCTCCGAAGACATGGCCGTGATGGGGCTGACCGAGGTCGTTCGCCACCTGCCGCGCATCTGGCGCGAGTTCCGCCGCCTGAAACAGGCCATTCGCCAGCGGCCGCCTTCGGTCGCCGTTCTCATCGACTTTCCGGAGATCCACTTCCGGCTGGCCAAGGAGTTTCACCGCCTCGGCGTTCCGGTCGTCTACTTCGTCAGTCCGCAGTTGTGGGCCTGGAAGCAGAAGCGCATCCGGCTGGTGCGGAAGTACATTGACCGGATGCTGGTCATCTTCCCCTTCGAGGAGCCGTTCTATCGCGGGCAGGGCGTCGCGGCCGAATTCGTCGGTCATCCGCTGGCGGAGTTGGCCGCGCCCACGGTGAGCCGCGAGCAGTTTGCCGCCGCCAACGGCTTGGACCCCGCAAAGACCTGGATTGGCCTGCTGCCCGGCAGCCGCCCCAAGGAGATTCGCGACATTCTGCCGGAAATGCTGCGCGCGGCGCGGGAGATGGCGGCGTTGCCAGCGGAAAAAATTACGGATGCCCCTGATGTTTTGAAAGGGCAAGACAGCGGCGAGAAGAACACGGGTTTTGTTGATCCCGCCCAAAGGATTTGCATTGCGCTCTCCCACCCTGGCGACAAAAACAAAGACGTCGCGAGGGTGGGGCACCCAGACAGTGTTGCAATACAGAAGCGCCGGATCAATCGCGAGGAAGGCGCGGAGGTTGGCGTGAAGGGTGCGGGCTTTAGCGTGAAGGGTACGGGCTTTAGCCCGTACATCAATTCCGCCAATAAAACCGGGGCTTTAGCCCCCGAGGGAAAGCCTTTTGAGTTCCTCATTCCTCTTGCGCCGACGCTAAACGAGGCGCAGCGTGCCGAAGTGCGGCAAATCGTCGCAGCTCACGGCGCGGGCCTCCCGCTCCGGCTGATTGACGAAGCGCGCGCCGTGCTTTTTCATGCTCGCGCCTCGGTCGTTGCCAGCGGCACGGCCACGGTGGAGGCGGCCTTGATCGGCAATCCTTTTGTTGTCGTCTACCACGTCTCGCCGCTGACCTTCGCCATCGCCAAGCGTGTGGTGAAGTTGCCCTGCGTGGCCATGGCCAACCTGATTGCGGGCAAGCAGGTGGTGCCGGAGCTGCTTCAGGGTGACTTCACGGCGGAGAAGATCGTCCAACAAATCAAGCCTCTGCTCGCCGATGGTCCCGCGCGCCAGTCCATGATGGAGGAGTTGGCGCGGATTCGCGGCTTGCTGAGCACGCGGCCCACGGGCGGAGCCATTGACCGGGTGGTGGAGGTTACGCTGGAAGTAATGAAACAAGAGCCTATTGCAGGATTATCGTCGGGCGATTGATTGTGTCAGGGCACGACTTCAGTCGTGCCGCAAACGGGCGACTTTAGAATCCGGCTTTAGCCGCTGCGGAGTTGCAAATGACTGAAAAATGCCGCAGGGGCTAAAGCCCAATATGTTTTTGTCACTTTTCGGCACGACTAAAGTCATGCCCTGACACTTTATGTAGTCTCAATGGAGCTTTGCAAGATGCTCTAAGGAAAAGAATTTTTGGCATCGGCAGTTCCATCCAGTGAAAGGAATTACCAAAATGGCGGAAGAACTTTCAATTGTGACGCCTGAGCGTGATTATTCTGATATTGTTCACCTTCTGGACCCAGAGGTTCTCGGAAACTCATCGCTTAGTTCCATCGCCGAAATAGTTACAGGTGCTTTAGCTGTCGGCAAAGCTGGAATGCTTGTTTCCGGAGGTAGACTTGTTCAGGCACTTTTGAAGGGGAGACTATTTAAGCAATTTGCAGCAGAGTTCAAGAAACTACGCGAGGCGGGAAAAATACCTGATGATTTTGCCGAGAAAAAGTATGGGTTTCAGACCTGGGTAGAATTGATGACGATTATCGACGAAGAGTCTCCCGATGCTGACAGACTAGATGCGCTAAAAGCCATGTTCTATGAAGTGAACAAAGCAAAGGCCACAGATGGAGAGAGAATTGCAGCGTATCATCTTTGGCAGATAATGAAAGGATTATCGTCTGGAGAAATACTTCTCTTAAAGACTGCCTTTGAACAGCGAGCTGCGTATAAACCCAGCAGTCCGGTCTACCCTTCTTATGATGATTGGGCAATTTTCATGGCTCAGTCGATTGGTCATAAGATAACGGGACTGATCAGAGTACACGAGAAGAAACTGACAGAAATGGGTTTACTCTCCGCGCGGATTGGTGATCCGAATAGAATTGATCCAAGTAATGCACGCCTTACTGACTTAGGTATAAAGGTATGTGAAAACATCAAGAATTATCAGCTCGTACTCGATGAAATCGAATCTAACGCGGCAGCAGAATAAATTTACATGGATGGCATTCGGCGATGAGAGGAAATGTGATGCGTAGAATAGTTCAGTTGGCTAAGTCGATTGGCAGTTTGGCCTTTGTCCTTCTTATTGTGAATATGCTAGCTCTTCCGCTCACCGCCCAGCGGCCAGAGCAGCCCGCGCTCGCCATCAGCGGCTACGTTATTGACGCCGAAATCGACACGACCACGCATCACTTGGCGGCGAAGGCGGTGGTCAGCTTTACCGCGCCGGAAAGCGCCACTCAGGTCAGCTTCGGCTTTCACCCGGCGCTGAAGCTGACCAAAATCTCCGACGAGAACGGCGCGGTGCTTACCGGCGAGCGGCTGGCCGACGGCGGCATTCGCGTCACTCCGGCCACGCCCTTTGTCCAGGGACAGGCCGCGCATTGGAGCTTCGAGTACGAGGGCACGATTACCGGCAACGACGACGGCCCGGTCGAAGGATTGAAATTGGCCGCCATTCAGGAGCCGATTACAACCCTGCTTTATCCAGCGCGCTGGTTTCCCGTTTCCGCCAATCCTTCCGGCTACCTGACTGGCCGCTTCACCGCCGAGATGCACATCCGCGTGCCGCAGGGAATGCGCGTCTTCTCGAGCGGCGCGCAAGGCGCTCCCAAACCTGTCACCTTGGCCAACGGCAAGCCCGGCGATCAATTCGATTTCAACTGGAGCAAGCCCGGCTTTCCCGGCACGGTGATTGCCGGCCGCTACGTGGAACCGGCCTCAGCCGGCGCGGGCAACGTGAAGGTCTGGCTGACGGTAAGCCACCAGCAGTCGGCCAACGATCTGGCGCAGACAGCGGCCAAGGAGTACGACTTCTTTACCGGAAGCTTCGGCGCGGCCGAGTCTCTCCACCTGAATGTCGTGGAACTGCCGGACGACACGCTGCCCGCCGTCTGGGCGCCGGAGCTGGCGGCCATTCCCGGCTCGCGCGTGGGCGACAAGAGCGGCGTTCGCCTGCTGGCCAACACCATCGCCCACCAGTGGTGGGGTTCCCAGATCAGCCCGCGCACGCTGAACGACGCCTGGATCACCAACGGCATGGCCCGCTACGGCGAGCTGATGTATGTGGAAGAGGAGAGCGGCAAAAGCGCTCTGAAGGCGGCCATTCAGGACGTCTCCGCCGGAGCGCTGGCCTACGACACCATTCCCCTGTCGAGCGTCAGCCGCTTGAGCGCCTTCTCGCCGGAGTTTCAATCGATGACGCTGGAAAAAGGCGCCATGATCTTCCACATGCTGCGCTGGGAGATCGGCGACAAAGCTTTTCTGGCCACGCTCAAGGGCGCGCTCGGCCAGTACACCGACCGCTCAATCCGCGCGTCTGATTTTGAAAAGGTGGCCGAGGAGCAGAGCCAGCAGCAGTTGACCGCCTTCTTTGCGCAGTGGGTGAACGGCACCGGAGCGCCGCAGTTCACCAACAAGTACGCCGTCTACCGCCTGGGCAACAACAAGGGTTTCCGCACCGTCGGCGAAATCGGCCAGGACCTTGACCTCTTCCGCATGCCCATCGAGCTGTGCGTCGAAACCGACGGCAAGACGGAAACCAGGAGAATCGAAATCGTGGGCCCCAGCACGCAGTTTGCCGTGGACACCTTCGGACGCCCCCGCCGCATCAGCATCGATCCGCAAGGCTGGGTGCTGAAGTCCACGCCCGACTTGCAGGTTCGCGTGGCGATTCTGAAGGGCCAGCAACTGGTGGCGCAAGGTGATCTGCCCGGCGCTCTCACCGAATATCAGAAGGCTCTGGAAGCCAACTCGCAGAGTTCGCTCACCAGCTACCGCATCGGCGAACTGCTCTTCACGCAGCGCAATTACCAGGCCAGCGTGAACGCCTTCCGCGACGCGCTGCGCGGCGACGGCGAACCACGCTGGACCGAGGTCTGGAGCCACATCCAGATCGGCAAGATCTTCGACATTACCGGCCAGCGCGACCGCGCCGTGAATGAATACCGGCTGGCCGTGCAGACCAACGACAACAGCCAGGGCGCGGTCAACGAGGCGCGCATGTACCTGCAAAAACCCTATAAGCTGCTCGAGAGCGAATAAATTCCTCCGCGGAATTCTTCCCGGTGCAAGGATACGGACTTTTTCAGGTTGTCGAGGTGCTTATTTGTCGCGGTGAGAGCCGCCCAGGGAAAGGACTTCCAGCTTGACTGAGGCTAATCCGCCCTTGGTCATGGCCAGTTTGTGGGCGGCGCCATAGGAGAGATCGATCACGCGTCCACCCAGAAGGTCTCCGCGGTCAGTGATGCGAACCACGACCGACCGGTGGTTATCGAGGTTGACGACGCGAACCATCGAGCCGAAAGGCAGCGTTGGATGGCAGGCGGTCATCGCGTACATGTCGAAGCGCGCTCCGCTGGCCGTGTGGCGTCCGTTGAACACGCCGCCATACCAGGAGGCAATGCCGCGAAGCTTACGAACCGTCGCTTCTTCAGCTTGTTTTTGCGGCGCAATCAAGGCAGGCGTCGCGTTCGCTGCCGGAACCGCGGGAATCGCTGTCCCGGCTGGCCGGGGAAGCCGCGCATCCGCATGCACCGTCCGCGTGGAAACTGTCACCACACACGCGATCAGTACAACAGAGGAAGCTCCCGCCACTAGCCAGATCCGTCGCGGAGATTTTGAGTTCAGGTTGCATAATTTCCGTCGAAAGGCCATTTGGCTATTTTACTGATTAAGCACTAATTTACTCAACTGTTATCTAACAATACACGAGGATATTCTGGGCAAAAATGACCACTTTTTGGGGCACATTGCGTTAAGGCGTTTCCTGTCAGCTCTTTACAGATTGCACCAAAAATGGTGCAATCTGCGTTTTTTTGCCTCCCAGGGCCAATTCCGCGCCCCTGAACCCGGGAATCCAGCCTGCGGCATTTCAGAATGATTGATCCGGCAAGAAAGCAAGGACATCGCTTTGGCTTCGGCTCGCTGGGGGGGGCGCGCATCCAGTTTTGCAGATTATATCTTCCTTCTTGCTAGCGTGAAATTGTTGAGATCTCGAATAAGGAGCAGGGAGAAAAGATGAAATTCAGCGCCACTGGAATGGAGTTGTTGAAGCGTTCCGAGGGCTTTCGCAATCGAGTCTATCGGGATACGGCTGGTTTTTCGACCATCGGTTATGGTCACCGGCTGCGGCTGCACGAGTCGTTTTCCAACGGCATCAGCGAGCCGCAGGCCGTCAGTCTTCTGGCTGGCGATGTGCTTGAGGCCGAGCAGGCCGTGCAGCGCATGGTGAAGGTTCCACTTTTGCAGGGCCAGTTCGACGCGCTGGTGGATTTCTGCTTCAATTTGGGCGCGGGGCGGCTCGCCTCTTCCACTCTGCTCACGGACCTAAATGCGGGAAAATACAAGGACGCAGCCGCGCAATTGCTGCTCTGGGACCATGCCGGCGGCGAGGAAAGCACCGCGCTGAAGGCCCGCCGCGAGGCCGAGGCCGCGCTATGGCGCAACGAAACTGCTTAGCCTGGAAGCGTTGTGCTCATATTTTAATGTCACTCGAATGCCATTCGTTCCTAAGTATTTTGGAATGAATGGCGGGGACGACGAGACTCGAACTCGCGACCTCTGCCGTGACAGGGCAGCGCTCTAACCAACTGAGCTACATCCCCATTGGAAGCCTGTATTCCGGGAGCAAACACTGCTGAACGGGCCACTTTTCCCTTATCGGGGACTTGTCCCTGCAGCAATCTCACTGCTCCTGACCGTGTTCCCGCCCGGGTGGACAGGAAACGGCTCTTGCTTGGTCAACATCAATGAGTGTATCAGAAAAGCCAGGCCTTGAGTGCGTGCTTTTGGACTACACCCGTTCCGAAAACGCTATAGCAACCTGCCAGCAGCCAGATCGCGGATAAGGTTGTGGTCGGCGGGCAGGAACTCGTAGCCGGGCAGGTCTTCGAGCCGGACCCAGCGCACCTCGTGATAAATGCGCCCGACAATCTCGCCCGTAAATTCGCGCACGGCAAAAAATTGCAAATCGACGGCGCCGCCATGGCGGTAGTTGTGGCGGATATGAATGACAGGCGCGCCGACAGTAGCGTGAATGCCAAGTTCCTCGTCCAACTCACGGACCAGCGCCTGCTCGGCGCTTTCGCCGGCCTCGATTTTGCCTCCGGGAAACTCCCACTTGAGCGCCATTGGCTGCTCGGGACGGCGTTGACCGATCAGGACTTCGCCGCCGCGCACGATGATTCCCGCAGCTACAAAACGAAGCGCTGGGGCAACTGGTTTAGAATCCGGATTTAGCTCGTCTTCTTGCACACCACTAGTGTAAACGCGTCCAGAGGTTGCAAAACTCAAGCGGTGCATTCCTTGGTTCAGCAAGGTGGAAAACAATTCAGCGAACGCCACCGTTGCTCCAAAGAAAATGGTTATAGCATTTCCGGGGCAGGTGTAGTTCAAAGGCACGCGCCCTAGGTCTCTGACAGCTTAAAGTTGTACCAACCCCGGGGGCTCCACATCTCGATTTTGAGATGTGGGAAACCACGAACTCAAGGTACTTTTTCATCCTGTCAGCGACCTAGCGGTTTTTTCGGTCCAAACAGTTCAGTGCAAGGCTTAGGCCTACGACGGCCAAGAAATGCTGTAAGCTGATATACAAGTCGACAATATAATTATGTTTCAGCAGAAGAGGCAGAACGTGCCTCTTCCTCATAATGCCCTCATTGGATCAGGTAGGCCTGAAGCCATTAGAGTCTGACAAAAGCCAAATTTATAAAATAGTTATTCACATATGGTTTTCTTGACAAGATAACTATGAGCATCGGCAAATCTCTAGCGATTGTGATGCCGCTCACGCAGGCGGCAGCTTCCAGTTCGCCGTTAAGCTTGATGTAAGCTCCTTTTACAATGCGCGAATCAGGCAGAACAAGCCATAATCTCTTTTGACAATTAACTGATTACAATATAGTTAACGAACTAGTTATGGTAAGCAAGTTAGCGCTTGAAGCAGCTTTGATCAACATAGCCGCCGCGCATCAATACGACATAGACGGAAGTCTGAAAGATGAAATGCAAGAGTTACTTTGAACCGGGCATTGTATTTAATTTTAACCTAAAACGATAACCTCCTTACAATGGTCTGTGATATTGTGAACCGGTAATCTTATGATCGCGAACCGGTACACTCTCAAGAGTGAATTCGTAATTCTGTGATTACACCAGCCTGAGATCAATCCATGAAAGCGCTTGCTTGCATGTTTCCCCGTGCGAATTGATCCAGACTAGGTCGACATGATCCCAACAGAAATAGAAAAGCCCCACCTAAGTGAGGATGGCGAAGCTATGGCTGCAATTGCGTATCAAGAAGGTTCTCCATACTGCGATGGCTTGGCGCAGGCATCTTCGCCCGATGGGCAAATTACGCCGATGTGGTTCGCTGCCTATACGACTCCCCGCCACGAGAAGCGCGTGGAACAGCACTTAAGCCGCCGGGAAGTTGAGCATTATCTACCCATTTACCACACGCCGCGCAAGTGGCGCAATGGCGTGAAAGTTATCTTGGATCTACCGCTCTTTACCAGCTACATCTTCGTCCGCATCAAGCGAACAGAGCGAGTGAAAGTGCTGGATGTGCCGGGTGTGCTGGCCATCGTTGGCGGCACGGCGGGCGAAATGGCTCCGCTGCCGGACGAGGTAATTGACGCATTGCGATCCGGCTTGGATTCACGCCGCGTCGAACCGTACCCTTTTCTGGCCGTAGGCCAGCGAGCTAGGATTCGGTCCGGTTCGCTGGCCGGGATGGAAGGCATTGTCGTGCGAAAGAAAAACAGCCTTCGCGTCGTGCTCACCATGGATATGATCCAGCAAAGCATCGCCGTCGAAGTTGATGGGAGCGAACTGGAGCCGCTGAGTTCTGGAGATTTCGCGCATGCCTAGGACTTCTGAACGCGGTCAAGCGGCTTCTTTGCGGGAGGGATGCATGGCAGAACCAGCCGGCTCCAAAGCATTGAGCGCAGGAGAGCGCATCCTTTCATCGGCAACTGGTCTTTTTGCCCAGTACGGATACCACAATGTCAGCACGCGGGAGATAGCCACCGCCGCACAGGTTAATGAGGTAACTGTCTTCCGGCATTATCCTCGCAAGCGCGACCTTCATCTGGCGGTGTTGAATTCGGCGCTGCAACAGGTACATCTGCGCGGCGATTTGCTGGCCGGGATTGCGGAGGCACAGAATGCGCAGGTGGCTATTGCGCGGACTTTCGAGTTGATTGCTCAGGCTCTGATGCAAAAACGCGATCTGCTGCGGCTTCTTCATTACAGCGCTCTGGAGTTGAGCGATGACTTTGATCCTTTCGCGCGCCGGCAGCTTGGCCAACTCATTGAAGTAATTGCTCACTATCTCGACCCATGGATCAAAAAGGGCGAACGGCGAACGGCGAATGCCAAGACGGTGGTTCTTACGCTAATTGGAATCGTGATAAGCTGTAACCCCCTTCAACGGGTTTTTACCGGTGAGGTATTAAGCCTGGAGCAGATGCTTGAAGCCTATACAACATGTACGCTCCTAGACCCAGATGGTCTAGAACAAGCCACGGACGGACAATTATCCGCCGTTTAAGTATCGCAAGGAGATGCTTTGCAGCCGTGGCAGAATAACCTACGGCGGCTGCTTCGTAGCCGGCAAGCGAAACAGCAGTCAAGCCAAATTACCGGCAATTACGGCAACAGGTGTGAAAGTTGCGTATGCAGGTGAAAATGCTTATCTCGTCACTCACAACTCGAGGCAATTGCGTGCAGCATAGTTGCCATCGAGCGGTCGAGTATCTGCTGGATTGGATATCGTTTGCTGCTGCCGGAATATTCGCATTTGAGCTGAGATTCGATGGCGCGATGCCAGCGGGCTATCTCCATCCAATGAAGATTGCTCTGTGCGTTTGGGTCGTCCTGACGGCAGTAGCGTTTATTGTTGCCAAGGTGGATCGAGGCAATTGGAGATTTACCTCGGCCTACGATGCCGTGCGCATTGTTATGGCTACCTCGGCGGCATCGATACTCGGCGGATACTATCTGTTTCTTCAGCTTGGAGCATTTGGAATTCCGCGCTCCGTATATCTTCTAGACTGGCTGCTCTCCTGCCTGTTGACCGTGGGAGCCAGATCAACCGCTCGCGTCGTCCTGACCAGAAACTGGTCGAAACCCGCTGAAAAGCCGCGCGTACGCACGCTGATCTACGGCGCAGGTTCCGCAGCTCTGGCGCTTCTAACGGAGACTCGTCAAAATCAATCGCTACCCTTCAACATCGTTGGACTGATCGATGACGATCCCTCAAAGGCGCACTTGATTCTGCAGGGAAAGCGGATATTGGGATCGGGAGAAGATCTCGCTGCCGTGGTGCGCAAGCACGGCATTAAGAAAGTACTCATTGCAACTCCCTCGGCGACGGGGCCGCAAATGGTGCGCATTCTGAAATTTGCTCTCGAAGCCGGCGTGGAATACAAGATGGTTCCCGGCCTGGGGGATTTCTTTCAGAACATAGATATAGGCAATCAACTTCGGGATGTCGCAGTCGAGGATTTATTGGGAAGAAAGCCCGTGAGCCTGGACCAGGACGGCATCCGGGAGCGGATTCAGGACAAAGTTGTTATGGTGACGGGCGCTGCCGGCTCAATCGGATCGGAGATCTGCCGTCAGGTCGCGCACTTCAATCCACGTGCTTTAATAGGCTTCGATGAAGCGGAAACGCCCCTATTTCAGATCGACCGGGAGCTGCGCAAAAGCTTCCCGAATCTGATGTTTTACGCCGAGATTGGCAACATTATCCGCCCTGACAGGCTTCGGCAGGTTATGCAGAAATATCAACCGGCCATTCTCTACCACGCCGCCGCGTACAAGCATGTTCCTATGATGGAAAAGCATGTCTTTGCGGCAATTGAGAATAACATCTTCGGCACATGGTGCGTCGCCCAGGCGGCCATTAATTATAACGTCGAAGATTTTGTGATGATCTCAACCGATAAAGCCGTCCGCCCAACCAGCATGATGGGCGCGACAAAGCGCGTATCCGAACTGGTAATTCGCGCCTTGCAAAAAGAAAGCGGAACCAAGTTTGTGGCGGTCCGCTTCGGCAACGTACTGGGAAGCAATGGAAGTGTCGTTCCGATATTCAAGGAGCAGATCGCCGCGGGCGGTCCCGTGACCGTCACCCACCCGGAGATGAGCCGCTACTTTATGACGATTCCCGAGGCCTCCCAGTTAGTCTTGCAGGCCTTCTCAATCGGCAAGGGGGGAGAGGTGTTCGTGCTCGACATGGGGGAGCCGGTAAAAATTGTGGATTTGGCCACAAATCTTATTCTGCTCTCTGGACTTCAACCCAACCGCGACATCAAAATCCAATTCACTGGCCTGCGTCCGGGCGAGAAGCTATTTGAAGAATTAAATTTGCAGGATGAATGCCTGGCGGCAACTTCGCATCCCAAAATCAAGAGTTACGTCTGCCCTTCCTCACATAGCGCAAAAGAGATGAAAACATATCTGAATGAACTGCGAGAGATAAGCGAGGCGCAGGATGTGGGCCGCCTGCTTCTGCTCCTCAAGGAATTGATTATTGACTACAATCCAGGTTCCCAACTGCTGCGGGCCGCCTTGTCGGATCAAGCAAACCGCACGAAGTCCGTCATAAGTCAAGCTCCAGGAGGGCAGGGCGACAACACTTTCGCAGCCAATTCCGTGCAAGCGTCTTTGATAAATTGACCAGACGCAAAGCATTCCACGGTAGCAAGACGCACTTACTCTGGTTCTGCTTTAACTTCCCGCTGATCCAGGTCTCTGACAATTTGAAGTTGTATCAGTGCTGGGTGCCCCAGGTCCCGATTTTGGGAGCTGGGAAGGTATGAACTCAAGGTCTTTTTTCATCCTGTCTGAGACCTAGTTACCAAACTCAAAGTGCATGCCGGTCTTGCCATTGGCGCGGCGCTTCCGGCGTATGCACATCGTAAATCAAAAGGGGAATCAACCGGTTTTGCCGGTTGATTCCCCTTTTGATTTATGCACAGAAAATGCTCTACACAACCGTTTCATCCACAGCCAGCGTTTCTTCGGCCTGGCCGCTTTCCTCGGCCACCTTGCGCAGGCTGACGTGCGTAAAGCGCGCCCAGACAAGGCCCACGGGCGCAATGCTCAGGAAGGTAACCGCCAGCAGCGTGGCGGCACAGGCAGTAGCCGGTTCCCAGGCCGCGCCGAAAAATCCGTAGAGCGCCGCAGCCACAATGCCGATCTGTGTAAACCAGCCCAGAATGGGCAACTGGAATATGCTGGCGCCGCCGCTGGCCATCATCAACAAAACGCACTGGGGCGGAGTGATCGACGCCAGTTGCGGACTGTGAACAAAGGCCCGCATCGTCACCAGATAAGACAGGGCAATCAGCACCCACATGACGATGGAGAGCGATGCGGTCACCCCGAAATCAGAGAACGAGCGGATGGTGTCCAGCCCTGTGCGGAAGGTGTTGACCGTGTGACCGGCGGAGCGGCCGAGCCGTTTGGAGATCAGTCCAAAGGCTCTTTCCAGAAACGAAGCGGCCAGGCCGCCGGAGATGCGCACGGCCACAAGAAATAGAGCGGCCAGCAGCGTAATGACCAGCCCGCCGTAGCGCGCGATGGCGGCAGGGCTGACCGGGGAGTGGCGCATCCATGCCGAGAAGATGGCTGAATGGCTTGTGGCGCGAACGATTTCGGCATCCGGAATCCAGAGCATGGCTACGGAAAAAATCACCGCCATGGAGCCAAAGTCGAAGAGTCGCTCAACGATATAAACCGCAATCTGGTTGCTGAGCGAGAGGCCGGTCTTTTTCGCGACCAGATAAGGGCGCACCGGGTCCGCGATCCGGCCAATCAGCGCCACCGCGGTAAAGCCGATAACCTGCGTTCCCAGCAGCGAGAGCAGCGGCACCTTCAGGTTGTGGCGCAGCAGCACGGCCCAGCGCATCGAGCGGAAGACGTAGCCCAGATAGATGCAGCCGAAACCAATCGCGATCATCCACCAGTTGGCCTGCGCCAGTTGGGCGCGGAACTCGGCAAAGTCGAAGTGAATTCTGTCGCGTCCCCAGACGACCAGCGCCACCAGCGCGACCAGTACCACCAGACCCATGATCCACTGTTTCTTCTTCAATCTGTCTCCGTTCCGCAGCTCTCTTACTATCGCTTATTATTCTATCGAGCAAGACGTAGAAGCCGTGCGGAAGGATTTTCCCTTCACCCTGTTCGATTTCCCACAGTTGAAGCGGCAGCTCATCTTTGCGAGGCTCTGGACTGCACAGCCGCCTGGTGGGCCAGCGTCTGACGCGCCATCACGCGGCGGTTGAACTCATGAATCACGCGCGCGACGTAAGCCTGCGTTTCGCGGTAGGGAGGAATGCCGTGATAGCGGTCCACCGCCTCGGGGCCTGCGTTGTAGGCCGCGAGAGCCAGGGCCATGTTGTCGTGGTAGCGGGTGAGCAGCGCGTCCAGATAGGCTGAGCCTCCGCGTACATTCTGGTCCGGCTTGAAACTGTCGTTGACGCCCAGGCTCTTGGCCGTCGCGGGCATCAGTTGCATCAGGCCGCGCGCCCCAACCGGGCTGACGGCGCGGGTGTTGCCGCCGCTCTCGGCCTTCACCAGGCTGGCCAGCAGATCCTCGTCCACGTTGTGTTCATGGCCGGCCTTGCTGAGCATTTCATTCAAATCCGCCGTGGAAAGCCTGCCGTCCGTGCTGGTTTTGAAAGCTGTTTCAGGGGCTATTTTTTCTGTTTCCGGCGTCGCTGGCAGGTCGGGAACCGTCTCGAAACCAGCAATCTTTTCCGGGACAAACTCGATGTAATTGTCCCTGCCCGCAGCAAGAAACAGCCGTGTGCGGCCCTCGACCTGGGCGTGATGATCGCAGCGAATCTCGAAGCCGTTATTGAGGGTAACGAGTTCAGCCGAGCGCGCGCAAGGAGCCGGGGCGGCCAGCGCCGCAAGGGCAGCCAAAGCCATAAACAGGCGGCGAATTGAGGGTGAGTTACACAAAGGGCAAAAATCCGGCTTCCGGTTGAACCTATCAGATTTTATCAGCAACGCGCCGCGCAATGGCGGCTTCCAACACTACGGCCACGCCGTCCTCGACGTTGGACGGAGCCAGCAGCCAGCCGCGCGTCTCCGCCATCGAGCGCAACTCAGCAACGGCATTGCCCATCAAGACGCCCTCGCCGGCCCACTCCAGCATATCCACATCGTTCCAGTTGTCGCCGATGGCCATGGTCTCCTCGCGAGCCATGCCCAGCCGCGCCGCCAGCCGCTTCAGCGCCGCGCCCTTTGAAACGCCCGGCGGCAGCAGGTCCAGAATCGACATATCGCGCTCCGGGTAGATGGTCTGCGCATATTCGCAACTGTCTGCCCACGGGCTGGCTTTGAACGCCTTTTCCGCCTCGCGCATCTGGCTCAGGCGGCCGGACGCCATACCCTGAATAAGGTCTTCGCCATTGCCGAACGCATCTTCCAGCGGTTTGACCACCGCGATGGCGTCGCGGTTGGCCTCAACCCACTGGGGAATCTGTTGCCGCGCCGTTTCCAGGTCTTCCAGCACCACCTCGCGGCCACCCGGCCTGTCAAAGGTAAAAACCAAAGCTCCGAAGGGCCGCAGAAGCCCGCACAGCCCGCGCGCAACTTCAGCCGGAAACAGGCAGCGGTCAAGGGAATCGCCCCCCAGAGTCCGGAGCACTGCACCATTGGACGCAATCAGCGGCATATCCGCTCGCAGCTTCAGGCCCCGGAGCAGCGGCGTGGCAAAATCCGTGCGGCGGCCAGTGGCCAGCGCCACCGTGATGCCGGCCTTCTGCGCGGCCTCCAGCGCCCGCCCCGTGCGCGGCGTCAGCGCTTTTCCAAAACCAGGCAGCAGGGTGCCATCCACATCAATTGCCACAAGGCGAACGGGAGCGTGCATAGTTCCAGTTTATGCGTGGCAGCCACTGGCAAAATTAATCTCAGGCCATTCCGGTATTCTTGAAGGCATGGAACGGATTTGCAGCCAATGCCACGCGGTGGTGGAAAAGGGGAATCCCGCCGACTGGTGCCCCGCCTGCGGAGGAGCTCTGGTGGAGCGAGCCAGCCAGCCGGTTCACGGCCCAAGCGGCCAGCCAGCCGCTGAAGTGGACCATCGCGGCATTGTGCTGCCCCGGCGTCACGCGCTGGGCGGAATTATTACGCCGCAATAATTACTTTGAATTTCCGCAGTGAATCGGCCATCAACAACGGCTCAACTGGTCCTTTCAGGGTTACACCGCTACGCCGGCGCGCTGGATTCGGTTTCCGGCGCCCAGACGGCTACCGAGTTCCGGCCATTCCGCTTGGCGTCATACAACGCTTTGTCGGCGCGCTGAATCATTGTTTTCCAGTTGCCCTCCACCGGATCAAGTTCGGCAACGCCCGCGCTGATGGTGAATTTGACCGGCCCGGTCTCAAACGGCACTTCAAGCGCTTCAATGGCTTGCCGGATCCGTTCCGCGACGTTCTTGCTAACCTCGGAGGATGAGTCCGGCAGCAGAATAGCGAATTCGTCGCCGCCCAGGCGCGCCAGCAGGTCCGGAGAGCGCAGCGTTTCCTTCACTTGACGCGCAAATGCGCACAGCACGCGGTCTCCGGCGCCGTGCCCCCGCGAGTCGTTGAGATGCTTGAAATTATCAATATCGATCACGATCATGCACAGCGGATGACTGTACCTTATGCTCCGCGAGACCTCACGCAAGGCCGCTTCCTCCATCGCCCGGCGATTCAGCGTTTCGGTAAGGCAATCCGTGCTTGCCTGTTCTGCAAGTTCGCTTTCCAGTTCCGTTACCAGGAACCAGATGTAACACATCACCATAAAAGAGGCCAAAAACGCCCCGCCGGCCAGCGAATACAGCCATCTGGAGTCGGTATTGGCATGAACCGTCTGCCACGGCCGCATGTATCGCAGGTTGGTCAAAACGGCGCGGTACGCCGCCACAGCGCCTTCCCCGCACAGAATGGCCGCGGCTACTCGCGATACCGTAACAAACGGCGCCCGCCCATGCCGGAGCAGAATCCAGGCGGAGATGCCGCAAACCACAACGAAAGGAATGTTGATGACATTGCCGACGTACGGCATTTTTTTGAGATACAGGATGGTATAGACCACCAGCAAAAGCGCGGTTGCAATCCAAAGCCACCGGCTCCGCATCGGCTTGCGCAGCACAAACCAGCGCAACCCGACCATCTGCATCAGAAAAGAAACAAGATATAGCTCATTGGCCACCATGCTGCTGAACAATGGAGAAATTTTTCCGTCCAGGCCCTGCAGAATCAGTTTGACCAGCCCCACAAGAATTCCGGCCGCAAGCCAGCCCATTCCCGTTACGCGGCGGTTATACCAAGCCAGCGTAGTGATGCACACGGTATACACAGTAACCGTCGCGATATTGGTGAAGAAGAAGGTTCCGTAATCCATCATTTTCAGAACCACCCGTCGATTGCGCTGTGTTCAACCCAGTTTTCCTATCAAGAACTTATCGGCATTCAGCGCTGTTTCAATCAATAGCGCTGCCTGGTAACCGAAGGGCGCAACAGCTCTTCATGCAATCGTGGAATCAGGCGCTTGTGTCGAGTCCAACGGCCTCGGCCAGACGGGCCTGCCTCTCGTCAAAGGTCCAGAAGCGCTCCGCCCGCAGCTCCATCGCGCTGGCCACGTGCAGCGAATCCAGCGTGCGCACGCCAAGGGCCAGCCCGTGCCGCCGGGCCAGATCGATGCTGGTCTCCCAGGTTCTCTCGGGCAAGTTGACTGGAATCCAGACGCCCTGCGCGCAATCCTGCTGAAATTCTTTCCAGTAACGCTGAACTTCCGCAAGCAATAGTTTTCCGCGAAAAACGTATTGATGGATCGCGTGGGCCAATTCTGCCCGGTTCAGCGGAGTGATCCACACAGCAGGTTCCATCGTCTTGCGGCGAATGGCCTCCGCCGAATGCGCGTCCTGAATGTAAAAGGAGACCAGAAGGCTTGAATCCGCGTAGATCATCAGTAGCGGCTATTCCTCTCCTCAATCAGAATATCCACGGCTGGGATCATGCGGTCTCCAAAGTTGCGTTTCAGGCGGGCGGCGAAATCCGGCATGACAACCGGCTTGGCTTTGGGTGATTCGGGCACAATGCGCGCCACCACGCGGTTGCGCTTGCGCAGTTCGACGACTTCACCGGCTTCCAGCCAGGCCAGAAGTTGGCGCGTATCCCGGAGTTGGCGAAGATTCACGCTCGGCATAAGGGCAATGTGACACATAATGTGTCACATTGTCAATCGATGGCCTCCCGTCGCCATTGAGCGCAACGGCAGAACCGCACTGCTGTTTTGCGCTTAACGATTGGACTTTCTCTCATGCCACATGGGGTGCTCGAAACTGAGATAGAGAAAGACGCCATGGTCGCCCTGGCTGGGACCGGCTCCGGCGACAAACCCGGCTCCGGGCACAATTTGCAGCCCGCTTTTGAAGTTGTAAGACCAACGGACGCCGGGGACGAACCAGAGCGTCTCTGCCGCCTCGGTGGCATGTGAACCGCAAACCACTTGGCTGGAGGTCCATTGCGCCTCAAGCAGCGCATTGAAGCGCTGATGAGCCAGCCAGACAAGGCTTTGTCCCGCCGAATAGTTCCAGGAGGTAGCCGTATGGCCGCTGGTGTCGCGCGCCGAGGGAATCCAGGTCGCGCCAGCGTTGGTATGGGCGACCAGCCGCGGCAACACAACAATACTGACGGGAAGATTCGTTTGGACTCCCGCGCCGCCGTAGCCTGTGCCCTGGCTCCAGGAGCCGGTGGGCGCAATCGCCGTCAGACGGGGAGCAAAGGCGACCCGCGTCTCTCCGCTGCCGATGAGCTGATAGCGGTAATTGAAAAGAACGTCGCCAAAACCAGCTTGAAAGCTGGGATCCGGCTTGGTTTCGGTGATCGTGTAGCTGAGCTGGTGCTTCGAATGATTGGGGACGGGCCACTCCTGTGTGAAGGTCCAGACCCACTCGTTCGAGCTCCAGAGGCGCGTGAAGGTGTTGATGTGCTGCACGACCCCGGCTTCCTGGTTATAGGCCTCTTCCACAAGAAAGCTGTTGTCCTGGATGGGTACGGCGAGCGGGGCTGGCGTCTGACCGCAGATGCTCTTCGTCAGGGAGAAGAATACGAGCAGCAAAAGAAAAGATGCTTTCACCAAACAGTTTTTCCCTACGCCGCCGAAGTGAGCGTTAATTAATCTCAGTATGTAAACCATGGTTAATTATAACAATCTCGCACATACATGCGCAGTAGGTTGCAGATGATTTCGCTTGAGCGGCGCACCATCAAAATAGGATGAATATCAAGGTAGTTCAGGCGTTTGAATGGCCGCAGAGGACATTTTGTGGTCTTGTGCCTTGTAACAGGGCATGGCTTTACAGGCTGCGGAAAAACCCGATGTTTTGAAAGGGCACGACTTTAGTCGTGCCGCAAGTCGCTTGGAATCAATGCGGGCTTTAGCCCCTGAGGGATGTTCCCGTCAATCTTCACCGGAAACAAGCCTTTTTCCGCAGCCTGTAAAGCCGGGATTCCAAATTGGCGGCATACGGCACGACTCAAGTCGTGCCCTGTTACAAAACCGTGTCCGTTCAACCCGTCGGCCGCCATGCCGGAATTAGCTTTATATTCATCCAAAAAAGGAGGCTGCACTCCAGCCTGTTCACACAGAACTACCCCCCCTCCCCCCCCCATACCCACCGGGGGTATGGGAGGGCGCTTGATCCACTGAAACTATTGATCCGGCAACTAAATACTGTCAGGGTGCCCCATCCATTTCCGCGCTTTTTGCGGAAATGGGTGGGAAACAATGTCACTGTTTTCTTGCCGGATCAATAGAGCCTTGCAAAATTCGATGGAGATTGCATGTCGTGATCTGACGTTTTTACATACCTTTTTATTCGTACCGCAGCGCCTCGGCGGGCAGAACGTGCGAGGCTGTGTGCGAAGGGTAGAGCGTAGCCAAGAGAGAAATGCCGATGGAAACCGCGGCGACAATCACGCCATCGATCAGGCGCGGCGCAAAGGGCAGCGTGTCAATCGAATAGACCTCGGCCGAGAGATGAATGAAGTGATAGTGCCCGCCGGCCCAGGCGGCGAAGTAGCCGAGCGCGAGGCCGATGGCCGTGCCGACGACGCTGATCAGAAGTCCTTGCAGCAGGAAGATGCGGCGGATCTGTTGCGGCTCGACGCCGAAGCTCATCATCACGGCGATGTCGCGCGTCTTCTCCATCACCATCATGGTGAGCGCAATGAGAATGTTCAGCGCTGCGACGATCACGATTAACGCAATGACGATGAAGGTGACCACCTGTTCGAGCTTCAGCGCGCGGAAAAGCTCGCGGTTCTGCTCCATCCAGTTGGTGGTCATGTAGCCCGGGCCCGCGGCCTTCTCGATGGCCTTGCCGATGGCCGGGGCGCGGTCCATGTTGTCGACTTTGAAGCTGATGACGGAGAGCAGGTCAGGCTCGGTGAAGAGGTTCTGTGCGTCAGAGAGGCGCATGAAGGCCATGGCCGCGTCGTACTGATAAAAGCCGGAGTGGAAGATGCCCGCGACGCGGAAGCGCTGATACTTGGGAGCGAGGCCGAGCGGCGTCAGCTCCCCCTGGGGGCTGGTGACGAGCACGCTGTCGCCCACCTGCGCGCCGATGGTTTCGGCCAGATCCTTGCCCAGCACCAGCGGCGGATAGGGTGTGTTGATGGAGCTGGAAAGCGAATCCTGATCCGCGTCCGAATCGGGAACTGGACTCTGGTTAGCCGGCTGCGGTTCAAGGTCGCTGGCCGTACCGGAGGTCAGCGTGTCCAACAGGTTGCTGACCGTCCGCTCCTGGACGGGGACTATGCCCTTGATGAGCGCGAAACCGGCGCGGGGGCCGCGCGAAACCAGCACCTGCCCATAGATTCCCGGCGCGGCGGCGGTAACGTGGCGAACGTGGCGCAGCCGTTCCAAAAGCGGCTGCCAGTCGCGAATGCCGTCCGACTGAACGCGCATCAGGTCCACCTGAGAGGAGGCTCCCAGCAACCGGTCCTGCAGATCGCGCCGCATTCCGTTGGTGATCGCGAGAGCAATAATCAGCGCCGCCACGCCCGCCGCCACCCCGGCGATGGAAATGGCAGTCACCACGCCCACCACGGCCTGCCGCCGTTTGGCCTTCAAGTAACGCGCTGCAATATAAAGTTCAAATCGCATGATCTTCTACTTCACTCCAGCGGGAATCACCGTCTTCGCGACACCCACGTTGTCATGCCGGTCGTAGACGCGGACGGCGATCAGATGCTCACTGGTTTTCTTCTCCGCGGGCACGGGAACCAGAACGTCATAGCGCTCGCGCCGCGAATCGGAGATTCCGCCGACCGGCTCAATGTACTGCCACGGCCCGGCGTCCAGCGCGTACTCGGCGTGCGCGATGGGCGAGAAGGCGTCTTCGGCGTCGAAGCTCACGCGAATCTTCCCTGAGCAGTGAGGGCACGACTCCAAACTCGCCTTCAGCGCGCCCACCACCGGCGGCGTGGTGTCCACCTCAAAGCGTTCACTCACTTTGTCGCCCGTCAGCGCATCGCCCGGGTTATGCGAGGGTGCGTCGCTGACGACAACCCTAATTTGATAGCCGCCATCGGGAATGAGCGCCGCGTCAAAGCTGTACGCCTTGTCGGTGAGATCATCCTTCAGCAGCCGCCAGACCGTTTCGCCGTCTCCGCGCAGATAGAGCGCAAAGCTCAGATCGTCGCCGTTGTCGTCGTGCGCCGCCCAGCGGACGGTGACGGCGGTGCGGTCCTTGGCGGCCTGCAAGGGCGTGGCGGCACTGGAGTCAACAGTGATTCCGGCCTGGGCGGCGGCGGGAAAAGCGATATTGAGCACCGGCGGCTGGCCCAGTTGCGCCTGAGAACTGTAGCGCGCGCCGGGCACAACAACGAGGTCATCCACCACCGGAGCGGCATTGACGGGCAAATAGTTGACGCCCACGCCGCCCAGCGTTCCATGGGCGCGTAATACGGCCTTCCACTGCAGGTAGCGGCCGGCGGGCGAGGTCACCGCGCCGTCCTTGAGCGGTTGCCAATCGGACCAGCCGCGCACGGGCTGCTCGACGTTGCCGGTGCGGGTCAGCAGTTCATAGTTGGCCGAACCTGGTTCGGCCTCGACGCGGCCAAAGCGGGTCAGAGCGCCAGCGTCCAGCACGTCGCTGGCGTACTCGTGCTTTTCCGCGCGGCCCAGAAAAACCAGCTTGCCGGTGTTGCCCGTGCCGATCAGAACGCCTTCCGGCGCGATGGCCAGGCTCAACCCCTGCTGCGCCTCCAGGTGGGCAATATCGGCGTAGCTGCCGTCTTTATTGATGCGGAAGATGTGCCCGCGGTTGCCGGTAAGAGCCAGCAGGCCGTCCGTTTGCGCAGCCAAGGCGTAAACGATCTCCTCCTTGCCGGCCCAGAGCTTGCGCGGCGCCCGACCATCAGCCAGCGCGTAAATCTCGCTGCCTTCGGGCACGGAGGCGCTGGCGTTGGCCGCCTGCAACGAACCCGGCTGAACGATGGTGATGCTGAGCGCTCCGGCTCCCTGAACGGGCAGCGGCGGCAGCGGATTGCGGCTCTTGTCGCCCACGCTGGCCGCGTAGATGGCTCCGCTGGCGGAGACAGCCACCGAGGTAATTTCGCGGCGGGGCGCCTCGAAGAGCACGTAGCCCTTGCCCTGAGGGCTGATGCGATAGACCAGCCCGGAGCCGTCCGAGCCGGCGATCAGGTTGCCCTTCGCGTCCCAGGCCAGGGAGCGGATGTGCTGCTCGTCACTTTTGAAGAAGACTTCGGGTTTTGCGCCCGATTTATTCAGTTCGACACGGTAGATAGCGGCCGGACCGCCGGCGGCGATGTAAAGCCTCCCGGCGGCATCGAAGGTCATCTCCCAGATGTAGTGCGACTGTTTGCCAGCCCTGTCCGGTGAACCGCTCTCGTCAAAATTCGCGGCGTCGAAGACCGCCGTGGCGCTGCTCTCGTCCTGCTGGACGGCAGCGTCCGGTTTCAACCGGTAGACCTTGCCGCTGGGCACGGTGGCCGCATAGAGCGCGCCATCCGGCCCCAAGCGGACGGACTGCACCGCCAGATCCTTGCTCTCAAAGAGCGTGAAAGGCTTGCCGTCCGGGCCCAAACGCAGCACGGTGGCTGGCGAGGCGGTTCCCAGGTAGGCCGTTCCGCTCTTATCCACGGCGACCGACCAGACGCTGGACGAGGGCGTGATCAGCTTCTCAGTCAAGCCCGGCCCCTCGCGCAAGGAGCCGTCGCTCGTAAGCTCGACTCCTTGCGGCGTGCCCTTTTCAAACTCCTCCAGCCGCGACTGAGTCCACAAGTGCGTGCCTTGCGCGAAAGCCGCCGGCAAGTCCGCTATGGCCTCCAACGCCACAGGAAGCGCGAACAAAACGGCTGCACAACGGAGGCGGGAAAGGATATGGCTGGAAACAAGCATTCTTACGTAAGTCTACTAGAGCGAAACCAGAGTTGCTATGCCTTGGTAAGTCCGTGGCAGGTCGCCGCTCCCTGATGGTCGCGTCGACTGGAGAGCAGTGGTTTCGGGGTCCACCTACTGTGGTTCCGCTCTATTGTTTGCGGTCGAGAAGGGCCTCTGTTGTCTCCCACCCCAGAGCCGCTTGCAAAATTACCTGGAAACCGGTATTAGTCATCATGGAGTGACCGGTCCAGTGCGCTGATCGTGGGTTAGGCTGTGATTCAGGAAAGAAGCACAGCTCAGAGCCACAAGCGGAGAGGAACCGGTCATGAAGGAAACATTACG
>Ga0224525_1000166_pt1 | contig 33254 bp, 26 predicted proteins | sample CFST100metaG_FD_179874 | JGI IMG/M metagenome (GOLD analysis project Ga0224525, IMG submission 179874) | Peat soil microbial communities from Stordalen Mire, Sweden - C.F.S.T100 | ecosystem: Environmental > Terrestrial > Soil > Wetlands > Peat | place: Sweden: Norrbotten County, Stordalen Mire...
ATCTCAGCCAACACCTGGTTGGCTTCCGCAGCACCCGGAAGCCAACCAGGTGTTGGCTGAGATGGCGTCAGACTTGAAGGTTCGCAGGGTGAACACTGAGGCTTACTTGCCGCGGGTGGGCGTCGCCGGTCCCTATTTAGTTGAAGCGATGGGCGCGGCTATCGAGGTGGATTCGCCGCTTACCGGCGCGCATCAGCAGCGGAATGTGGCGCTGGCCATTGCCGCTGCGGTCGAGTTAGCGTCGGCGCACGGCATTCCAATTACGCCGGAGTCCATCGCCGAAGGGATCAAGCGTACGCGCTGGCCTGGAAGGCTGGAGCGCGTTCAGAAGGACGGCGTGGAGTGGATTCTGGACGTGGCGCACAATCCGTCGGGAGCTTTGGCGCTGCGCGCGGGCTTGCTTGATCTGATGAAGGGCAAGCGCCCAGGGACGCTGGTCTTCAGTTGTCTGCGGGACAAGCCGGCCAGCGAGATGGCGCGGATTCTCTTTCCGCTCTTCGACCAGGTGATTTTGACGCCGATTCGCTCGCCACGTGCCACCACGATGGCGGAGCTGGAGGCAGCGGCCAAGGCGGTAGAGAGTTTGGCGGTCAGCGCTGGATCGGTGAGCGAGGCAATGCAGTGGGCTGAGAAGCGCGGCCAGGGCGGTGTGGTTGTTGTGGCCGGATCGGTTTATCTTGTGGGAGAGGCGCGGCCGTTTATCGCAAAGGGTAGGTTCGCATAATGAGACGACGTCCCAATCCACTGCCATGGATCGACCGCTGGCGCACGAATCTGATTCAGATGCCGCTTTTCGTGCTGATCACAGCGTCTTTTGGAAGTCTGGCTCTGCTGGTTTCGCTGGTGGACAGAAAGGGCTATGTGCAGCACCGGATTGCGCGGGTCTGGGCGCGCTGTTGCGTGTGGGTTTCCGGGTCGAAGCTAACGGTGATAGGAGTCGAGAACCTGCCCCAGGAACCGATCGCGGTATACACGTCGAATCACACCTCCTACATGGATATTCCGGTTATCTTTTCCGCACTGCCGTTTCAATTCCGCATACTCGCGAAAAGGAACCTATGGTCTATCCCATTCATAGGATGGTACTTAGATAGATCAGGGCAAATTCCTATCGATACCCACAAAAAGCATGCTCCGCTTTCCAGCCTGAGCGCCGGAATTCATGCGCTGCGCTCCGGTATGCCACTGTTCGTCTTTCCGGAAGGTGCGCGAACGAAGGATGGAAAGCTACAGCCATTTTTGTCGGGCGCGGCCTTCCTGGCTATTCGGGCGCAGATACCGTTGGTGCCGATGGCTTTGAGCGGCGTCTACGAGCTGCTGCCGATTCATACGCACCATTATTATCCCGGAGAGCTGACGCTGAATATCGGTGAGCCGATTGAAACAGCGGGAATGAATCTGCGGCAGACCGCTGAACTGACGGCCCAACTGCGGGCAGCCATCGAAAAACTGCGCGAGGCTCCGGTGACGGAGGAGTCGAGCACAGTGCGGGATGAGGCCGTTGGCACGCGGAGTTGAAAGGTTCTCCGGCTCCGCTATCGCACTCGCCGCGATTATAAATTACACTGTGTGCCATGAGCGTTCATATTGCCATCCCCGAGCCAACCAGCAGTGATGCGACTTACAACGAGCATTCGATGCCGCCCTATCTGGCCTCGCTTCGCTCTGCCGGAGCAACGCCAATTATTGTTCCACTGCACGCGCCGCAGGAAAGTGTAGCCCGATTGCTTGCGGAGGTGCAGGGAATTCTGTTGCCCGGAAGCCGATTCGATGTAGACCCGCAAAGATACGGCGAAGATCCTGTTCCCGAGTGTGGTGAGCCGGACCCAGTGCGAACCGCCGTGGATGAGTTGCTGCTGCAAGACGCTTTCAGCCTGCACAAACCCGTTCTGGCCATCTGTCATGGCGCTCAGAGCCTGAATGTATGGCTAAATGGGTCGCTGGTGCAGAACCTGGAGTCCGCTGTCGATCATCGGCCTGGGAGGGATGTCGTGGGAGCTCATCCAGTAAAGATTGCGCCAGATTCACTGCTGGCAAGCATTATGCCGCGGGGATATGAAGCCATGCCCGAGGTCAACTCCAGCCACCACCAGGCGATTCGACGGCCCGGCGATGGTTTGGTGATTAGCGCGGTCTCCGCGGCAGATGGAGTGGTCGAGGCGGTCGAGTTGAGCAGGCGTGAGCATTTTGTCCTGGGGGTGCAGTGGCATCCCGAGAGGACCTATACGCACAGCGCCTTTTCGCGGGCTATCTTCGCGGCATTTGTACAGGCGGCAGCAGTATGGCAGCCACGGCGGATTGAAGATTCGGTTGCGCCGGAATGAGTCAACGAGCGAATGTTGGCATGCGGCTCAATGCGCTTCTGGTGGAGAGTGGATTGGAACCGCTCTCCGCAGAGCGGACGGGACACTTTGAGGATTACCTTTCTCTCCTTCTTCGATGGAATACGAGGGTGAATCTAACGGCGATTCGTGATGAGGAAGGAATTCTGAGGCGGCATTTTGTTGAGTCAATTGCCTGTGCTTACGCACTTCCTGCCGGAATTGCCACGCTGCTGGATTTCGGCTCAGGCGCGGGATTTCCTGGGATTCCTATTGCGCTTTGCCGGCCCGATATTGCTGTAACCCTGGCTGAATCCCAGGGCAAGAAGGCGGCTTTTCTGAGCGAGGCAGTGCGCGTGCTGGGGGTGGGAGCAAAGGTACACTCCGGTCGCGCGGAGACGCTTGATTTGAAGTTTGACTGTGTGATTTTGCGCGCTGTCGATAAGATGGCGCGGGCCGTTCAGACAGGGGCGCAATTGGTTCGGCCTGGCGGGTGGCTGGCGCTGATGACCACCGGTGCTGAACAGGAGGCGCTGAAGAGCGCGGCAGGTGCGGCGTATTCCTGGTCCAAGGTGATTGAGCTGCCTGGCGGAGAAGACCGGTTGCTTACGCTTGGAGAACGGAAGAGCAGCCTGCCGGATTGATGAGAATTGTGCTTCGAGCGCGGGATGTTCCACGTGGAACATTTTTAGGAACGAGATTCAAAATGGAGATTGTTCCACGTGGAACATCCCGCCGAATTGAGCCGGAATGGGCACAGTTCCAAATTGAAGCGCCAAAAACATAAATTAATTCCATGCGTATTTACTGCTCAATATACGAAAGTTTTGCACTGATTCCACTTTTCTAGGCCGCCATCCAGGCGACAAACAGATTGCATGGAAAACATTACGCCGCAAAGGCTTACCGCGATTTCTCCTTCAACTGCACTGGGAGCTTTCCACAGATTTGTAGAGTTATCCACAATGCAAGCGACTAGCCTCAAACAGCGCTTCCCTATAGTCTGGATTGCCATGGGCAAGATACTTGGCGTCGTCAACCAAAAGGGCGGAGTTGGCAAAACAACTACAGCCATTAACCTGGCCGCGTGCCTGGCAATTGAAGGCCTAAAGGTTCTTCTGGCAGACTGTGATCCTCAGGCTAACGCCTCTTCCGGCCTCGGCTTGCAGCGCGACGATAACCGCCGTTCCATCTATGACGTGCTGATGGGCGATTCCGCTGCGGTTCAAGTGATTCTGCCTACGGAAATCGACCATTTGTCACTTCTGCCAGGGTCAAAGAACCTGACCGGAGCCAACATCGAGCTGGCCGCTGCAGATGACCGGGCTCTTCGCCTGCGCCAGGCGCTGCTTCCGATCCAAGACGACTACGATTTGGTGATTCTGGACTGCCCGCCGGCGCTTGACCTGCTTACTCTCAACGTCCTGTCCGCGGCCGATACGCTTCTGGTGCCGATGCAGGCGGAGTACTTTGCGCTGGAGGGTATTTCGGAGTTGACCTCGACCCTCGAAAGGGTACGCGCCGCCTACAATCCGACGCTGGTCATCGAAGGCGTTTTGTTGACCATGTACGACGATCGCACGAATCTGGCCCAGCAGGTGACGGAGACTCTGCGTGACCACTTCCAGGATCGCCTCTTCCATACCGTGATTCCGCGCAATGTGCGGCTGGCCGAAGCGCCCAGCCACGGCCAGCCTGTGGCGCTTTACGATGCCCACTCACGCGGCACACAGGCCTACTTCGAGCTGGCCGGGGAGTATATGGCGCGGAATGGCATCCAAAATTCACACTCACAAAAGTCTATCGATAAAAAGCCGGAGGGCAAGACCCGTGTCGTGCCGAAATCCTAACGGCGTCTTGGATATATATCGCCATAACTCCTGCAAATGAAGGATTGAAGGCCCCGGCCAGTTTCCGGGACAGAGGAATCTGAACAATGAGCAATGCCGCACATGATACGAAACGCCGCGCCCTGGGAAAGGGCTTGGACTCCCTGCTGCCACGCGTGAAGACTGCTCCTGCACCATCATCCGCCGAAACGGAAGGAGGCAAGCCGCTGGAGATTCCCTTGGACCACATCGAGCGCAATCCATTCCAGACCCGCTCGGTGGTGAATGGGGATCAATTGGCCGAGCTGGCCGCATCGATCAGCGCCAACGGCGTGGTGCAGCCCGTGCTGGTGCGCCCGCTGGCAAATGGCCGCTACCAACTGATAGCCGGCGAGCGGCGCTGGCGCGCTTCGGAGCTGGCCGGAAAGAAGACCATTCCGGCCATTCTGCGGCAGGTTTCCGACGAGCAGGCGATGGAGATCACCATTGTCGAGAACCTGCAACGCGCCGACCTGAACCCGATGGAGCAGGCGCATGCCTTCGAGCGGCTTTCGCGTGAGTTCCACATGACCCAGGAGCAGATGGCAGTGCGCACGGGCAAGGACCGGGCCACAGTTTCTAACTTCTTACGTCTATTGAAGTTACCGGAATCATTGCAGAAGAGCGTGGAGACCGGCGAACTGAGTTTTGGACACGCTCGCGCTCTGCTTTCGCTTGAAAATGCCGTGGAGATGGAGAAGGCAGCAAAACGGGCCATCAGTCTTTCGCTTTCTGTTCGCCAGACAGAGAGTTATGTGCAGGGTCTGCTGCACCCCGAGCGCCTGGCCAAGAAGGAACCCAAACCAGAACCGCCCGTCGATCCCAATATCCGTGAGGTGCAGGAGCGGCTGCAGCGCGCGCTGGGGCTGAAGGTCAATATTGAAGACCATGAAGGCCGGGGGAAGGTCATTATCGAATACGGCCGGCTGGAGGATTTCGATGCTCTGCTGGAGAAGCTGGCGGAGGAGTGAGGCGGCTGGCGGTGGATTTATAGAACTCTAACTGGACGGGAAGAGAGAATCCGAAGCGGAGGAAATCAAGGCCAGGCGTGGGCGGCGATGGGGCGGCTGAGGCTCGGGCGAGGCGAGCAGGCTGGCAATTTCACGCAGTTCTGCGCGGGCATTGGCGATGGTTTTGGCGGCTTCATCCAGCGTCAGTTTGGTGGGAGGCTCGCCGGAGTCAGTGACCAGAAGCGGCAGCCGGGGCTGCGGATCGTGCAGAAGCACAGGCTGGGGGGCATGGTGGCGATGATCCTGTTCGAGGACCTGACGGGCGCCAACCAGCGTATAGCCCTCATCGCGGACCAGATGCTTGATCTTCAGAGCCAGCTCAACGTCATTACGGCGGTAAAGCCGCTGGCCGGTTCCACTCTTATTGGGCTTGAGCTGGTGGAATTGCGTCTCCCAAAAGCGCAGGACATAGGTCTCAACGCCACAGATGCGCGCCACATCGCCAATCTTGAAGTAGAGGCGGTCGGGGATGACCGGCGAGTCAAGGTCGCTATTTTGGGTTAGCTGCATGGCCATGATGAAGACGAGAGGGACGCTGCAACTTGGGCAGGAGTCCTGCTCTAGAGGGATTATAGGCCACAGAATGCACCATAAGTGAAGCAAAATCGGCCATGTTGAGACTATTTTGTTAGAAATAAAAGTTGGAAGAGACAAGTGAAAGCATTTTTCCTTCAGGTATAGAGTTCGGGTGCCCCACCCTCGCCGCGTCTTTGTTTTTGCGGTCAGGGTGGGATTTTCTCGACACCATCAGGAAAAACGCTCTAGAGGACGTAGCGGGCAATAAACGGGACTATCGCATCAGGCCGGTACCCTACGCGGGCCAGATGGTTCGATTGCTGTGAACGCTGGAAACGTATCCCATATCCGCTGAAATTCCCCTTACGCACTGCAAAAGGTGGTTCGCGACCTGAGGCAGCTTTTGCGCCGTCACGCGAAACGATGGCCCAGAGACGCTCACCGCCGCTACTGGCTGATGCTGCGCATCCAACACTGGCACGGCGATGCAGCGCAGTCCCTCCTCCAACTCTTCGTCGTCCACGGCGTAGCCGCGGCGGCGGGTTTTCTCGATCTCAACGCGGAGGGCCTCGGGGGTGGCGATGGTGCGATGCGTGAAGCGCTCGTAGCGAATCTGAGCCAGAATATCCGTGATGCGCTCCTCGGGAAGAAAAGCCAGAATCGCCTTGCCGACCGAAGTGCAGTGCACCGGGTTGCTGGCGCCGACGCGGGTAATCATGCGCACCGAGCGAGTCGGCTCGATCTTGTCGATATAAATTACATGCGCGCCTTCCAGCACGCACAGGTGCGCCGTCTCCTCGGTCTCGGCAACCAAGCGGCGCAGGTGAGGCCGGGCGCGGTCGCGCAGATCGTATTGATCGATGGCGCGGTTGCCCAGGTCAAACAGCTTCAGGCCCAGGCGGAACTTGCCGTTGGAGGTGCGCTCCACCATGCGGTGCTGCTCCAGAACCATCAGAAAGCGGTGCGCTGTGCTTTTGTGCAATTGCAGCGACAAAGCAACCTGCGCCAGGCCCAGCGGTGTGTCACTCTCTCCCAGCAGATACAGGATGGCAAATGCACGGTCCAAAGCCTGAACCTTGTAGGTGCCTTGTGGGGGTGTGTCTCGCAATGTGGTCCTCCGTTCCGCCAGTAGGGCTTACTTCCAGTTTCTTGAGAATGGGACGGCATGTCAAGTGTTGATACGCATCCCGGCTCTATGCAAACTGGGAGTGAGCGCCGCGCGCGAAAAATACCTGGGCGGTTGGAGTCAAAACGGGTTCCTGTGAGGGGGCACTATTAATCCGGCAGGAAAACAGTGACACGCCTCCCACCCATTTCCGCAAAAAGCGCGGAAATGGATGGGGCACCCCGCGGCGCCCTTCGAAGGCTCGCAAGGCTGGCTGGTCAGAGGATTTTTACTATCTGTGCAGAGTGCGACGTGGACCAGGAGGCCGGCGCTACATTTCGGATGGGTACATCATTATGTTGTAAGCCAAAAAAGGGGAACCCGAATGAATCGGGTTCCCCTTTTTGCGGTTGGTGGAGATACTATTTCTTGCCTTCCAGTTCATCGGCCAGGGCGCTGGCGCCGTAGAGCTTGCGCAGCCCCTCGATCATGCCCGCCGAGTGCACCGCAACCGTCCGGTTCTTGGTTCCGTCATAGACGAAATCGCCGGCCAGCGACTCGATGTTGCCGTCGAAGACAAGGCCCACCAGCTCGCCCGCGCGATTGACGACCGGCGAACCGGAGTTGCCGCCGATGATGTCGCCGGTGGTGACGAAGTCCAGCGGCGTGGTCAGATCCAGCTTGCTGAGGCCCGCCGCCTGTTTGGCCGTCAAGTCGAAGGGCGGCTTGTTGCTGAAGCTGGCCGCGCGGTCATAGAGGCCGTAGAAGGTGGTGAAGGGCGGCGCGACGGTGCCGTTATAGGAGTAGCCCGTGACGGTGCCGTAGGTCAGCCGCAGCGTGAAGGTGGCGTCGGGATAGGCGTCCGTTCCGTAGACCAGGAAGCGCGCCTTGCCCAGCTTTTCGCCGGCCGGAGTCAGCACGCTGACAATCGTATCGCGGATGCGGCGGGTGGACTCGCGGACGATGGGGTCAACGCGCCGCGCGGCCACAATCATGGGATCAGTGGAAGCATTCACGGCGGCCTCGCCACCCTCCAGCAGCGCCTTGCGCACTGCCGGATCGGCCAGCTTGCTGCCGTCGACCAGCGCATTTACGGTTGTGTCCACGTCGCCGCCCTGCACAATGGCCTGCACAAAGGTGTCCTTCTGGCCGAGCTTTTCCTGGGCCAGCCTGAGCGCGGCAGACATATACATCTTCTCCGTCGCCGGATAAATCGGCGCGGGCGAAAGCAGTTGGTAGCGGAGCGACTCCAGCCCCGCTTCGTGGAATTGCGGCAGCCGTTCGCCGTCGGGCTTCTTGACCTCGGCCGAGTACTGCACGATTTCCAGCGCCAGATTGAATAACTCGCTGTCAGTGCGGCGGAAGATCCGGCCCTTGATCTCCGGCTTCATCTTCTCTTCCGCTCCGGCAATCTGATCCCAGGCCGGGCCGAACTCGGCTTTCCACTGAGGATTGGCGTTCACCTTGGCGCGGAAGTCGTTCTCCTCCGCCTGTTTCTTGGCCAGAATGGCCGGGTCAGCCAGCGCCACGGCGCGTCCGAGGTAAACCTTCAGGCTGTTTTGCAGGAAGAAAATCTCACTGCCCACCAAACGCGCCTGTTCCGGTCCTTGCGCGGAAAAGGTCTGCGCGGCGGCGATGCGTCGCTGGAGGTACTCGGTCACCGCTGGCCCGCGAACGTCACGCGCCATCAGCAACTGCGCCACTGTGTCTTCGCGCTCCGTGGAACCGGGATGGCCGGAGATGAAGGTCAACTCACCCGGCGCGGCGCCCTTGGCGCTCCACTTCAGATAGTTGTCTGTGTGCAGCGGCTTGCCATTCTCATAAACGCGGAAGATGGCCATGTCGAGGTCGTAGCGCGGATAGGTGAAGTTGTCTGGATCGCCGCCAAAAAACGCTGCCTGCTGCTCCGGCGCGAAAACCAGCCGCACATCGGTGTACTTTTTGTACTGGTAGAGCCAATACTGGCCGCCCTGGTAGAGCGAAACCACGTCGGAGCGCAGGCCGGTTTTTTGCTTGCTCTCTGTTTCGATGGCTGCGATTGCGGCCTCGCGCGCTTTCAGCGCCTTGGCTTCATCGGCAATGCCCTTGGCCGCGCCCTGCACCCGCGCGGTCACGTTTTCCATGCCGACCAGCACATTCACTTCGAGATCCGCGGACTTCATCTCCTCAGCCGGCGTGGCCGCATAAAAACCGTCGCGCAAATAATCGTGCCCGGCCGTCGAGTTCTTCTGCAACTGGCCGCGCGCCACGTGGTGATTGGTCAGCAGAAGGCCGTCGGGGCTGACAAACGAACCTGACCCGCCGTCGTTCAGACGCACGCTGGACAGGCGCAGATGGTCCAGCCAGGCCTGTGTTGGGGTGAATCCATACTTGGCCGCCATCTGCTTTACCGGCGGGTTGTCAAAGGTCCACATGCCTTCTTCGGCGTGAATCACGGGTACGGCGGCCAGCAGAAAAGCGGCCGGGAACAGCACAACGGAACGAATTTTACGAGTGAACATATTGATCCTCATGATGAAAAGCAAATAAAAGTTATTCCTTCGGCAGCACGAGCAATTCGACGCCGCTGGCCGCGTCCTTCTGGCGGAATACCTGCTCGGTGGCCTTCTGAAACTGGTCCGGCCGCGCGTTGGGAATGTCGGTGAAGGTCTGCGGGTTGCGATCCGTCAGCGGGAACCAGGAACTCTGAACCTGGACCATGATGCGGTGGCCGCGGCGGAAGGTGTGGAAGAGATCGGGCATGGTGAAATCGATTGCCGTCTCTTGCCCCGGCGTCAGCGGCTCCGGCTTCTCCCAGCTATTCCGGAATTTCGCCCGGAAGGGTTCGCCGCGCACGAGTTGCTGGTAGCCGCCCATGTGCAGCGGCGGCGCGTCCAGAATACGCTTGTTGGCGTGCGAAGTCTCCTCCGGGTCCGGGTAGTCCTCCGGATAGACGTCGATCAGCTTCACGTCGAAGTCTGAGTCGGTGCCAGAGCTGGCGATGCGCAACCGGGGCGAGATTGGTCCGGCGATGGTCACGTCCTCTTCGAGCGGCTCCGTCTGGTAGGTCAGCACGTCCGGACGGTAGCTGGCAAAGCGCTGGTCGTCCACCATATAGCGCTGCGGCACGGTGTCGGTGGTGTAGCCCACGAAGGGCGCCGGATGGCTGGGGTCGCTCAGGTACTCGTCCACGCCGCTGGTTTCCGTTGGCGGATCGAAACTCAGCTTGCCGCTGGCGTGAAAGTAGAGCGTTTTTGCCGCAGCGGTCTTGGGCGGCCACGCATCGAGATTGCGCCAAACATTTGTGCCTGTTTCAAAGACTACGGCCTTGGGCTGCGCCGCGCCCTTGCCCTTCAGATAATGCTCAAAGAAGGGGAATTGCACACTCGAACGGAAATACTCGCCGGTTTTCGCGTTGAACTGGACATCGCCCAGGTGGCTGCCTTCGCCGCGCGACCAGCCGCCATGAACCCACGGCCCTTCGACCAGCGTCACGGGCGTTTTGGGGTTGAATTTGCTGATCGCCTGAAAGATTTTGTAAGGGCCGCTCAGGTCCTCGGCGTCATACCAGCCGCCCACGACCAGCACCGCGCAATGCACATTCTTCATGTGCCGCGAAATGTCCCGCGCCTGCCAGTAGGCGTCGTAGGTGTCGTGCCTGGCCTGATCGCTGAAAAGCCAGTTCGAGCCTTTCAGGTAGAGCTTGTCCAGGTTGGCGATGCTGCCCGCCCGCAAGTAGAAGTCGTAGCTGTCGGGCGTGCTGAAGTCAAAAGGAAGCGTGGGCTTGGGGGTCTGCGGCCTATCTTGCGGATAAAAGAAGGGCGCATAGAAGCCAAAGTTGGCGCTCAGCATGAACGTGCCGCCGTGGTAGCCGTCGTCGCCCAGAAACAAATCGGTCATGGGCGCCTGCGGGCTGGCCGCTGCCAGCGCCGGATGCGAGTCGATGATCGAAGCCGAGGTGTAGAAGCCCGGATAGGAGATGCCATAGATGCCCACCTTGCCGTTGTTGCCGGCGACATGCTTGAGCAGGAATTCGATGGTGTCATAGGTGTCGGAGGCGTCGTCCACATCCTGCGGCGACTTTTTCTCGTCGATGTGCGGACGCATCTCCAGATACTTGCCCTCACTCATCCAGCGCCCGCGCACATCCTGATAGACAAAGATGTAGCCGCTCTTCTCGAACTCCTCGGAGGGGCCCAGATGGCGCGGATACTGGTCCTCGCCGTAGGGAGCGACGCTATAGGGGGTGCGCTCCATCAGAAACGGGTAGGGGCCACCAGCCAGATCCTTGGGCACGTAGACCGCCGTGAACAGCCGTTTGCCGTCGCGCATGGGGATGCGGAACTCGTATTTGGTGTAGTGCGCGCGGACGAAATCTTCTTTGGCTGCCTCCGGCGCCGCCTGCTGGGCGCGGAGCATGGGGGAAAGCACAAGGACAAGAACGGCCAGAATGGCCATGGGAACACGGTGCATCTTCGGCATCTTCGGCAACAATCTCCTCTCTAATAAGACTACTTCAGAGCCAAACCCCAGCGGGTTGATCCCGGAAGCACGCCCTCCGGCGGCTATTTCTTATTGATCCGGCCCTTAGGATTGCAACACTGTCTGGGTGCCCCACCCTCGCGACGCCTTTGTTTTTGTCGCTAGGGTGGGAGCGCGCGTTGCAAATCTTTTGGGTCGGATCAATAGACACTGTCCAGAAACTCGAACGAGGTGTCGAAGCGGAGGCAAACGGGCATCGTTCAGGGGTTACACGGGCTGCGGAAAAACGCGATGTTTTGAAAGGGCACGACTTCAGTCGTGCCGCAAGTCGTGCAAAATCAACAGGCCTTTAGGCCCTGAGGAATGTTTTTCGGACGCTTGGCTTGAAAACAAGCCTTTTTCCGCAGCCTGTAAAGCCCGGCATGATCTTGTTGCTCTTCTGGTATGACTGAAGTCGTGCCCTTTCAAAGCTGCCGTGCTGACGATGATTTCTGAACAAATTCTTAAGGGAAAAAGCCCCGAATCCTGAGCCGCTAGGTCTGTTGAGCCGGTATAAAAAGGAAAAGTTGCTTTGCTCTCCCCATTTGCGTTGCAACTTCGTATACTTGATGTGCATCAAACCCCCGTGCACGGGAGCCGCTGCGGAGCTTAACCACCGCTCGGAAATGTGCATCGATCTTTCATCGGGACCTGCTACAGGCTCCTGATTTGCGGCGTTACAAAGAATTTGATACGCTCAGGCAATCTTCGCGTTGAGCGAAAGGAGAGTTTCATCATGGCAGAAGATAACAAGGTTAACGGTCTGGCGTGGTTTGTGGCTGGTTTGGGCGTTGGTGCGCTGGTGGGGATTCTTTACGCCCCCAAGAGCGGCCGCGAAACCCGTGAAACCCTGGTCAACAGCGCCAAAGAGGGAACCGAGTACCTGCGCAACCGCTCCCGCCAAGCCGCCGAACAGGTTGGCAACCTGGTGGAACACGGCAAAGAGCATGTGGGCGACTACGTGGATCGCGGCCGGGCGCAGTGGGAAGAGTTTGTGGAACGCGGCAAGAACCTGGTTTCCGAACAGACAGGCCGTGTAAGCGCGGCTGTTGAAGCCGGGCGCGAGGCCTATAAGACTCCTCCCGTTCCCAGCGAACCCTCCGATCTTTAGGCTGAAGCTTTTCCCCGGCCGGATTTCGGTCCAGCCCAGGGGGCTTCGATCCTTTGTCCGGAGCCGGCGCTCCCTGGCGGCTTGCCGCTCAAGAGCCGGCTCCGGAAACATGCTCCCGTTTCGGCTGGGAGCATACAAAAGAACAAAAGCCTGAAGCATTTTCGGAATAATGCCGACTTGTTGAGAGCCGCACCCGGTGGCGTTATCTGGAGAAAAGAGCCGCTTGAGTGCGCTTCCAATTCCGAAAGCGCTTTAGCCCGCAAACCGGCTGTATGAGAACGTCCCTATGCCAAAACTGGACAATGAAACCATTCTGCTCGCCTTCGCCGTTATAACTGGGCTGGCTGTGTTGCTGCAGGCGATTATCCTGCTGGCAATCTTCTTTGCAGTGCGCAAGGCGGTCGCCCATCTTCGGGAAGAGGCCGAGAATCTGCGCTCCTCGATCATGCCCGTCTTCTACGACACGCGCGATCTGCTGGCCAACACCCAGGGAATGCTGACCAACACGCAAACCTTCCTTGGCGATGCGCAGGCATTTCTTGCCAATGCGCAGGCGTTCTTTACCCGCGTGGCGCCCAAGGTCGAGTCGGCTGCTGACAACGTGGCTCAGGTTACCGGCACGCTGCGTATGCAAACCGCGGAGATGCAATCCTCGGCTCAGGAGTTGATGGAACGGGTGCGCCGGCAAAGCGAACGGGTGGATGGCATGGTTTCCGAATTTCTAGACACCGTCGATCGCGCCGGAGGCTTTGTGGCCAATACCGTCAGCCGCCCCGTGCAGCAGATCTCTCGCGTGTTGCGGTCGGCCAAGGCCATTGTTGAATCGTTGCGCGCCCACCGGGCGCAGCACCGGCCAGAGCAGCCTCCCACCCGGTAACCGCCTTGCGCGTTCCTGTTCGTGCCGCAGGGCTATTGATTTGGCAAGAAAACAGTGACATCGCTTCCCACCCATTTCCGCAAAAAGCGCGGAAATGGATGGGGCATCCAGCAAATTATCTTACAAAGCAGTACCGGCGTTTCTCCCTCGTATACTTGACGCAGAGAGTATGCCTACCTACCTCGATAAGATTCTGCCTGCAACGCGCGCCACGGTGGCCGCGGCCAAGGCGCGTGTTCCCGCCGCGGAGCTGGAACGGCTGGCCGCCGCCTACGAGCCGCGCGGCTGGGCCAGAGCCTTGCGGCAGCGGGCCGCCAACGGCCCCGCCATCATCGCCGAAATCAAGAAAGCCTCGCCCTCGAAGGGGCTGATTCGCGCGGACTTTGACGCAGCCTGGCTGGCCCAGCGCTACCTTGCAGGCGGCGCGGCGGCGCTTTCCGTGCTGACCGACGAGCCGTTCTTCCAGGGCGGCCTGCGCAATCTGGAACTGGCCTCGGCGGCGGTTCCGTTGCCCTGCCTGCGCAAGGATTTCACGGTGGACGAGTACCAGATTGTGGAGGCTCGCGCGCATCATGGAGACGCAATCCTGTTGATTGTGGCCGCGCTCACCGATGGCGAGCTCCGCCGCTTTGCGCAGACGGCGCATGGGCTATCTCTTGATGTGCTGGTCGAGGTGCATACCGCCGAAGAGCTTGACCGCGCGCTCGGGGCGTTGGGCGAGAGCGGAGCCGACGCTATCGGAGTAAATAACCGCAATCTGAAGACCTTTGAAGTGCGCCTGGAAACTTCGCTCGAACTGGCCGAGCGGCTTCCGCGAGCGGCGGTGCGCGTGACCGAGAGCGGCATTCGTTCCGGCGTGGATTTGGCGCGGTTGCGCGCGGCGGGTTATGACGCCTTCCTGATTGGCGAGAGCCTGATGCGGCAGCCCGATCCCAGCGCGGCGCTCACAGCGATGCTGGCTGAAGCAGGCGCATGATGAGCATCTGGATCAAAATCTGCGGGAACACAACGCTCGAAGACGCGCTGCTGGCCGTTGACGCCGGTGCCAACGCGGTGGGGTTTGTCTTTGCGCCCAGCCCGCGCCGCGTGACGGCGGCACAGGCGGCAGTCATCGTTCCGCGCCTGCCGGCCAGCATTGAGAAGATTGGCGTGTTTGTGGATGCCGCGCTGGAGGAGATTGCTTCCACGGTTCAAGCCTGCGGCCTGACCGGCGTGCAACTGCACTTCGACGCGGAGCCGGAACTGCCGGCCAGGCTTCACGAGCGGCTGGGGGAGGAAGTGCGCATCCTGCGGGTCATGCACTTTGGCGCGGAAGCCGCCCGGCAGCTTGCGGTTCAGCTTGCGGAACATGCGCGGAACCCGCACGTCGATGCGGTGCTGGTGGACTCGCGCACGGCATTGGCCGTCGGCGGCACCGGCGTCGTCTTTGACTGGGTTGAAGCGCAAAAGACGGTTTTCCGCGAAGCGCAAGGGCTGAAACGCATCGCGGCGGGCGGGCTGAAGCCGGACAACGTGACGGATGCGATTGCCGCGCTGCGTCCCTGGGGCGTGGATGTGGCCTCCGGCGTGGAAGCCGCGCCGGGCCGCAAGGATCCGGCCAAGGTGCGGGAGTTTGTTCGCCGCGCAAGAATAGCAAGATAACCGCTCCGCAGTCAGCCAGCGCGCGCCAGCCGCGACGCCGGCCTTGACCGTATCATCATAACCATGGAAAACCGTCTGGAAGATATGCCCGTTCGAGAAATGCCTGAGCTTCGCCTTCGCGGCGTTGTCATTGAGAATTCCAGTGATCTTATGGAACGCCTTACGGGTAAATTGCCATTGAACGGACTCAATCCAAGCACTCTCATCTTTGCAGAGGGCTTCCGCATGAATCCAATACAAAGGGTTTTACGGCGTCTGTTTTCCCTTGCTGTCTCCTTTCTTGCGCTTGTAATCTGCTTGCCATTTATCCCTTTCATTATTCTTGCGGTGCGTCTCTCCTCGCCGGGACCCATCTTTTTCAGCCAGACGCGCGTCGGATTGCACGGGGAGTTATTCACCCTCTACAAATTCCGCACCATGCGGCAGGACGCTGAGGCGCAAGGCGCTGTCTGGGCCGTCAAGGACGACGCGCGCGTCACGCCTATAGGAATGTTTCTGAGAAAAACGCGGATTGACGAAATTCCGCAGCTTTGGAATGTCCTTCGCGGAGATATGGCTTTTGTCGGTCCGCGCCCGGAGCGGCCAGAGTTTGTGCAGTGGCTCAGCCAGGAGATTCCCTTCTACGATCTAAGGCATCTGATTCGCCCGGGAATTACAGGCTGGGCCCAGGTGCGCTACCGGTATGGCGCCAGCCTGGAGGAGACCAAGCGGAAGCTGGAATACGATCTTTACTACGTCAAGCATCTATCAATTGGCCTTGATCTGCTGATTATGTTCGAGACAATCAAAACAATTATTCTGCGAAGAGGCGCCCGGTGAAAATCGTTTTCTGGCTGTCGATGAGTTCGTGCTTCCCGACATCTCACAATCGAGATATGCGGCACCCGATGATGGTATAAATCAAGCCTCACTCCTTTACTGCGTGCCGGACACGCGCCGTGCTTCGATAAAGCTTCATATAAGTGTCGGCCATGGTTTGCAGAGTGAATCTAGATTGAAATGCGTTCTCCGCGTTTGTTGCAAATCGCTTTCGTTCTTCGCCGTTGCCTGCCATCTGGAGAATTGCCGCAGCCATCTCCGACGGATCCGCCGCTGTAACGGTAATTCCTGCCTGTGTCAGCCGTATAACTTCCGCCATTCCACCTACGCTGGTTGTAATGGCCGGAAGTCCCACGGAAAATGCCTGCAAAAGCGATACCGGCAACCCTTCGGACTTCGATGACATGATAAAGGCATCCGCAGCAGAAAAAAACGGAGCTACGTCGAGTTGCTGCCCCCAGAATGTAACTTGCGCGGAAATACCCAGTTCCACGGCCAAGCTCTCCAGCTTTTTGCGTTCACTGCCATCGCCGACCATCCAAAGCCGCAAACCAGGCATGGACGAAAGCGCTGAGCGAAATGCGCGGAGCAGCAGCGCATGGTTCTTTACAGGCTCAAGCCGGCCCACGTAGACAAGAGTGAATCCGGTTTTTGTTGGCCAGCGCTCCCGCGGCACTCGTTGAAGTGGAGCTGCGCCATTGTAAACGCGCACAATCTTGCGTGCTGGGATGCTGTGAAGACTCCTGAGATTGTTCGTTGTCGCATCACAGATGCCGGCGACCCAGTCGCAACATCCAGCCGCGACGGCGTACTTCAACTCCACAATCAGTCTGCGCGGCGAACCCACCAGGCTGTGCCGGGTCGATACAATGCTCGGAACTCCTGCCAGTCTGGCTGCCATGGCCGCGTAAACAGTAGGCGTCGGGTTATGAAGATGGACAACATCGGGACGGAACTCCTTAAAAATCCGGAAGAACTTCTGTTCGGCGTCCAACAAGTGATGGCCTATGTTTGCCTGCACAGGGAAGCCCTCCCCGCGCATCTGCTCCCCAAGCGCCCCTAGCGCCGCGACCACGTAGACACGCGGCTCGTGCCCCTGCTCCCGCTGCACGCGGCACATCTGCGACACAAGCATCTCAGCCCCGCCGACTTTCATGCTGTCAACCACATGCGCGATCTTCATGCAAACCATCCCAAGACATTTCGTACGTTCGTGTAAAGTCTACAGTGGCGGATTCAGGACCAAGGCATGAGATCACAAAGGCCATGATTCATGACGGCGAAACCTTCTTCGCACAGCACATACCGCCCGTCCCCGTACAATAAAATCATGTTCCACGATCTAGCTCCGCTCGCTGGTTATATGCGCCGCTACCGCTGGGGATACCTGTGGGGCACACTCTCCTGCATCTGCGCCAACGCCATCTGGGTGCTTTTTCCCTTGGTCTTGCAGATGGCCATTGATGAGATGAGCCACGGGGCCACCCGGCAGAGAATCCTTTTCTTCGCCGGCCTTCTGGTGGTCATTGCTCTGGTCAAGGGCGTCTTCCTCTACTCCCAGCGCTGGATTCTGATCGGCATTTCGCGGGAGATCGAGTTCGACCTGCGCAATGACCTCTTTCTGCAACTGGAGCGGCAGGATACGGGATTCTATCAGCGCTTCCGCACCGGCGACATCATGGCGCGGATGACGAACGACCTGAGCGCCGTGCGCATGTTGTTGGGTCCGGCCCTGATGTACAGCGCCAATACCGCCTTCTTTACCGTGGGCGCGCTGTTTTTCCTGCTGCGCATCAGCCCTTGGCTCACGCTGGTGGCCTGGGCGCCGATGCCGCTGGCCAGCATCCTCGTGCAGTACTTCGGCAGCCGCATTCACGACCGCTTCGAGCGCATCCAGGCCAGCTTCTCCGAGATCAGTTCGCAGGCCCAGGAAAACTACTCCGGCGCGCGGTTGGTGCGCGCCTTTGCCCGTGAAAAATCGCAGATTGGCCTCTTCGAGCGGCTCAACCGCCAGTACATTGCCCGCTCTCTGCGGCTGGTTCAACTGATGGGCATGTTATGGCCGACGCTCGAGTTCATCCTGGGCATTTCCATGATTATTACCCTGCTCACGGGCGGCCACATGGTTCTTGCCCATCGCATCACCGTAGGTCAGTTCGTGGCTTTCAATACCTACATGATTCTGCTTACCTGGCCAATCATCGCGGTGGGCTGGGTCGTGAACATCTATCAGCGCGGCACCGCTTCGGTCCAGCGCATCTATGAGTTGCTGCGCGCCGAGCCAGTTATCGATGACAGTGCCGCCGATCCTTCGATTCCCAAGGATACCGTGCTGCGCGGCGAGATCGAATTCCGCGATTTGAGCTTCAGCTACGGAGAAACCCCGGTTCTTCACCCCACGGACGAAAATCTATCCCCTCACCCCAACGAGCAAAAATCGCTCACCGGTGACCCCGAGTCCGTGGGGACCCCTGTTCTTCACCCCACGAACGAAAACCCGTCCGTGGGGACCCCGGTGCTGCGTGGCATCTCGCTGAAGATTCCCGCCGGCTCCAGCCTGGCCATTGTCGGGCCTACCGGTTCGGGCAAAACCACGCTGGTCAACCTGATCTCCCGGCTCTATGAAGCGCCTGCGGGATCGCTGCTCGTCGATGGGCGGCCGGTGCGCGATTATCCGCTCGCCGTGCTGCGTGGCAGTATTGGCATGGTTCCGCAGGAGACGTTTCTGTTCAGCACCACCATCCGCGAAAACCTGACTTTTGGCGCGCCCAACGCCAGTCCGGAGGAGATGCTCAAGGCCGCCGAAGCCGCTCACATCCGCCAGGAATTTGAAGAGTTTCCGCAGGGCTTCGAAACCGTGGTGGGCGAGCGCGGCGTGACGCTCTCCGGCGGGCAGAAACAGCGCGCCGCCATTGCCCGCGCGTTGCTGCGCCGTCCGTCCATTCTCATTCTTGATGACGCGCTGGCCAGTGTGGACACCTACACGGAAGAGCAGATTCTGAACGGGTTGCGCGCCTATACCGCGGCTTCAACCACCATCCTGATCTCGCACCGCGTCTCCACCGTGCGCCATGCCGACCGGATCGCGGTGCTCCACGACGGTCGCATCGTCGAGCTGGGAACGCACGACGAATTACTTGCCCTCGATGGTTACTACGCCAGCCTTTACCAGAAGCAGCAACTGGAAGAGGAACTGACCGTCACCGGATAAGGAGCGCTCAAGCCGTCCAGCGCGCGGCAGCGGCAATTTCCGTATCGGCGCTTTCTGCGGCGGCTAGCCGCCGCCCCTGCGGCATATCCGCATTGGCTTCCGGATCCCTGGCCACCTGGCGCCAGGCATTACGCACGTTCTTGACGCATTCGATTGCGTGCTCGAACTTCTGTTTTGAGGCCGACTGCGAGGCTTGTAGAATTTGCGCGAATACCGATGCGTAGAATTCGCTGAGCGCCTGCGCGGGCCGTCCACCCACATCCATGCGCAGCCGCGCCTGTAAATGAATGATGATGTCCAACGCCCGCTTGACGGCGACGCGCCGTCCTTTCTCGTCTCCGCGCTCGACGGCCACACTGGCCGCATACAGAAAGCGAAGAATTCCGTCATAGAGCGCCACAACCAGATCGACCGCCGAAGCGCCATCCAGTGCATGTTCCTGATAACTGCTCATAGAGATAAAACTCCTTGGTTAACTGCTGCTTGAGTTATAGCCCGTAATCGCCGAGTAAAGCTCGTTGATTTCGCTTATCTTGCTAGGAATCTCCTGCATAACCTCGTTGGCGCTGTTCAGTTCAGTCGTCAAGCTCGATTCCTCCGCAGAAATCAGGCTTTCTTCCCTGGTGATGTCCTTGTTCAAGGAGGATTCAGTGCTGCTGTTGGAGGTTTCCGCCAGCTTCAGTAATCCGGTTTTCGATGTGGTTCCGGCATTGGTGAGCATGGAGGAAAAAGTCGAGCCCCAACTATTGGTGTTCTGGAAAAAGCCTGCCACCGAGCTGTAATCCGAGTTCAACACGGAATCCAGAGTGGTCTCGTCCAGCGAAAGCGTTCCGTCTGTGTTGACGCTAACGCCCAGCGCGCTCAGGCTGCCAATATCCGACGAATTGGTGTAACCAAGATCCGCCGTGGTGGAGTTGGTGGTGTCCAGAATGCTGGAGGTCACCGTCAGCGTCCCATCGCTCCCCGAGGTTCCCGAGGTCAACGTCAGGGTTGTGGTTCCGTTCGTGGTGACGGCGGCTGCCGTAACCCCGATATTGGCCTGATTGATGGTGTCGGCCAATTCGGTGAGCGTCGTGCCTGAAGTAACGTTGATGGTATGCGCCGTGCCGCTCGAGCCAACCTTGATGTTGATCGAGCCGGAAAGCTTATCGGCTGCCGTTGCCGACAGCTCGGCGCTGGAGGTCACCGAATCCGATCCCGACGTGACCGTTGCGCTCAAGGCCGTATTGCTGGTGGCGGTAACGGCAGAGGTCACGGTCAGCGCCCCGCTGGAGCCGGTCGTCTGCGAGGTCAGCGTCAGCGTCGATTTGCCGCTATTGGTCGTCACTGCTGCCGTCACTCCGATGTCGGCCGCGTTGATCGCCGAGGCCAGCCCGTCGATTGTGTTATCTCCCGACGTTGTTGGAACACTGATGGTTTGCGCACTGGTATCGCGGACGTTGTTGGTCACCGTCAGGCTTCCGTTAGTGCCTGAAGTGCCTGAGGTCAGCGTTAGCGTCGGTTTGCCATCCGTGGTCGTCACTGCCGCCGTCACCCCGATGCTGGCCGTTAAAGAAGAGTTCACTGTCAGGGTACCGTCGCTGCCGCTGGTTCCAGAGGTCAGCGTCAGAGTCTGCGAACCGTCCGTGGCGGTCGTCACCGCGGCCGTGAGTCCGAGGCTTGTATCGCCATTAATTGTGTCGGCCAGCCCGGAGAGCGTGTTCACTCCGCTGCCGGTATAAAGTGTATTGGCTGCCGCACCCCCATCGGCCTCGCTCGGCTCAGCGCCAATGACTATATTCTCCGCCGAGCCGTAGCCCGCCAGAACCTGGAGTGTACCGGAAAGCACAGCGCCGGCGTTGGCCGTCAGCGTGGCCGTGGAAGTTGTCGCGCTGGTATCGGTGTCACTGTCGGCATCTGTGCCGGTCGTAACCGTCGCGCTGACCTTCGTGCTGGCATCATTGATGGCGCTGGCCAGCCCGGAGAGCGTATTGTCCGAAGAATCCAGCGTAAAGGTCTGCGCCGTGCCGCTACCCACCTGGATGGAGATGGAACCGGAAAGCGTATCGTCCGCGCTGCTGCCCCCGGTCAGCGTGGCGCTGGAGGTCACGGCGTCGGTATCGGTCGTAGTGTCGGCGTCGGAGCCCGCCGTAACCGAATCGTTCAGTAGAAAACCGTTGGCCGTCTTGATGGTCATCGAGCCGGACAGCGTCGAGTCCAGGCTGTCATCGACCGATGTCAGATAGCCGTTGGGATTGGTGGTGTTGATGCCGCCTAGAATATCCTGTTGCAGCATGGTCAGCGTGGGAGAGCCGTAAAGCGGCTCGGAGTTGCCCGAACTGTCGTTCCCCTCCTGGGTGTTGATGGCGCTGAGCAGCGCGTTGTAGTCGCTTACCAATGTGCTGACGCTGCTCTCCACCCCCGTGTTGTAATTGGCGATCACGACCTGCACCGCGGTGTCCGAAGTGGACAGCAGCTTGAAGGTCACCCCAGGAATCAGATCGCTCACCGTATTCGAAGAGACGCTCAGGCTTACGTTGTCTACAACAATCTTTCCATTCGCGCCCGCGACGGCAGTGCTGGTGTCATAGCTGACTGCCGCATTCGAGTTGCTGGTGTCGGTAATGGACGAGGTGACTGTCAGGTTGCCATCCTTGCCTGAGGTGCCCGAAACCAGGCTTAGCCGCGAACCCGAGGAATCCGTCAGCACGCTGGCCGTCACGCCGATTCCGGCCGAGTTGATCGCCGAAGCCAGCCCGGAAAGCGTATTTTCCCCCGACTTCGTCGGGACACTGATGGTCTGTGCTGTCCCGCTGCCCACCTGAATCGAGATCGACCCTGACAGTTTGTCCGACGAGTCGGTAATCTCCGTCAAGGATCCGCTGGAGGTCACGGCCAAATCTTCCACCTTGACCGTGTGGGTGCCCGCCACGGTCGAGGACGATGCGGCGGTCAGTTTCAGCACGCTTTCGTCGGAGCTGGAGCCCTCCTTTTCCGACATCACGCCTGTAGCTTCAGTCAGGCTGGTCATGTCCGTCGAAAGCGTCGAGAGCAGGCTACCAAGGTTGGAGATCACCGTATCCTGACTATCCAATGTCTTCAACTGGTTTTTCCAAGGCGTCTCCACATTCTGCAAGTTGGCCACAATCTCAGAGACAGTTGCGCTTACATCGAAGCCATCTCCACTGGTCGGCGATCCGAAACTTATCCCTACGCTCATTGCTGCCTCCACCACCGGCTCATGCAGCCGGAAAGCCGCATTGAAGCCAGATCGGATTGGGAATAACTCATGAAACTTCAGACGCCCATCCCAACCCGTGCGGAAATCCTCCGGGGCCAAGCCGCATCCAGACGCTTAGAAAGAATCCTTCCGGCAAGGAGCTCATCGGCTTGAATGGAAGGCTGCTTGAGGGAACCTCTGAATAAGTTGATGTTTTGAAGGGTACGGGCTTTACAGGCTGCGGAAAAACCCAATGTTTTGAAAGGGCACGACTTTAGTCGTGCCGCAAGTCGAGCAAAATCAACAGGCCTTTAGGCCCTGAGGGATGCTTTTCGGGCGCTTAGCTTGAAAACAAGCCTTTTTCCGCAGCCTGTTTAGCCCGTACATAAAAACCGCGGGTCACTTGTTCAGAGGTTCCTTAGGGCATTTTCTGTTCAAGTGTTAATGAAACGATGGGTGCCCAGCCTTTCCGCTCCTGAGCGCAGTCGAAGGATCTGCTTTTCCTACACGCGGAAAGGGTGGGAGAGCACAGGTCACGATCTCGGCTGTAAATAGTCAACCCAAAACCGCCTTAGAGCATTTTCACAGTTTCTGTAATGCAGGGATCGTGCTATCCCACCCTAGCCACAAGAACAAAAACGTGGCGAGGGTGGGGCACCCATGACATCACACTAACTGTGAAAATGCTCTAGCGCCTGGTTTGCAGATCAGCCGTTATTTTAGGCAGTATCGTTCAGAAACGCAGGAAGGGCGTCCGCGCGGACGCCCTTCCTGGTTTAGTGGCTATTCAAGCCGGGTTAGTGTCACCCCAGCGACAAAAGCCCGTCGCCGGGGACCCCCAAACTATTGCAGCAGCTTGGTGACTTCCTGCTGGACGCTGTTGGCCTGGGCAAGGGCCGCGATGCCGGTCTGGTCCAGGATCTCGTACTTGGACATTTCGGAAGTGGCCGACGCGTAGTCGGTAGACTGCACCGCGTTCTGCGCTGAGGTTACGTTCTCAGACTGCGTGCTGAGCACGGTACTGACCGAGTTCAGCGTGTTGATCTGGGCGCCAATGTACCCGTCCTGGGCCGCCACATCGCTGATGGCCGTGTTCAGGGCCGTCAGTGCGGATTTCGCGTCTGTGGCATTATCCAGCTTCGTGGCGGACAAGTCGATGCCTGCCGAAGCCGTGTAGCTCATCGTTGCGGTGGTTCCGTCGGTTGCGGCGACCGTTGCCGACACACCAGTGGGTGAAGTAGTCGTGTTAGCAGTCGTGAGACTACCGGTCAGCGAGGTGGCTGAATCGCCCGCTCCCGTGAGGACCAGCTTGTTGTTGGCATAGCTGGCCGTGACGCCCGTGGTGCTCGTTCCTTTGTTAATCGACGCGACGACGTCGTTGATATTGCTTGAGGCGGTAAGGCCGGAGAGCGTATATGAGCCCGTAGTACCAGCATCAGTCGTGTAGGAGACTGCGGTGGGAACAGCTGTGGCCACTGTGGTCCCCGTGTCTGCGGCGGCGAAGGTGTAGGTTTCCGTTACGCCCGCCGCAGTTGCCGCGGTTCCGGCGGAGTAGGCCATGGTGCCGCTGGCATCGCCAACGGTGCCTCCGGACGTGGTCGCATTCAGACCGCTGATCGACAGTACATTGATCGAAGCGCCGGTCGTCGAAGAGTCGCCAGTGTAGATATCGGTCGTTGAGCCGAAAACCGCCTTGTCGTTGTAGGTGGTCGTCGAACCAATGTTGGAGATTTCTGACAGGATCGACTGATACTCCTCATTGGCGGCCGTATCCTGTGCTGTGTTGAGGGTGCTGTTCGAGGCTTCGGTAGCCAGCGAAACGGCCCGGTTAAGCAGGCTTGTCACTTGCGAAAGAGCGCCGTCGGCCACGGTCAGCAGGCCCACGCCTTCGCTCGCGTTGGTTTCCGACTGGCTTAGGGCCGTCGAATTCGCTTCCAGGCCATCCACCAGGGAAAGTCCGGCTGCATCGTCCGCGCCGGAGTTGATCTTTGAACCGGAAGACAGTTGATTCAAGACCGTCGACAAACTGTTGCTGGTCTTGTTCAGGTTATTCGCCGCAGTGATAGCGGAGAGGTTATTCAAGACACCCAGGGACATGGGGTACTCCTTGTGGGATGCATGGATTTGCGCTTCTCTCGCCCGGATGCGCTTCCTTGTTTTGTGTATCTTTGGAAGCTGCTGCCGAGTTGATTCGCGCTGCATCTTGCCCCTTCTTCGGCATGGGCATGGGAGACTTTATTGCCCCCTCTTTTGTGTCCTGTCGAGGACACTCCGGCAGTGGTCCGCTTTAATCCTTGAACCTTTTTTTGTCCCCGCCGATAACTTGAATGAAGGAGTTAGTGGCGATGATTGAACTTACTCGTCTCAATGGCAATCGGATGGTGCTCAACAGCGACCTGATCAAGACCGCCGAGGCGTCTCCGGATACCATGCTGACCTTGATCAATGGAGAAAAATTGATCGTGCGCGAGAGCTGCGACGAAGTGGTCGAACGGATCATCGCTTACCGCGCGCGTCTGTTGGCCTCAATCGCCCGGCGGCTGCCCAACTATGGCGATCAGCAGAAAGTCGTCTCGCTGACCAGTTTGGACGTTACCGGCGAGCGCAAGCCTGCGCCGCCCAAGGGATGAATTCCGTTCTCCGCGCATGAAATTCAAAGGAGCTTGGCATGGATAAGGGCAGTATTGGCGGAGTGTTGCTGGCCATCGCGGGCATCGTAGCCGGATTGCTCATCGAAGGCGGCAACCTGGGCCAGATTCTGCAGCCGACCGCGGCCTTGATTGTATTAGGCGGCACCATGGGAGCGGTGCTGGCCCAGTTTCCGCTGAAGACGGTGCTGGCTGCATTCGGCTGCCTGACGCGCCTTTTCTCCGCTTCGCACAAGCGCAACGAAGAACTCGCGCGCCTGCTGGTCAGCTTTGCCAACAAGGCTCGCCGCGACGGCGTTGTCTCGCTGGATAGCGACTTGCAGAGCATTCATGACCCGTTTCTCAAGCAGGCTCTCATGCTGGCCGTCGATGGCACCGAGCCCGTTGAATTGCGCAAGATCATGCGCCTCAATCTGGACTGCACTGCCGAGCACGAAGAGCGCTTTCCGGCGGTCTTTGAGGCGGCCGGAGGATTCTCGCCGACCATCGGCATTCTGGGCGCGGTGCTGGGATTGATTCAGGTCATGCAGCACCTGGACAACATTCAGGAAGTGGGCAAGGGGATTGCCGTGGCATTCGTAGCCACCATCTACGGCGTCGGTATTGCCAATCTCTTCTTCTTGCCCCTTGCCGGCAAGATGCGCCTCCAGATCCACGATAAGCAGTTGCGCCGCGAGATGATGCTGGAGGGCGTGGTTTCCATTCTTGAGGGCATCAACCCCCGCATGCTCGAAGTCAAGCTGAGCGGCTTTCTGAGCGACGAAAAACAGAAACAAAAAGAGAAAGAGAGGGCTGCATAATGCGGGAACGGCGCAAAGGCAACATCAGCCGCGATCGCTGGATGGTCTCCTATGCCGATTTCATGACCCTGCTCTTTGCTCTTTTCGTGGTTCTCTACGCCTTTGCCAAGGCCGATCAGAAAAAGCAGACAGCGGTGACCGAGTCCATTGACACGGCATTCCGCTCTCTGGGCATTTTTTCGAGCACAGCGCGCCAGCCGACCAGCGGAGCCGCCGGCGCCGAACAAGCGCTCATTCCCATGAACATTGTGATGGGAGAGGACGTGATGTCGCCCGCCAGAGTTAAGAATGACCTGAACCACATCCGTCACGAGCTGGAACAGACGCTCTCGAACCAGGTCGCCACGCACACCGTCTCCATCCAGATGGGTCGCGACGGACTGGTGATCAGCCTGCGCGAGGCGGGCTTTTTCAACTCCGGCTCCGCCACTCCCAAGCCGGAGTCGCTGCCCACGCTACGGCAGATTTCTGCCGCTCTCGGTCGCACGCCCTACGATCTGCGCATCGAGGGCCATACCGACAATGTCCCCATCCACACTGCGGAGTTTGACTCCAACTGGGAGCTTTCCTCGGCCCGCGCCACGCGCATCGCCCGCATCTTTCTCGGCCTCAAGGCCATGCCTCCAGAGCGCATCTCCGCTGCTGGCTATGCCGAGTTTCACCCCGTCGCCAGCAATGACACCGCCGAAGGCCGTAACCGCAATCGCCGCGTCGATTTGGTCGTGCTGCCTCGCTCCGGCGTCGATCTCTCCGCGCCCACGCCCGCTTCTGACACTGGCCCGTGGCGCAAGATCACCGACGGCGATGCGACCGATCAGCATGGCAAAACCCCGCCTTCAGCCAATCCATAATGCTTCTTTATCCTGTCAGAGACTTGCATCCTGGAAGCCTGGAAACAGCTTTCAGACGAGGAAATTTCCAGTTGCAGAACCAGGACGATCTGTCCAGCATCGATCACGCAATTCGCAGTTAACAGAGCGAACATCTTGCCATGAACCATGCTTAGGTACTAAGCTTCTCTTATGCCACGATGTCGCTAACACCGCCCTGGTGCAAGCTCCGAGGCAAAGTGCGTTCTGATAGCGTGTGCTTTTTTCCGCTGTTCCATCTGCACCATACCCCAAACAATTGAAGCAAAAACATCCGGAAACGCATCCTGGAAAGAGGAGAATTATATGGCGCGCATTGCCGCGAACGTAACTGAACTTATTGGCCGAACCCCTTTGGTGCGGCTGAACAGACTGGCCGTCGGGCTACCCGCAACTGTTGTTGTCAAGCTGGAAAGCCAGAACCCCGTTTCGAGCGTCAAGGACCGCATTGGCCTGGCGATGATCGAGGCCGCCGAAAAGGCCGGCAAGATCAAGCCCGGTGAAAGCGTGCTGATCGAGCCGACCAGCGGCAACACCGGCATTGGGCTGGCCTTTGTGGCCGCGGTCAAGGGCTATAAGTTGATCATCACCCTGCCGGAAACCATGAGTCTTGAGCGCCGTGTGCTGCTGTTGGCTTTTGGCGCCGAGCTTGTGCTCACACCCGGCCCGGCGGGCATGAAGGGCGCCATCGCCAAGGCTGAAGAGATCAAGGCCAAGACGCCGCACGGCTTCATTCTGCAGCAGTTCGCCAATCCCGCCAATCCCGCCATTCACAAGGCCACCACCGGCCCTGAAATCTGGAATGACACCGACGGCAAGGTTGATTTTGTCGTCTCCGGCACTGGGACCGGCGGCACCATTACCGGCATCTCCCAGTACATCAAGCCGCTGAAGCCGGGCTTCAAGGCCATCGCCGTCGAGCCCACCGACAGCCCCGTGCTCTCCGGCGGCAAGCCCGGGCCGCACAAGATTCAGGGCATCGGTCCTGGCTTCGTGCCCAGCGTGCTCGACACCAAGCTGGTCGACGAAATCATCCAGATCACCAACGACGAGGCCATCAACACGGCGCGCGAGTTGCCGTTGAAGGAAGGCATCTTCGTTGGCATCAGTTCGGGAGCTGCCGTGGCGGCGGCGCTGAAAGTGGCCGCGCGGCCGGAAAACAAGGGAAAGCTGATTGTCGTTATCCTGCCCGACTTCGGCGAGCGCTACCTGTCTTCTCCGCTCTTCGAGTCGCTGCGTCAGAAAGCACTGGCGCTGCCGACCGAGGCAATTGCTGGCTAGGCAACGCTCCAAAAGGCGTTATGCTCAAAAAGGGCGCGGTTCATGCCGCGCCCTTTTTGAGCTTTTTGCGGCTGTCACCGTGATGCTTGGGTGCCCCACTCTCGGCGCGCACTTGTTTTTGCGCCTAGAGCGGTTCTCCAATAGCTGTACACCGAAGCCATAAAGCTGTTTGGCTTTTTCCTCAAGAAAAAGCCACTTCTGCTAAAGCTGGTTAGTGTATATCAATTGGAGAACCGCTCTAGGGTGGGAAACTTTCAAAGCCGATCCAAACCAAGGCTCTTTTCACCATGCTGCTGATCTCCCACATCCGCGAAGACATCAACTCCGTGCTGGAGCGCGACCCGGCCGCGCGTTCCCGTCTCGAGGTTCTCCTCTGCTATCCGGGTCTGTGGGCGGTCTGGATTCATCGCGTCTCCCACGCTCTATGGAGCGCGAAGTTGCGCCTGATGGCGAGGCTGCTCTCGCAGGTGGCTCGTTTCTTCACTTGCGTCGATATACATCCCGGCGCGCAGTTGGGCCGGCGGCTCTTTATCGATCATGCGATGGGCGTGGTGATCGGTGAAACCTCCATCGTGGGAGACGACGTGACCCTCTATCAGGGCGTCACGCTGGGCGGCACCGGCAAGGGGCGCGGCAAGCGCCATCCCACGGTCTGCGACAACGTCTTCGTCGGCAACAACGCTAACCTGCTGGGCAACATCACCATTGGCGAAAACTCACGTGTGGGCGCCGGTTCCGTGGTGCTCTCCGATGTGCCGCCCAACTCGACCGTGGTGGGCGTTCCGGCGCATATCGTCTATCACAACGGCGAACGCGTGCTGATTCTCGATCCGCACGACATCAAGGACCCTCTCTCGGATGCTCTGATTGCGCTTTCGGCCCGCGTGGAGGAGATGGAAGCCAGGCTCGGCGGTCAGGCGCTGCCGGCCGAGGCGGAGCAATTCACCGCCGAAGAAGCCGAGCGCGACGCCTACCGCAAGAAGCTGGAAGAGATGCGCCAGTATGTCTCCATGGGCGAAGGCATCTAAAGCGGTTCTCCAATTGATATACACGAACCAGCTTTGCCGGAAGTGGCTTTTTCTTGATGAAAAGCCATTCGGAAGCTGTGGCTTTCCACTATAGCCGCAGGAGAAATACTCTAAGGAACCTCTGAATAAGTTGATGTTTTGAAGGGTACGGGCTTTACAGGCTGCGGAAAAACCTGATGTTTTGAAAGGGCACGACTTCAGTCGTGCCGTAAGTTGCTTAAAATCAACGAGGCCTTTAGGCCCTGCGGGATGTTTTTCGGGCGTTTAGCTTGAAAACAGGCCTTTTTCCGCAACCTGTTTAGCCCGTACATAAAACCCGCAAAATCAGCGGGGTTTCACAGGCTGCGGAAAACCCCCTAATTTCTACCTGATGTCGTTCCGGTAGCAGATTTTTGGCCAATTCCGGCCCGTTTGGCAGTGGTTTCCTCGTTTCATTTTGTGTCTGGAAGCCGTTTTATCGGCTTCCAGACACACTTCGGCCCTATTGAGCCAGAGCTTCAACCGGGATCAGCCTCCGCATGCGCACCAAGTTGTAAGTTGTGATGGTCAAACGGTAGAACCAGTCCACCCGGTCCAGCCCGCGCAGCTTCACCTGGTGCAACGGGCGGTCCAGCTTCGACCAGCCGAAAACCCGCTCGATCAGCTTGCGCTTGCGCTGGCTGATCGTCCGCCGCGCGTCTTGCCGCTCCTCCACAGTCAAGCTATTCTTCTCCAGGTTTCCCTTCACGTACTCGCTAACGTGCGGCGCTACTTCACGATCTCTCAGTCCCTGCACAAAACCCTCTTCCTGATACTGCGTGTCGGCGCCCAACGTGATCTTTTGCTCCGGACTACGCTTCTCCTTGGGCGCTACAGTTCGGTCCAGCATCCTCAGCGCCGCCTCCCGCTCGGCCACCGTCGCCGCCTGCGTAGCCTCGGCCGCCACCACCAACCCGTTGCGGTTCTCGGTAAGCGCGTGGCCCTGATAACTCGGCACAGCCTTGTCCGCCGTGGCCTTCTTATAGATCCGCGCATCCGGGTCGGTCGTCGATTCCACCTTGTCGCGCAAAAGCACCTCGCCCTTATGCCCAGAACCAGCGCCAGCAGCGGGCGGATCGCTCTTTTCCTTGAAGCTGCGCGCCGCCGCCCAGGCTTGGATCAGCGTGCCATCCACGGTGAAATGTTCCTCGCTGAGCAAGTTATGTTCACGCGCCTCGACCAGCACCGACTCCAATAACTTCTGACTGATCTCGCCCTGGATCAACCGCTCCCGGTTCTTGGTGAACACCGTCACATCCCAGACCGCGTCGTCCATCTCCAGGCCCACAAACCAGCGAAACAGAAGGTTGTAGTTCATCTGCTCCATCAACTGCCGCTCGCTGCGGATCGAGTACAGAATCATCAACAGCGTGGCCCGCAAGAGCCGCTCGGGAGCAATCGACGGGCGCCCCGTTGCCGCGTACAACTTCTCCAACTCGCCATCCATCCGCGCCAAGGCCCGGTCCACCAGAACGCGAATCTGCCGCGCCGGGTGATCGGCGGGAATCCGTTGCGCCAAGGTTAAATAACTGAACATCGCCGCCTGCTGCTGATCGTCTCCACGCATACTGATGGAATAAAACAAATCTCGCTAAAAAACTGTGACCGCCAGCAGACAATGAGTTTTTCCGCAGCCTGTGAAGCCCGTACATAAAACCCGCAAAATCAGCGGGGCTTTAGCCCCCGAGGGAATGCGGATTTTGAAAAGGCCACTTGTTCAGAGCTTCCCTAAAACTGAGAGCCACTTGCAAAATTCCATTGAAGATTGCAAGAAGTGTCAGGGCACGACTTCAACTTTAGTCGTGCCGCAAGTCGAGCAAAATCAATAGGCCTTTAGGCCCTGAGGGATGTTTTTCGGACGATTAGCTTGAAAACAAGCCTTTTTTCGCAGCCACTAAAGCCCGTACCCTTCAAAACATCAACTTATTCAGAGGTTCCCTAAAGGAAAAATGCTCAGGTCTGTTACCGCCCAGCCTTTTCCAGCTTCCCGTTCTTCAGCCGGAACCGCTGGCCGCGCCACAGGATCGTGTTGCCCACAAAGCCCGCCACCCAGACGCCCATGGCGACCAGGTCGCGTAGCGGCACCAGCCACAGCCACGGCAGCACCTCGCTGTCATCCAGCACCTCAATCCCCACCTTCACGGCCAGAACCATCCGCAGCAGGAAGCTGACTCCCAGCAGATTCAGGCTGAGCGGACTCGCTCCGCTGGCCAGCACATTGAGGAGCGCCCAGCCCAGCCCATGCGTGAAGATGAGACCAACATAGCCCCAGGGCCGCGAGTCGCGGACGGCGCGCTCCCAGCGCAACTGGTGCTGCAGAAAGCCGCGCCAGCCGTAGGCCGCAATGCTTGTCTCGACCACTTCGGCCGTGAGCGCCACGCGATAGCCGGCCCCGTCCACGCGCGCGCCCAGTTCGTAGTCGTCGGCCAGATAATCGGCCAGCGGCAGCAGTCCACCGATTTTGTCGAGCGCCTCGCGCCGCACCGCCAGCGTGGAGCCAAAGCCGTAGTGCAGTCCGCCTTCAATCCACTTTGACAGCAGCACGCCAGCCTGAAAATCCGTGGCGATTCCCAGCGCCTCGAATTTTGAAGCCAATGTCCGGTGGGCGCGGCCGCGATAGAGCGCCGTCACCAGCCCGACCTCTTGCGCGGCGTTGCTGGCGCGCTCCTCCGCCGGAGCGAAGCAGGCCATCACGCGCTCCAGGTAGCGCGGACCGACGGTAATGTCCGAGTCGTTGATGAGCAAAAAATCGTAGCGCGCCTCGGCGGTAAGCTGCGCAAGTGTGCTGACCTTGCCGTTTGTCCCAAGCTGTTTCGGGCACTCGATCAGCCGGATCCGCCGCTGGGGAAACTCGCCCATGAGCCGTTCAACGGCGGGGGCGGCCGGATCGTCCAGCGAGGCAACCCCGAAGAGCAATTCAAACTCGCCCGCATAGCTCTGCCGGCAATGGCTGCGGAAGGCCTCCATCATGCCTGGGTCCAGCCCTTTGAGGGACTTGAGCACGCTGACGCCGGGCGTAAAAGCCGTGAGCGGCTCACGCCGGGCGGCCAAAAAGACCCGCGCTGCCAGCCATGCAGCCACAAAATAGCCAATTCCGGCCATAGCCAGAATCGTCGTCAAAATCTCGATGGATTGTGCTAGAACGTGCGGCATCCCATGCGTAAGTGTAAAGGATGAGCCGGGTCCTGATGATTTTGTAATCGTACCCGCGATTTGAGTGCCCCAGGTCTCGCTTTTGAAACCTGGGAAAGCACAAACCTACGCGTTCGCGTGCGCTTGAATCGCGGAAGGCGCGGAAAACAGTTCCTGCGCCACCGCGCCCCGCCTCGACTTTATTGCGCGATTTCGAGCCGCTTGCAAAATCATCCTGAGGCGATAGATTGTGTCAGGGCACGACTTCAGTCGTGCCAATCATGGCCAATCAAGAATCCGGCTTTAGCCGCTGTGAAGTTGCAAATAGCTAAAAATAAATGTCTCTGGGGCTAAAGCCCGGCATGATTTTGTTGCTCTTTGGCACGACTGAAGTCGTGCCCTGACACTTCTTGCAATCTCAATCGAATTTTGCAAGAGGCTTTTTCGCCTGATTTTGCAGCCGCAACCCATTCCGTCCTTTTTTTGCACTTTCCTTTGTGCCCGGATTTCTGTCATACTTGACTGTGCCCACCTGGTACGTCCAATTCAAAAGATCATTCAAGAGGTTGCATTCATGTCGGCAAAGTATGTCTTTGTGACGGGCGGAGTTGTGTCCAGTTTAGGGAAGGGCTTGGCGGCGGCTTCCATCGGCTGCCTGCTTGAAAGCCGTGGCCTGCGCGTAAACATGATGAAGTTCGACCCTTACCTCAATGTTGATCCGGGCACCTTGTCGCCCTTTCAGCACGGCGAGGTCTTTGTCACCGACGACGGCGCGGAAACCGACCTCGATCTCGGTCACTATGAGCGCTTCACCCACGCCGTTCTGACGCGCGACAACAATCTGACCACCGGCCGCATCTACGAGCAGATCATCATGAAGGAGCGCCGCGGCGACTATCTGGGCAAAACCGTCCAGGTGATTCCCCACGTGACCAATGAGATCAAGAACGCCATGCGCAAGGTCTCGGCCAACGGGGCGGATGTGACTATTGTCGAGATCGGCGGCACGGTGGGCGACATCGAGTCGCTGCCGTTTCTGGAGGCCATTCGCCAGATGCGGCAGGAACAGGGCCGCGAAAACACGGTTTTTGTCCATCTCACGCTGGTGCCGTGGATTGCCGCCGCCCAGGAGTTGAAGACCAAGCCCACGCAGCACTCCGTCAAGGAGCTGCTCTCCATCGGAATCCAGGCCGACATCCTGGTCTGCCGCTGCGACCACAACCTGAGCCGGGAGATGAAGCAGAAGATTGCCGCCTTCTGCAATGTGGAAGAGCGCGCCGTCATCACCGACCAGGACGTG
>Ga0224525_1000168_pt1 | contig 33061 bp, 26 predicted proteins | sample CFST100metaG_FD_179874 | JGI IMG/M metagenome (GOLD analysis project Ga0224525, IMG submission 179874) | Peat soil microbial communities from Stordalen Mire, Sweden - C.F.S.T100 | ecosystem: Environmental > Terrestrial > Soil > Wetlands > Peat | place: Sweden: Norrbotten County, Stordalen Mire...
ATCGTAATGTTTCCTTCATGACCGGTTCCTCTCCGCTTGTGGCTCTGAGCTGTGCTTCTTTCCTGAATCACAGCCTAACCCACGATCAGCGCACTGGACCGGTCACTCCATGATGACTAAGTCGTCTTATGCGCATTTGACCGCGTACTACCCCTTTTGGGCAGGAGTTGCCGATAAGGACCAGGCCGCGGCACTGGAAACAAGCCCTGGAAAGGAGGAATCTGAATGCCTCAGATTTCTAGGGCAACTTTGGAGACCGGCGGCAGAGCACGGCCTTCCGGTTCTCTACGAATACGAACCGAACCTCGCCGGACAAGGCGCTGGACGGGCGTCTCAAGTGTCTGGAGACCTGCCATGTATATCTTCTGATCGTGGGCACCGGATACGGATCGCTTGTGGGTGACATTTCGATTACTCATGCGGAGTATCGGAGAGTCAAAGAAAAACGGCTGCCCGTAGGAGTTGGAGGAAGATGGTTTCAAGTACAAGCATTTCGGCAATGTGATCGAGTTACAAAAATAGGTGCGCGCCGCGCTCGTGCGGCTGCTGGAAGAGCGTTTTTTCATCGCACCCTCCAGCGATGAAGACCGGATTGCCGCGCAGACCATCGAAGCCACATCGAGCTTTGAGACGAAGCGGTTTCCGCCAATCTTGTGGAAGCACCTCAATCACGATCTTGCACGCAAGCTCCTCGCTGCGACCGAGAAGAGAGCGCCGGAGCAGATTGAAAGTGGGGAGTTACAGGCAGGAATCTCGTTGCGCGGCCTGATTAGTCTGGACGCGGACACTGGGCAATACCAGACAACGGGAGCGGGGATGGTGCTGTTGGCGAAAGCCCCCTCGGCGGCGTTACCCCAATGCCGAATGCTGTGCGATGCTTATCCAGGCACGGAACCGGGCAGTTCCTCTTCCGATCACGAGGATATTCGCGTCCCCGCTCGTACAGCCAACAATCACGGCATGACACAACATGCACCAGAACAGCCACCAAACTAAAATGGCCACCTTCAACAAGGCGGCCATTTTCTTCTAAACCATTTTTTTGTTGGTGCCCGGAGGGGGACTTGAACCCCCACAGCCTTGCGGCCTGCGGATTTTAAGTCTGTTTTAGGGCTGTTTGCGGCATATCGCATAATGTCGCAGCATGAAGAATAAAATCATATATATCAACATAATACGAAATATTCAGTTTTGCATTATCTCGCACAAAAACGTGCAGGATTCCTGAACAAAGTATCACTACTAGTATCACCTGAAACCTTGCGGACTAACGTGCGGATTTTGGCCCCGCCTGTCCATCCCTGTGTACTTCCCGGTGATACTTTTCACGTTCAGAACTGGGATCCGCTCGCTCCATGCTGAAGGCTTCCTCTCTATTGATAGCAGCGCCGGGCCCAACTTGTTCCTTGATTATCTCAGTGCGGTGATATAATTTACTCAATAGAGCGTTCGATTTCGGAGAACATATGGCCACCTACAATCGTCACATCCTCAGCAAACTGGTCGAGAGACTGGCCGAACCACGCCGATTTCTACAGGTAATGGCTGGGCCGCGCCAAGTAGGCAAAACGACCCTTGCCAGACAACTGATGGATTCATTCGGCAACGACTCCTCCTACGCATCTGCCGATTCGATTGCGCCCAACGACAGAATCTGGATTGAACAGCAGTGGGAGGCCGCTCGGCTCCGCTGTCACCAGACAGGTCGTTGGCTGCTGATTCTCGATGAGGTGCAAAAGGTGCCCGGATGGTCGGAGATGGTTAAACGTCTCTGGGACGAGGATTCTGCAAAAGGAGTAGACCTGAGAGTTGTGTTGCTCGGTTCGTCCCCCTTGCTCGTGCAGAAGGGGCTGTCGGAGAGTCTGGCTGGCCGTTTCGAAATTCTACGCGTCGGCCACTGGAGCTATTCCGAGATGCGAGACGCCTTCGGCCTTACAGTAGACCAGTACATTTATTTTGGTGGGTACCCCGGCGCCGCGGCGCTTATCCACGACGAGGAACGCTGGCGTCGCTATCTTCTCGATTCATTGATTGAGACAACACTGGCGCGCGACATCCTCTTGATGAACCGGGTCGACAAACCTGCGCTCCTGCGCCAGATGTTTCGACTCGGCTGCGAGTACTCGGGACAGATCCTCTCCTACCAGAAAATGTTGGGACAACTTCAGGATGCAGGGAATACAACCACTCTCGCGCATTATCTCGACCTGCTTACTGGCGCTGGAATGCTCTGCGGACTTTCTAAATTTTCGCCTGAAGTGGTGCGCCAACGAGGTTCCAGTCCAAAACTACAAGTTCTCAACAACGGATTGATGACGGCACAGTCCGCTAGCAGATTTAGTGAATCCCGCAGGGATCCCGAGCGATGGGGCCGCATTGCCGAGTCAGCAATTGGAGCCTATCTGGCCAATGCCGCCTTAGCCGGTGATTTCGAGATTTTCTATTGGCGAGAGGCGTCTAAGGAAGTTGACTTTGTACTGCGTAAGGGAAAACAACTCATTGCTCTGGAAGTGAAAGCTGGAAACCGTCCTACAACTTTACCGGGCATGGCGGCCTTTGACAAGATCTACAGTCCGGGGAAAAAGCTCCTGATCGGTACCGGAGGAATCCCTTTCGAGGAGTTCCTCTGCATTTCCGCGATGGATCTCTTTGCCTGATGTGATCGCTAACATTCCATCTCTGTCCAGGGACCGTCCGCATTCCTGTACGCCCAAGCTCCGAAGGAAGTAATGGAGACTCTGGGCAGGCCGCTGCCATCGGGAATGGCAGCGCAGTATCTCCTTGCCCGGCGGCGAATCAATGTGCCAGCCTTTGTTGCAATGATGAGGACGCGGCACACGACCTTGTCAGCCACAGCGAAATCGCGATGCAGTAGACATCGAAGGTTAGACGGGTTCTCCGTGGCACAATCCATGTTTTTGCCTGGCGATCAGGAGTCATAAGCCCAATTTATACGCGGCTTTAAACGATTCAACCTATTATTCATTCTCTCCAGGATGCAGATGAGATACGATTGATTCGGTCGCCCCCCAAGATTTGAAATCATCGACAACAATGTCTGGAGACGTTACAGCCATGACGGTGAAAGTTATCATATTTCCAATCGATAACAGCTTCCATGTGCTCGTCGCCGGGTCGTGGACGGATTTCCCCGTGCGCGTCCGCAGCTTTGACGACCGCACGACGATGCTTGCTTTCCTTGAGAATCTTCGTTTGATTGATCCCGAAGATGCACAGAAGCTCGAAGATTTTGAGTTCATGAGTTTCTGCCCTATGTTTTCTGCCGAGATCGACGAAGAGATGCTGGAAGCGCACGGATTCAGCAAGCCATAAGCGGTAATTTCTCTACTTCATTTGCTTTGCAAGCCATGCCAAGTATCCCCGTGCTGCTTGGATGAGCACCTTGCCAGCTTCTGTCTGTTCGACACGATCCTCCATCTCTCGGAAGATCTGACAGCCTATGCGCGTGCTGAGTTCGTGAATATGCGCTCGCAAGACGGATGGATCGACTTGCAGCTTTTGCGCTGCGCCAGAAAAGCTCTGTTCATCGGCCAGGACAACCGCCCAGCGCAGAATTTCCGCTGAAATGTATTCGGGCATGTGGTTTGGTTGATTTCCTCTCTCTTGGGAATACACTGTCAAACTTGCACAGCAAACAATCGGAAGCTCCAATTTTGGCCAAGATCAAATCACAACTTTGGCCAAGCGTGTGCTCGAAGCATGGCCGACCAGATACGCCATGAACTTGGCTGAAATTCGGGTTGGCATCGATTCTTTTCAAAGAGTTAAGGCGTCTCCGTGCTGACCGGGTAGGAACGGCATGATTACTGCGCTACAGTAGGCGGTACACCCGCGGCATAAACCAGGCCAACTGCATCGGCAGGTGCCGCGTGAACCGCGATCTGGCTTCTGTGTGGAGTCGAGGGCGTAAGCAATTCCAGTGAACGGGGCAGTTGTGGCTTCTCTCCGTACGCAACCGACTCTCGTAACTGCGCAATCTCGGTACCAGTAATCGCGCCAAACTCGTTATCGCTTGCTAGGCACACAACTCCCGGCGCTCTCAGTGCGAGTTTCCGCTGTTCCGGCGCGAAACAAATGAACACATAGCCTGGAAAGACAGGGCGTTCGACAACGACTCTGCAACGGTTCGACCAAACCGATTGCTCCGCATAAAGCGGCAGGTAATGATCGATGCCGTGCGCGGCCAGGAATTTTGAGGTTGCTTTCTCATGGTTGTGTTGTACGTACAGTGCGTTCCACTCCAGCTTCATCGTTGACCTCCTGTAGCCCAAAAGCGGTGCCATTTGCGGCCTGCCCCCTCTGGAGAGGCCGCGCTTTGCAAATGGCAGGGAGTTTCAGCGCAGGTATTCGGTCTCGCCGCGCACTCTTATCCAGTCGTCTGTACGATAGGCAGACCGGAATACTAAACGGATCTGCGGCACGGTGTGCGGCTTTGCGGCTGGTTTTGCATCGGATAAGCTATCTCGGCGTTTCATTCGCCAGTAGTCGAGCAGAGTTACACCGATCATGCCGAGCAGCACAAGACCCGAGAAAAGGGTCAACCCCACCGTAAGGCCCAGTGTGAATTTCAATCCTGCCCAAAACATTGTGCTCTATCCTCCGTTCGCGATCGATGCCCGCAGACCGTGCGTTGGCTTGTGAACGAATCGCGGTCAAGCCGGTAACCAAGCTGCCGCAACTTATCCATACATTTCATTGCTCTCTGCGGAATGTGTAAAAGCGACACTCCCTTCCGCAGACTATTGGCAATAAACGAACCAGCTTTCGCGACAACGCACATTCCCGCCTCAAGCAAGCACGCTCTGGAAGAGCGGAGACTTCAACAGGCTGGCGAATTCGTCCTCCGAAGTTGCAAACTGAATTTCGAGATTGCCCAGATTGGAATGGACCGACGTAGCTGCAAGAGCTTGCTTCTCGACTTCCGGACCGGTCATCTTGCGAACAGTAATAGCGGCGTTAAAGATCGAAGAGAGCGTTGCTGCGATGAAGTTGTCACCGGTCTCGACACTCAGTTTGAGCCGCACGCCGTGCTGAAAGTCCATTCCGTACCGGCACGACTGAAGGTGTTTCTTTACGGTCTCGAAGTCTGTGACAGAACCCGCATTTCCAAGAAGCTGGTGAACCATGAACTGCGTGCCCTTGTCGTCAAGAACGCTCCACAGCGGCTCTGTATCGACGGATTTCATCGCTTCCATCATGGTCGGGTTCGTCAACATGCTGGCCGCCTGTCCGTCGCGAGCCTCGAGTGACTTGCGCACAGCGTCCGGTGTGCCGAATATCATTGTCGAGGCATCGATGAAGGAGACAACCATGCCCGTCTTCGGCATAGGGTAGATCCGGTTCGAACGAACCATGGTGGCCTTGAATCCGCGCTTGCGAAAACTGGCCGTGATCTCCTGGATAGGAAACTGTCCCTGCGCAATGCCCACGGTCGTCAGCGTATCGCCAGAGTCTTTGGTACGGAAGAGGGCGAATGCCAGTTGCTCAACGTCGTGATGCTCGTTCAAACCTGATTTGCGCAAAGCCTCATCGAATGGCTTGAGTTCCGCGGGCATCAGACGATCGCGGAGGTTTGTTGCGGCTGTCGAGTTCTGCATCGCCTTGTAATCAATCACGATTAACTGCTGGACATCGTGGGGAATAGCCGTCCGCGCATCGGTAGAAAGCTGGGCGGCTTCGACCGATGCCGCTGCCATCAGAAGAATGGCAAACATTGGAATCCTGACCAGCATTTTCAACATATTCATTTTTCTTCATCCCTTTGCTAATTCGATTGCAACAGATAGATGGTCCATGGCTCGGTAGAATCGACGCCGAGCAGAAAGAGAGCGTACTTGTCATTGAGCTTTCCTGCAATGGCTACAGCGGAAAAGGAGTACGTTTTGCCCGTAGTGTTGCCTGCATAGTTGGCTCCGAGCCAGACGGTGGCATTCGGGAACAGGCCATTGTTGGCGCTGTCCTGCGTCCCAAGGTCAATTGCCAGATCGCAATTTCCGAATCCATCGGAAGAGGTTGAAGGATCGTCCTTCGTAAAGTCCCCGCCATAGAGCAGCGTGCTGGTAGATGTGGCAACGGCGGCACAACTGGACGGGATGGTTGAAAAACCAAACGAAGCCAGGTGGGACGACCATCCTGTGATGTTGCCAGCCGAGTAGACACCGGCTCCGCGCACAAAACCAAGATACTGTGCGCTGCGCAATGCACTCACATCAAGGGCACTGGCAGGCTTGGGCAGGCCGATTGCGCCAGTACCAGCGCCCAGCACATTCTCATACGTGCCCGCGTTGGTTCCGCTCGTGAGTACGCCGCTATCTTCGACAAGCAGACCGGTCGAGTTGATCCCCACCGTGGCGGATGGCTGCGACGAGGAGCCGAGTATAGGGTCCGTAACGACGCCGTAACCAGGGACGCTCGTTGTGTAACCGAGTGTCGTTGAACCGCAAACACCTGTGGTGGGAGAGGTCGCAATTGCCGACGGAGTGCCGGTGCCTCCGACAGAGGGAAGCGTGTACTGCTTGATGTTGTTGAAGGTGACGGTGCTGCCGCTTGAACTGATCTCCGCGCTTCCATAGGCAGTGTCGGTAGCCGGGCTCCAGGCACCGACATTTCCGCTGCTAGTCGTCGTCATGCCACCAGGGATGGTAAGGAACTGCCAGGTCTGTGCGGTTGAGAGGCTCGGGCAGGCCGATGCGGCAACCAGGGGAACCGCGGGCTGGCCTGCAATCTGTGCCAATCCGCCGTATTGTCCGGAGATTTCGAAGGCAAAGCTACCAGTTTTTGCCGGACTATATTTTGTAACCTCATATGTTGAACTGCTCGACGAGTACGCATAGTTTGCCGTAATGCCGAGGCTGAGTAGTCCACGGGAATTTTTGGCCACCACGCCAGCATTGATCGTCTGCGGTCCTTGCAACAACGCTCCGAGGCCGAAGATGGATTGCGAAAACGCATCGTCCGTATCATCGATGGCGTAGATCTCCGGCCCAGTGATCTTGCTCAAATCACTTCCACTGCCATTTGTGGTTCCGCCTACCCAGGGCGCAAAGTAAGTTTGCGGCTCTTGCTGCGAACTGGTGGAGGTTGTCTTGGTACTTGCTCCTCCGCAGCCATCCAGCAGAAGCAGGGGCAACACGGCACTCATCACGACGATCACGAACTGGGACCGGCGTGTTAGGCTTCGCCTCAACATGAAATGTTGCATACGCTTTTTCTCCACTAGAAGCTCCCCTTGAGACCGAACTGCAGAATGCGCGGGTCGTGTGCATCGACTGGATGAAGGAACGAATTGCCGGTTAGACACCCGGAAGCGCCCGCCGAATAAAGTTGGCTTTGCGATCCATAGCAGTTGATGACGTTGTTGCCTGTGTTGCCCGGATTGGCTGGATCAGTTATACGAAACTGTGTGTGGTTGAAGACGTTGTAGGCTTCGGCGCGGAATTCGACATCAAGCCTTTCCTGGAATGGCTTGAAGTGCTTGAACAACGACATATTGAAGTTGACCCGCGACGGATTACGCAAGTAGTTGCGACCGGAGTTTCCAAAAGTTAGACCACGCGGCGCGGCAAAGGCTCCTGGATTCAGCATCAGCGGACCGACGTTGTTGCTTCCCTGAGCCACGTATGGTTTACCGACGCGTGGATTGCCAATCACATCGGCATAGGAACCGATGCCAAGGCCATTGGCCACGCCAGCGTTGTCCGCAGCACCTGTGCCACTTGAACCGCCACCGTTGATTACACTGAACGGAGTCCCGGTCTGCCAAACGGTGATACCGCTGAGTTGCCAGTCTCCGAGAAGCGTCTTGAGCGTTTGATTTGGCTGCCAAGATGGTTTTGCTGCGACTGTGCCATAGCTATCCCCGGCTGGATCGCTGCCGCTACCTATCAGATGGTTAAAACCTCCCAGGAGCCGTAAAAGGGGAAGGTCGTAGATGTAGCTGACATTGAGCAGATGGCGCTGATCGAAATCCGAGCTGGCATGGTTCGAGTGAATGTCCAGCGAATTTGCAAAGTTTGCGGAAGAACGGTCCGACGAATCGTCGAGCGAGTGGCTGTAGGTGTAAGCCACACCGAGGGTCAGCGGTCCGGTTGTCTGGCGCATGGTTGCTTGCAGCGCGTTGTACTCCGAGTCAGCAACATTATCGACAGAGATGATGTTACTGAATCCAAGATAGGGACGAACTTGATCGGCGCTGAGGCCCAGCTTCTTCGCGGGAGTGGTATTCGTTGTCTGAAAGCCGTAATTACCCGTGCAGGCAACGAAGAGATTGGTATATCCAGGATCATTCGGCCCAATCGTCGCCGAGGTTGGAACAGTTGTCGCGCCGGTGCTGCTATTCAGACCCGCGACAACGAAGGTGCCTGTCTGCGCGCCGCTCTGGCAGACGCTGGCGGTGATGGGCTGGCCAGCGGCAAAAGGATTCAGGCTGTTGCTTAACGGCTGAAGCTGGTTGAGATCGCGCACTGCCGTCAGGTGCGTTCCCTTGGTGCCCACATAAGAAAGCTGCATCACCATGGCCTTGCCGATCTCGCGCTGGATGCTCAGGCTCCATTGCTGGATGTAGGGATAGGTCGCCTTGCGCGGGATCGAAGTCACATTCAAAGGAAAGGTGGCGCCGTTGGTAACAGTGGAGGAGTTCGAGCATTGCGACGATCCTCCCTGGCACGAGTAGCCGATCAAGTTGTAGGCACTGTTGGTTGAAGAGCTGCTGGCGGCAATATTCGACTGTGTTTCGCTCAGCACAAGTGGAGCACTACCGATCAGTGATCCGACATTGGCTTCATAGCTAGTGCCATGCTCCCAGAAGAGACCATAGCCACCCCGAATCGCTGTTTTGCCATTGCCCCACGGATCCCATGAAAAGCCAAATCGCGGCGAGGGATGAAAGAGCTTATTCGCCATGCAACTATTGGGCAGTCCGCTCGCGCCGCACTGCACCAAGCCGTTGACGATTGTGGAGTCAAGATTTGTGAGGCTATACGCGCCAGTACGAGCGAGCGGAATCGGCGTCCCGGAGCTCTTCTGTACGAGGTATCCGTTATTCGGATCGATGTAGATAGATGCTCCCAGCGAAGTATCAAATGCTTCTGGGCGCCAGTTGTAACCGGTGCTCTTAGGGTTATACCAGGCGCCGAAAAGGCTGGCTCGGAAGCCCGCGTTGATGGTCAGTCGCGGCGTCACGCGCCAGTCGTCCTGAAGATAAAACTCTGCTGTCTTGTAGCGGCTGTAATACCGTCCCTGGCCGCTGTCCTGCGTATAGCTCTTGATCGCGCCCTGGGCTACGACCGGAGAACTGCTATTAAATCCAGGTCCCGCAAGGAAGTCCGCAAAGGCATTTCCTGTGGTGTGAGTGGATTGCTGGTTGCTGAAGGTCAACAACCCTTGCAGATCGCCGGAGTTCGCGCCACTGACGGCACTGGTCTCGTTTTGCTGCGCAAAGGTTCCCTCAAATCCGAACTGAAGATTGTGCTTGCCGATGGTCTTGCTGGCATCGTCGCGCAAACCAAAGGTCGGGTTGGATTGCGTCCATGGAGCGTAGCCGGTATCGGCAGAAAAACCGTGACCGCCATAAGCGCCGTTGTTTCCTTGAAAGGTCAAACCAGGCATTTTGTTTCCGCCGAAGCCGTTGTCGAAGATATGGCCCATAGGGCACTCGGTCAACGTCGAGGGAGAATAGCTTGAGTTGGACGCCGAGAATATCGCGCAAGAGGTCGATCCCGATATAGATATCCCGCCAAGCGAAGCCGGATCGTCGAGTATCGTTGGACGAGTGAGTGACGTCAGTCCTGGCCCGAGTTGTGGGGTCAGCGTAATTGGCTGCACACTGTAGCTGCCCGTTATCAGGTTGACAAAACCATGAGGCAAGGTCTGCACAAGACTGGCGATCATGTTGAGGCCAGGACCGCGCAAATCGTTTTCGACCGTGGGGAAACTGTTATGCACCACACCCCACTGCGGAGCCAGAGTCACCGTATCCCAGGCGTCGTGAATATAGCGAAAGGAAAGGCGTTCTTTCTCCGTAAGGTTGTGATCGATACGAAACAGCTCCTCCCGCTAGTGCGTCGCCGGCGAGACCGAGGCAACGTAGCAATGCGCCAATGCCGTTGGGTTGGTGGAGTTACATCCGCTTGTGGAGTTCGGCAATGGAATCAAGCCTGTATTGAGGATGGCCGAACTCGTGTAGTTCACCGAAACCGTTCGACCCACCTCAGTTTTTTGATTGACAGAACTGATCGGACCCTGCGGGCAGTCCGGATAGGCCGATGGATCGAAGGTGTCGAGGGTTCCCGGCGTAAGAGTAGGACAGACATCGGTAAAATCTCCCTTGCGCTCGGCCGCCGTCGGCACAGCCTGGTTGTAATCGACAGGGGTCTTCTCGCGGCGAACCTCTTCAGAAAAAAAGAAGAAGGTTCTTGTCTTGTTGATGTTGTAGTGGCCGGGGATGTAAAGTGGTCCGCCGAAGGTTGCACCGGCATCAATGCGTCGATAGAGCGGTGTGCGATAGGTGCGTTTGCCCGTATAGCCGAGCGGGATCGGATCGGGCTGATCAAAGTAGTTGCGCGCGTTGAACATCTCGTTACGCACAAAGCCATACACGTTGCCGTGAAACTTGTCCGTGCCCGACTTGGTTGAAACCAGTACAGAACCCGATGCGCTCTTGCCATAAAGCGCCGAGTAGTCGGCCGTCAGCACCTTCATATCCTGAATGGCGTCGATACTTGGGTAGACCATCAGCGGCTCGCCCTGGCCGCGGCTGGCATTGATGCTGGTGTTGAGTACATCGCTGCCATCGACGGAGAACGTGTTGTACTCGACGCGCCCACCATTTACGCTGAACTTCGCGCTTCCGGCGACACCGACCTTGGCTTCGTCCTGGCCCGTCTGATTACTGACACCAGGAGCCATGGTGATGAGTTGAGAGAAATTGCGTCCATTCAGGCCATAGCCAGTGACTTCCTGCTGGCCGAGCGTTGTCGAAAGCGAAGCAGTATCGGTCTCGATAACTGTTTCCCCCGCTCCTCCAGAAACCTCAACCTTGGTTTCGACATGCGTCAGGGTTAGCCTGGCATTGAAGACGACGTCCTGCCCGGCCGAGAGTTTGAGAATGCCACTGGATCGCCGCTCGAATCCTTCAGACTCCACGATGACCTGATAGCGACCGGCAGGTAGGGCGAGGATCTGATAAGCGCCAACATCATCCGTCTTGGTCGAACGCGACGTGAGCGTGTCCTGATTCAAAACCTGGACAGAGGCCCCCGGAATCGCATTGCCGTCCGGATCGGTTACCGTTCCCGAGAAGCGGCCCGTTGCAGCCTGAGCGAGCAACTGAGAGCTCGCAAACGCAGCCAACAGTGCAAATAGCGCGAAGAACCTGAAAAGCAATCGATACATGGTCAACCTTGAATTTTCTGTACTTGCGTTCAATTCGTAGCCTCCTCAACTCCCTACTTGGGGAGGTAATAACGGAACGAAGTGAACCACATATTTTCGATTCCCTTCGGAGAGCCTGGCAGGTTGTTATTGGGGTCGCCGATGCCTTGCCAAGTGTGCCGCACGGCATAGGAATACTGAATGCCTTGTTGCAGGGTTCCGTGCACGCCGCGATAGAAACGGAACCAATAGCCGATCGTCCCTTCCTGAATGTTGCGCGTATCGGCATTGCAGTTGGTGGCCGTTCCGGTTGTCGTGGTCGAGGTCGTGGGCAATACTTCGACGTAGCAGCCATAGACAATGTTCGTTGGGGCTCCATAGCCGCCCAGAATCGGCTGTCCATAGGTAGAACCAGCCGTCGTGCTTGTGTATCCCGTGTTGTACCAGGCGCGCTTGGCGTACTCACCGCCGTAATAGGCATACAGATCGAGACGCGGGCTGCCGTGCCACTCCACTGAGCCAAGTGCGGAACCGCCCGTTAACAATTCCAGAGAACCGTCTGGATGCGCGGTAGCGTCCGGCAACTGACTGGTGCTGTAGCGGCCTATGCCGTTGCCAGCCAGGATGTGCGCGCCCACGGTCAGACTCTTGTCGAAGAGCGCGACACGTGCATTCACGCCCGCACCGCCGCCCGCCGTCTTCGAGGTAAAGGCTCCCGTCGCCGAAGTTGTCGAGGAAGTCGCGGAGGGATTGGAGCCAGCGCCATTAGGAAAGACACGGTCGCGGAAGAAGCGTCCAACGCCGAAGACTTCGAAGTGCCCCCAGTTGGTTTCGTAAGCAGCCTTGGCGAGAAGGTCGGGCGCGTAATTGATGCTGTAGTTCGAGGTGGGACTGTAGAGGCCACCCGATGTGCCCGTCGTCTGATAAGCGATGGTGGGCAGATTATGTCCGCCAATACCGAGCGTCTGCGATTCTTCGACAGACCCGCCAATCCAGAATTTCGGGCTGATCTGCTTGACGGCGCGGAATCCGTACTGACGCTCCCACGTAAAACCAACGTTGTATTGAGAATCGATGGTCAGGGGAAGAGCTTCGGAGCGATTGTCAAGTCCATGTGCATATTCGGTTGCGAGCGACCACATCTGCCCACCCGTCAGCGTCCATCCGTTGCCCAACGCGGCCTGAGCCCACGCTTGACGCAGGCGCATGGTATAGCTATTGCTCTGGTTGTTGTTCGATGTCGTTCCTGCCGAAAGGAAGTCAGTTTCGAGGTAACCTCGCAGAACCCCCGCTGGCATCTTGCTTTCCGCAAGAAATGACACGCGCGACTGACGACCACTGGCGTTGAATTCGGAGAGAACGCCTGCCGTCTGGCCCGCAAAGGGAATGCTGTTGAAAGGCGTATTGACATCCGATCCGGTCGCGCGCTGCCGGTCGACTGTTTCTCCAGCTAAAAATCCTCCCGGCGTAATATCGATTCCTTTGAAACGAATTACGTCGGGATGCTCCAGCTTTTTCGTCGTCTGTTCAGTGGCATCGACCTTCGTAGAGAGGGAGGTCGAAGTGTCCTTGAGCTTGGCGACTTCGCTCTGGAGCGTCGAAACAGCCGCGCCGTTCGGACCAATCGCTTCCTGCGCGGATTCCAGTTGCCGCTTCGCATCCGCAGCATCCTTGCGTGCCTGATCGAGTTCCGCGTCCCGCGCTGTCACATGTTTCTGCAGGGCATCATATTTCTCTTGCAAATCGCCATATTTCTCGGTCAACGCATCGAGTTTCTGAAACTTATCGTTCAATTGTTCGAGCAGTACTTCCTCGCGCGACTTCGCCTTGACCTTGGCGATTTTCGTACTTGGGTGCTTGGCTGGCGCAGGTGTCACCCCACTTTGCGCTTGTGCGACAACACATGCCACCAATAAGGCCCCAGCGACAAATTTTCTAAATCTCTGCATTTGTTCTCTCCTTCCATCCTGTTTCGTCGGCATCTAGGAACGTGGTGGCCGTTACTGCGTAATCTTGATCGTTGAACTAATAGCTTTGGTCGGATCGGCAACCGAGGTCGCCGTCACCTGAACGGTGCTGCCCGTTGGCACGGTTGCTGGCGCGGTGTAGGTAGTGGCCACACCGCTTGTAGTTTCCACTGGGCTAAAGGCACCGCAATCGCTTGATCCGCAAACGGTCGTCCAGCGAACTCCAGCACTCGTCGTATCGTTATTGACCACGGCTTTGATCTTCGTACTGGTGCTGACTTTCAATGAGGAAGACGGCGATGGCGCAAAACTCACGGAAATGGGTTGGCCTGTGATCGTCAGGGTCACCGTAGCTACCCGGCTCGGATCAGCCGTAGCCTCGGCATAGAGCGTCACAACGCCCTGCTTCGGCGTGGCTGCCGGTGCAACATAGAGCGCCAGGTATCCTGTCGAATAGGCATTTGTGACATAGCTCGGAATGGGAGTGCTCATGGTGTGCGCGGGCGTGAAAGTGCCACAGGATTCATCCTCTGTATCTCCTGTGGGAAGCGGTTCCCCTGGCGCTAGCGCGCTGCCGCAAACAGCGACCCAATTCACACCGAGCAGTTGTGTGTCGCCAGTCAAAGTTGCAGCAACATACGTGCCTTGACTGGTCGTGAGCGATGTCGGCTGTGTCGTGAGTTTTGTGCCGTCTACATCGGTAAACCCGACCCCAGTGACCGTTGGCTTATATGCGTTGCCGGAAGAGCAACCGCACAGGGAAGCCAAAGTGGCAAGTAATACGGCAATACTGCTTATCCTGGCCATATTCATGACGCGCGGCAGCAGAATCTTTTGCGTCTTTACGAATCTGCAAATTTCTTTTTCCATCCCATCCTCGTTTGAATCCACTGTTGTGCGAAATGAAGCTATCTCGTTCACCCGTTCGGTTATGGCTTGGTTGCGAGTTTCTTGTTCTTCAGTCCGAGAGCGATCGGTGTCACCACGGGCGTCGCCGCCCCGACGTACTCGGTCACGGTGTTGTCAGCAAGCAGCACCCACACGTTGCCCGATTTGTCGACCGCAACCCGTAAAGGTCCGGCTGAAAGGCTCGTCGCGGCATAGGGCTTAGCGCTGGTGTAATCCGTCAGGCTCGTATTAATGGGCAGTATGCTGGCGGGAAGTAGCGAAGTACCGTCCCCACTATTCGCAAGCCACACCACGCCCGCGCCATCGAGCGCGAGGCCGCGCGCGTTTGCATAGTACAGGCCGCTGTTGACGCCTCCGCCCTGGTAGAAGGTTGCCTGCAAACCGGCTCCTGTACCGCCGTATGCGGGAATCTTGTACAGACCTCCCGAGGTAACGACCCACGTCGAGCCAGCGCTATCGGCGGATATCTGCGGATATACAACGGTGCCCGAGGAAAGCGACCCGCTGAAGATCGATTGCCCTCCCGGATTACCAATCTCCGCATAATAGATTCCGTTGTTGCTGCTCTTCAGACCGCCGAGCCAGACATTATTGGAGCTGTCAATACCCACAGCAGCAACGCTATTGATACCGTCAAATGTGTAGCCCGCCGTGGGCGAAAGCTGCTGCCCAATGCTGTTGAATTCATTTACTCCTGAGGAATTCGCGATCCAGAGGTTGCTGTTCGCGTCGATCTCCATGTCACTGCCACCTCCGGAGACGCCTCCGAAGGGACTCCAAGAATAGGCATCGCCGAGATTGCTCAACTCGTAGAGCGCTCCGTTGCCCGAGATCCACATGTTGCCTGCATAGTCGATGGCCACCGGGCCGCTCACCGATCCAACTGCATAGCCACTGGAAGAGACGGCAGCGCCAACCGGATTCCATTCGATGAGGCTGCCTGCGTATGTATCGGTGATCCAAACATTGCCGGAAGCATCGATGGCCATCGATCCCAACGTGCTGTTCGATGTCAGCCCACCGCCACTGGTGTAGTGCAACGAAAGCGAATAGTCGTGCGGAACTGCAGTGAGAATCGGTTGATACGGAGACGTCGTTGTTGCTAAATCGAACAAAGGAGAGTCTACGCCGCCTGAAGCCCGATCCAGGGTGTAACCGTAGTTCGAAATCGGGTGCTGCGCAATGTTGAAGGCAGCTTGCAGAGTATCGCTTGGCGCGACAGATGCTCCATAGGTCCCGGTGCCGAGAAGATCGGTCGCCGTAAACAGGGCACTGCAGGAACTGCCGTCTCCTTCGACGCCTCCCGAACTCGCGGCACAAGCATTCAGAAAATCCGCGAGCGTGTTGATCTCGGCATAGGGAACGTCTGCGTTGCCGGCAGGAACAAAGTAGCGTGTTTTGCCTGTCGTTATATCGACCAGATTGTTGACTGCTGCAAAGGCATTCGCCAAGCCTGTCAGGTTCGTGCTGCTTGTGCCGAGATACAGGTAGCTGCTGTTTCCGTTCAACGCGTCGTTGGCCGCAAACGGAGCTGTCGCCCAGGCCGAAGCCACCGTAGTCACTTCATTCACCACAACTGAGGTCGAACTGAGATTGCTGCAACTTCCAAGGGCCGTCATCAGCGCAAGGTTGGCATTGGCATCGTAACTGCCTACATGGCCACCCGCTGCGACAAGATACATCTGATTTGTTGACGAGCAGGTATAACCGGCGGGAATCGTAAAGGCACCGCTGCTGTCCGAGGTTGCCGATGCAATCTGCTTGGAGGCCGACGCGTAGCCGCTCGTTCCAGCCGCAAAAAGCATGACCGAAGATCCCACGACCGGCGAGCTTCCCGCCTTGACGATGCCTATCAGCGCCGGTCCCGTTACCGCGGAAGTGATTGCTATCGTGCCCGAATTGGCAACCGATGTATCCGTGTGCGATTTGACGACAACGGCTACAGTTCCAGTCGAAGGTGCATCCGTAGGCGCTGTATACGGAATCGGCAAACCGTTTGGCCAGCCAGTGACGCTGGTCGCCGTCACAGCAGGTTGAGCAGGAACGTAGGCTGTCGTTGCAGTTGCATCAATCGCAGCAACCGCTGGCTTGGTCGTGAAAAAACCGCAACCGCTGGCACAGACCTGCCAGTCCACACCTGTATTTGTGGAATCGTTGGCAACGGCAGCATTCAGGTTCACCGTTGTATTCGGCTGAACCTGCGCAGGCAGAGACGGAACAAAGTTAACCGATAACGTCGTGTCCGGCGTAATCGTGATCGCACTGGAGGAAGCACTGATGCTCGAATTTACGACCGAGGTGGCAACCAGCGTCACCGAGGTTCCAGTGGTGGTCACCGGAGGAGCCGTGTAGACGGTTTCCACGCCGCTCGCTGTCGTGACCGGAGAGAACCACCCACAGGCTCCAGCGACACTGCTGCTGCATTGAGCACTCCAGGTCACACCCTCCAAAGTCGGATCGCCACTTACCGTGACACTCACGGGGGCTGAGGCCGTACTCACCATGGTGGTTGGTGGCGCTTGCGTGAAGCTGATTGTCGGCGTTGGGGTTGAGGCCACGATGGTCGTCACCGCAGATGCCGAATTAGCAGGAGTGCTCGCTGCCGAAGATGCAGTTACCGTCACAACGCTTCCGGTCGGGACAGAGGACGGAGCCGTGTAGATAGTTGTTCCACCACTCGCGGTATGCGTCGGATTGAAGCTGCCGCAAGCGCCACTACTGCCACAACTGGCCGTCCAGTTGATGCCTGAATTACTGCTATCCGATGCGGCCGTTGCGATCAGATTCGCTGTGGCACTCGTTTTCAGCGAAGACGAAGGAGCGGTTGTAATCGAAATCGTGACCGGTGTCGCCGAAACAACTGTCGCCGTCGCCGAAGCTGACTTGGTTGTATCGCTGACCGAAGTGGCCGTAATCGTGATCGTGCTGCCAACGGCAGCTCCCGATGGCGCAATGTAGGTAATTGCGGTGCCGCTCGTAGAGGAACCCGTGATCGTACCGCAACTCGATAGAGAACAGCTCGTGCTCCAGGTCACGCCCTTCGCCGCCGAGTCGTTCAGCACTACAGCCATCGGGTGCATGGTGCGCCCCGATCCAGAACTTGTGACCGAAAGACTCGACGGCAAAATGCTCACCGATATTGGCGTCGTCACTGGCGTTGTAATCGTGATCGTTTTGCTGACAGACTTGCTCGTGTCGGTAACCGAGGTCGCCGTCAGAGTTACGGTCCCTCCCGTCGGCACGGCCGATGGCGCGGTATAGGTCGTAACATAGCCACTGTTTGTTTGCGTTGGCTGGAATGATCCACAGGCACCCGACCCACAGGTTGCCGTCCATTGCACGCCCGCGTCGCTGGGGTCATTCGTCACCGTCGCAAAGAGTGACGTCGTCGTATTTTCGTCTAACGAACTCGGCACTGTAACGCCGGTGAAAGCGATCGAGATCGGCACAGCGATAATCGTCAGACTTGTGCTGCTTCTCTGCGAAGGATTGCTGGTCACAGCAGCCGTAATCGTCACCGACGTCCCGATGGGAACCACGGACGGCGCGGTATAAGTCGTTGCCACACCACTCGCCGTATGTGCCGGAGTAAGCGTTCCGCAGGCGCCATTGGTGATGGTGCCGGTCACTGCGCTTCCTGCGCAGGTCACCGTCCAGTCCACACCCGCATTGCTCTTGTCGCCAGTGGGCGTCATGCTGAGTTTTGTTGTCTCGGTCACGCTCAAGGTGCTCGTGGAAACCGAAATCGCACCCGCTTTGACGCTCGATACAGAGCTTCCACCGCACCCAATATTCAAGAGACTAAGCACACTCACGCACACCGCTCCCACAGCGACCAAGAAGCTGTGCATGGAGCTAGTCTGCTTTCCCGGCAATCGTCGAATCAGTCTTGACAGCATGAACCGATGCTCCCTATTTCTTCCCGTTCAAGGTCGTATTGCCTTGAGCTGTTGTGTATACGCGATGCGCTGCGTCTTTTAGATCCTCGGCCACACGGAACATTTCTGCCAGAGTCCGCTCGGCACTCCGGTTCGCGGTCTGGTCACTTTCCGTGAGTTCTTTTGCCAGTGCCAGGTTCTTTTCTGCTGCGTCAATAAGTGACCCAGTTTCTGGCCGTGCAGCCGCACTCTCGCGTCCGCCTTGCAACTCGATCAGCAGTTGGCGTTCTTGCCGTAGCGCGGATGCCATGCGCTCCCGGTGGTTGTAAATCAACTCGGAAAGCGTTGCTGACGCATAGATAGACTGCTGCGATGCCGCGCCAAGCCGCTTCTGTAAGTCGGCGATAGCCTTCGTTTCCTGACTGATCGTCAGCGCAGTGCTGAAAAGGTCACGCGCAAACCTGTTGCTCTCGCTGATGCTCCGTCCGTGAGCTTCGAGATAAATTGCCAACGGCGGTCGTTGTTCGGGCATTGAAGCAACCTGAAGACTGGTCGGTGCATTTCGAGCCACAGTCTTCTTCAAGTCGGTTGTGCTCTGCAGAGTGACAACGACATGCGGCACCGTATAGAGCTGCGCCTGCAGTTGCCGCTTGCGTTGGTCATCTCCAACAACGCCCGTGACTTCGATCTCCTGGGGTCGGCGATGAATCTCGATCTGCTCGCCGGTATCTGCATGGAGTTGATTAAGGACCAGCCTTGCACTCAATTCCGCCTCATCCAGTTGCATATCGCTCACCGTCGCCGGGAGCGGGAATGGAATAACACGGCCCGAACCATCCGAAGCAGTGCGGAGGCTGCCGCCGAACGGCTCGAAGAGATTGGCATCCACGGCAGCCCAGGGAAGAACCTTATAGTCGAGCTCCGCTATCTCCACGGTTCGCGCGTCGCGAAAAGCAACTGTTCGCTCTACTGGGTGAAAGTCCGTTTCCCGCACGGTCAAGCTCTGCTCGGCCACGATGCCTCGTGGAGCGGTGGTCGTCAGCTTGAGCAAATGCGATCCGGCACGCACGACGTGATCCTCGCGCTCGTGCTGACGATCGTGCCAGTTCTGATAGCCGGAAGCAGCGAGAGGATCGTTCCAATCGAGTCCAGCCTCGGCCAACATGCCCTTGAGTTCCTCTTCGTTCGTGCTCAGCTTCGCTTGCTTCGGCTGGCGTCTGCCTTGCGCATCCCGGTAAATGGCCCGCGAAACCGTCTCCTTCTTCGATTGCTTCGAAAGCGTGATGCGCACGGACTGGTAGACGACACCGGGCGCAGAGGCAACGCGCGATGTATCCCACCGCTCGGCACGCACCAGCAGTGCATTCGACGTGATACCCGGCGTGCGCTGTTGCCACCAAACCGAGAGAGAGAGGATCGCCGCAAATCCAAACACTGCGGCTGCTACGAGCGCTGAAGTGGCAAGTGTTGGCGTCATGGCGGGAATCCTCATGATTGGAATTCTCGGCAGACGGTGTCGCTTGCTTTTCGCCGAGTCCACCTGCTGAAGATGAAGTCGCAATCTCTGCGAAAAGTCCGCGCGCGCAGCCTCTGGAATCGCTTCCTGGTTGAGGAACTTCCTATCCAGATCGAGCATCCGCTTGGCCCGCGGGCCTGCCAGATTCTCCTTGCGCAAGCGGCATTGCCAACATTGCGCCAGATGACGCCGCGACAGCCACCGCGCCGTGAAAGACAACTCTCCGCATACGAGACTCGCCAAGAGGTCGTCGGTCAGATGCTCGTCGAAACCCGGAATGAGATACCGCAGAAGTTTGTTCATCTTTCTACCTGAAAATTGGCTACCTGGAAATTGGCTATCCACAGATGGCCGCCAATCTTACCGTCACTTGCTTCACAACCAGAGCCACGCGCTGTGTACTGATGCCCAACGCCAGCCCTATATCCTTGTAGCGAAACCCCTGCGCGCGCATGTGAAAACACTGGCGCTGCAGTGGACCAAACCGCGAGAGCGCATCCTCCATCTGCCGCCGTTGTTCCTGCTCCAGAAGCGTCTCTTCCGGGCTGGACCTCAGGTCGCGCACATATTCGAAAGCGAAGATGCTTACGTCGCGTGAGCGTTCGGCCTCGCGTTCTTTGCGCTTGATCACGTCCACCGCCAGGTGATGCGCCACGCGAATGATCCAGCCTTGCAAGTTCTCGATTTCCTTGTTCTCAACCAGCGCGGTCGCCAATTGCAGGAAAGTCTCCTGAATCACCTCTTCCGACTCTTCCCTCTTCAGGCGTAGGCTGCGGAGATAACCGAACAATCGCGTACGATATTCGTCGTAGAGCGCAAAGATCTCGTCGTGCGCGTTTGCGGTCATGCTTCGTTCGTTGGCCGCCGCCGTTGAAAGATCGACATTTCCAAAGAGCCGGAAGATGGGCTCCGCCTCTTCCTCCATGACGAACTCCCATGCCGTGGAGGTACGGCGCAGGAAAGGCTCTGAGGTTTCTGTCTGGCTTGGAAGATCCATCGCAACCACTCCCGTTTCACAGTGCAGCGCTCGCCCGATCTCCGCCGCTTCTTCCGGAGAGGAAGAAGCGCTCTCTGGCCACGCGGATGAATAAGCCCGCGTAGCCGAAAGAGTGCGGAGAAAACGATTTGCGCTTATACGCTGAGTATGCGAGGCGGTTGCAACAGCCACGTTATCTCTCCTGCTGGATTATGTGAAAGTTTGATAACTGCATAAAACTCGTTTGCGATTCAGCGGTTTGCACGGCACGCACGCAGAGCGGATTCTTCCGTATGCGTGCCGCATTGTGGTTGAGTGCAGTGATGCAGACTTACTATCGCCGCATCGAGCTAGGGCCGCGAACCGACCGCATTGTTGGTGTAAGCATTCACCGCAGGCGTCGTCACCGGAGCCGCGATGCCGACAAACTCCACCAACTGCTGGCCGATCAGGCTTGACGAGTACCCAGTTGCACCAGAACTCGGCAGCGCCAAATTCGTTGTCCAGAGATTGCCCGCACTATCGATTGCAACGCTGCTTGGATTGAAACCATTGGCGTAGTTGGCAAGGATGGGCTGTGTCTCACCACCGCCGCCTGTGCCTGTATACCCGTAGACCGAGCCACTTAACGACGGAGATAATAACGCTCCCCCGGACGACATCTCGATCAGATAGGAGTACGCGCCCAATGTCACGGAACCGTCCTGAGGCCAAACCATACTCCACAGATGTCCTTTCCCATCAATGACAATCTGTTCCAAACCCACCGGACTGGTGCCCACGGAAGTAGGGATTGGATAGGTGTAAGGCGTCCAGCTCGTTCCTTGGTTGGTCGAAAAGTTAAGGGTGCCCAGCGTGGCACTGCTCGTGTAGAGATTGCCCGCGTTGTCTGTTGCGACATTGGTGTAAGTATTGCCACTGCTGCTGTGATTGCTGGTTACAGCGGGTATGGTCGAACTTGTTACATTGCTTGCGCTGATCTGTGTCAGGTAGGTATCGAACGTGGCATAATCAGCATTGCTGTACCCATAAAGATATGGATTAATAGCTCCCCAGACGTATCCTGTAGGATCGAGCGCGATGCTGTCCAGATCACCCATAGCAGAATTCGTGATCGCACTCCTAGACTCGCTGCCGGCAACTGTGGCTGTACTAGTATTGACTGCGGCAATACCACCACCGCTGCTAACACCCTTGCAACCAATCCACAGGTGACCGGAAGCATCTGCCGCCATACTCATCGGTAAGCACTGAAGCGTATCAGTAGAAGCCGTAGCGGTGTTATATAAATTCGCGCCCGCTAGAATAGTCTGCCCGTCGGTGGAGATTTCAACGATACCAGCAGTCGTGTCAATCGAAGAGCCAGAACTTGTGTAGATTGTGGAGGGCGCCCATAGATGCCCCTGTTGGTCAAATGCAATTGCATAATTGTTACTGTTGGCAGCCGTCAATCCAACGGTACTGCCGTTGTACAGCGGTTGGTAGCCTCCACACGTTGTGGAGGAACTTGTAGACGCCGTAGAAAGCGCCTCCCCGATGTTGTTGAACTCGACCAGTTTTTGCACCTTGGAAGGCTTGTAGCAATTTACGTACAGCCAGAGATTTTGTTGCGCATCAATCGCGAACGAATTGACTCTCGGAGAGTAATATGGGTTCGCATTAATCTGCGAGAGATAGCCCAGACCGCCGCCCGTGTAGGTTAGCGCGAGTGTCCAGTCGTTGGGCGCCGAGGTTAGCGCCGTGGTATACGGTGTAGAAGTTTGCAAGGCGTAGAGGTTCGATACACTCGTTCCCGGATTCTGCGCAATCTTCCACGCCGCCTGCAATGTATCTTTTGCTGTCCCGGTCCCGGTGCTGGAGCCCGCATATCCGTTAAGCGTGCTGCAATTGCTGCTCGTCTGCACACAAGCCGCCAAGATGTTCGCCAGCGAGTGGATGCGCGCCTGCGGCACGTAACTCGCATTGAGCGCCGATCCAGCAGCATTGCCGTAGGTGCTGGTGTAGAACGGTGTTTGCGTATAGACCGTTCCGCTCGCAAGATTGACCAGATTGCTGACCGTCTTGAAGGCATTCTTCAGACCGGTATAGTTGCAGGTTTCCGGCCCGGTGCTTAACCACTTGCTCGTGGCGTTGCAGGACGAACCAGAGGTCGGTATGCCGATGTCAATGCCGCCACTCGAATTGGCACTGGCAAAGGGCGATAGCGCATAGGCCGAGGCGATCGTCGTGGCCTCATTGATAGTTACGCCGCTCGCGTAGTTCGTCGCGATATTGCTGCACGAACCTAGCGCCGCCATCAGCACGATCTCGGAACTCGATGTGCTGGATGCGACCAAGTAGAGCTGGTCTCCCGGAGCCGCAAGGTTGGAGCTGGAGCAGTCGTAGCCGACCGTGAACGCGCCCGTTGTTGGGTTGGTAGAAACCGGACTACCAACCGTCGTCGGAGTGCTTCCGTAACCGCTTGTGCCCGCCGCGTAGAGTTGCACCGTAGCGCTGAGTGGAATCGCCGTCGCGCCGGTTCCATTTCCGCTTTCCACGATTCCGGAAATCATGAGCGCGTAGGTGAATTGATCTGCTGAACTGGTTGTACTGGTGCCGTTCGTCGTAGTGACTGTCACATGCACGGTGCCAGCCACACCCGCCGGAGAGACTGCTGTAATGCTGGTCCCATTCGAATTCACCGAGAAGCTCGTAGCCGCTAGAGAACCGAAATTGACCGCAGTCGCACCGGTGAAGTTGGTCCCCGAGATGGTCACAGTGGTTCCACCTGCCGTTGTGCCCGTGGTAGGACTAATGCCGGTCACAGAGGGCGAAGGCACAGTGATACTCAAGGTGAAACTGCCGGACGTACCTGCGGAGTTCGTTACCGTGATGGTTGCCGAGCCAGTTGTAACAATAAGGCTGGAGTCGATTGTTGCATCCACTTCGGTTGCGCTCACAAGAGTGGTTGCGAGTGCGGTTCCATTCCAGTTGATCTTGGCGCTGGGATCGAAGTTCGTGCCGTAGACCTTCAGCGGGAAGGATGCTCCACCTGCGGTGACAGAGGTTGGATCGGTGCTGCCGATGGTCGGCTTGCCGAGATTGACCGTAAAGCTGCTCGCGGCGCTCGTACCCACTGTTGTCGTCACTGTGATGTTGGCAGTGCCCGGAGAAGCAATCAGGCTGGCTGGAACCGAGGCCGTTACCTGTGTCGCGTTGACAAAGGTTGTCGTCAGTGCGGTGCTGTTCCAATTCACCACAGCGCTGGAATCAAGATTCGTGCCGTTGACCGTCAGCGTTGTAAAGGATGAATCCCCCGAACTCGCGCTAGTCGGGCTAAATCCATTGATGGTTGGAGTGCCGAGCTTAATGGCGAAGCTGCTTGCGGTAAGCGAGAGCGCAAGAAGAGTTGGCCACAGCGCGTGCGCTGCGTGACGAAGATGAAGGTTGTGTTTGGAAAGGGGCTGAGCCAATCGCTTGGCACAGAGTGTGGAATTGCGCAATAGCGCGGCAAAGGATCTGCAGAACATCGGCACCTCCGGTGGCTGATTTGTCAGCCGCGAATAATCCGGAGCTTAGTGCCGTTCATTTTGTGTGTCCAATATTTATTAGAGATAGCCCTATCTCTTTTATAGATGGCTTTTGCCTCCCAAAGTGCTTCGATCGGCAAAAAGGCCGAGTTGCCGCGCGTTGGAATGTGCCGTCGCGTGAACCGGTTTGCACCCACTCACTGGAGGAGTGTGCTGCGTTTCGTGAGTCTGGTCAGATAGATACGAGTTCTTCGTTAATTGTCCGATGAGCAAGGATAACGCCGGATGCTGGCGATCTGTTTTAGTTATAAGAACTGTGTCGATCGTCCATTCGACGCCTGCAATGGCTCGGGTTACAAGGCCATTTAAGACTGGGCGACTCGCTCTCACCAATGCGTAGCAGTATCCTTCCTTCACCAGCCACTGAACATGTTCCAGATTCATTGTTGGCTGGCATGGGCGCAGCATGATGCCCCGTGCTTCAAGCACTTCCAGAAGATACGCATACGCGGCAGGATGATAGCGCTGGTAGGAAAAGATGCTCAATTTGCCATTGAGCGCCGACGGCGGAATCGCATCGTATTCCGCCATCGGGTCGTCGCTCTTCATCGAGACCAACAGTCTGTCACGGTCGAGCAGATTTACTTGCAAGCCATCTTCGTTGACAGGGAGTGTCACGAGGACCGCATCAAGGTTGTCATCTCGAATCCGCTGAATCAGTTCGTCTGTATCTCCGACTTCCGGAAGGATCGCACAATTCGGCAGCAGATCTTTGTAGACCTTGGTTACGGTGCCGAGCAAACTTTTCTCGACGAAGGGAGAAAAGCCCATGCGCAAAGGCATCAAAGAGCCTGTGCGAATGGCTCGTATCGTCTCGATGATGTTTACCCGGTTCTGCAAGCTCTCGCTCGCAAAGCGCAGCAGAATCGCCCCTTCGGGTGTCGGAGCGTTTCCGTTTTCTCTGTCGAATATCTTGAATTCGAGAACGCTTTCGAGAAGCCCAATTTGTGTACTCAACGCGGATTGTGAAACTGCCACTTTTGCCGCCGCGGCTGTAAATGTGCCTTCTTCTGCAATCGCTAGAAGGTACTTCAAAAGCCGATACTCCAAGTGGTCGTAGATGCTCATGGGGGAGGAACCTCCAGCTCGGATTACCAAGGCAATCCCATTGACCACAGTTCGTTCAGTCTGTGAAAACACCTCCGAGCACAAAATGTTGTTCCACCTCGTCTATCCTCGTCAATATGACTTTTGTCATGAGCCTGTCACGCAAGTCATCCAATACTGTTTGGTTTCGGTCCTCCATAACTTAAACAGATGGGCCTATCTCTTAAAAATATTGGACAGCATGGAAAAACCATCTCAATTTATATAGAGCATGTTGCCGGAGGTCATATGGATCGTGTGGAGAAGCTCTTGGATTCCCGCCGCGACGCTGCCGAGGCGCACAGCCTTAGCATTCGCTCAGTTGATTACCGCATTACGACTGGACGCTTGACTATGCTGAAGGTTGGCGACAAGATTCTCATTTCGGCTGGCACTGTCCGGAAGTTTACCAGAGAAGATCACCCCAAATATGTCCACACAAAAGCTGTTTCTGCATCAGTTCATGGGAAGAAACCACCAGCCATTACCCCAGCGTTATTTTGCAAGGGTAAGGTTCAAGGCAACATCCTGTACCGATAGACCATGTGGCACGGCGAAACTGTAGATTTTGGCAAGACGGAAATTCCGTGAAGAAACACGGGAGGCTTGTTCGGGAAGGAGCGCTATGAGAGAAAAGTTCCTGTATGCACGAAAAGAGGCCGCACACGCGCTTGGGATCTCTGTTCGCTCTCTTGATTACCTGATTGCAGGAAAGCAACTGGACACTCGACGCATAGGCAAAAAAGTTCTGGTCACGCGGATGTCACTGGCGACATTTGCCTCTGGGAACCACTATGGGAGCATATCCACCGCTGCTCGCAAGGAAGCATCGTCCAAGTGCGCGTAACGGGCCGTCATTGCGATTGTCTTATGCCCGGCAAGGGTCTGAATCACTTTCAGATTCGCGCCCTTCATGGCAAGCCGAGAACAGAATGTATGCCGGTGGTCATGCCAGCGGTATTTCGCCACTTTGGATGCCTTGAGTGCGTCCTCCCACCATGCGCGTGGCATTGCATCGAAAACCCTCTGTTGAGGCTTCGCCTTCGGAGTGCGCTCTTTCAAAGTCAGAAATGCAGCCTCCACAGACGCGCACATCGGGATAGTGCGCCCGCTGTAGTTCTTTGTGCGGTCTAGCGTGACCTCTTTTCGTTCTAAGTCCACGTTCGCCCACTTCAGCCCGTATTGCTCACTAAGGCGCATTCCGGTCCCCAGCGCAATGTCCAACTCTGGCAAGTGTTCCAGAGGTATCACCGAACGCAAGGCCTGTTCTTCCTTTTCTGTGAGCCACCGAATTACGCCGTTCTCTTCCTTTTTCTGGCGCACGAGCCGGGCAGGATTGCTTGATACCTTCCCGTTGCGAAGGGCTTCCCGGAATATCAGACTGAAGAGAGCGCGGTAACGGTTCGACGTGGCCGGTGTGCGGGTATTCGCGGAAAGCCATGCATCAATCTCTTCCGGCTTGATTGAATCCGCCACACGCTCGTCAAAAGCTGGCCGGACCTTCCGAAGCCGAGTCAGCACACTCCGCTTGTCCCGGTGGTGAGATTCACTGAACGTCTCGATTGCGTCAGCGAGAGCGGAGAACTTGACCCCGGCGGAGCGTTGATTGTCTGGTAACTTCGCCCCAACACGGATTTCATTGCGGCGCTTGTTCAATAAGGCAATTGCATCGGACTTGCGTCCAGCCTTCTCTCTATGCAGTTTGCCGCTCTTGTCCCTGTAACGAACCCACCACTCGCCCGAGCCGGGTTCCCGTTCCCACACGCCCCGGACCTTCACGTCTTCCGTCTTGCGCGCCATGACGCCTCCCGGTATCACTGCGAGAACAAAGTATCACTACTAGTATCACCAGGTCAAATTACCAAATGGAGACTGAGGCAGAAAATCACTGTAAATTATTGAATTAATTGGTGCCCGGAGGGGGACTTGAACCCCCACGCCCTTGCGGGCTGCGGATTTTAAGTCCGCTGCGTCTGCCAATTTCGCCATCCGGGCTTGAAACGGCTTCCCATGCACATGCTTAGACCATCAACACCACATAATTCCGGCCAGCATGCACAAACTGCTCCCTTTCGGGCAACGCCACCTGAAACATCATCTATAACCAGACTGGCCGCAAAACGGACGCGGCAAAAAAAGTAGCGCATGGCACGACCCCAACTCCATCGCTTCTCATTTACATCATACCCAAGGTAATCGCATTTCAAAACAGAACCAGACCACTGACAGGATTTATTCCATCCGGCGCGTGAGAGTAAATTCAGAAATACAGTGTACTCCGAAAAAGCGTGCAAGCTCCGTTTCCTTCCACCCCAACGAGTAAAGATCACTCGCCGGGGACCCGGAAAGGAAAACGGCGATTGACCGCATCAACTCCCTCTACACAATTCTAAAATTGCTCGAAAGGTCTACGCTCCCGCCTTCTTTTCGATTCTTGCCCAGGAGTCTTTGAGCGGAAGGGTGCGGTTGAAGACCAGATTGGCAGAAGTCGAATCGGGATCGACGCAGAAGTAGCCGACGCGCTCGAACTGGAAGCGGTCTCCCGGCTTGGCGCTGGCAAGAGAAGGCTCCAGCTTCGCGCCCAGAAGGACTTCGAGCGATTTGGGGTTGAGATTGTCGAGGACATCCTGGCCTTCTTCCAGGTCATACGGATCGGCCTTGGAGAAAAGCTTGTCATAGAGGCGGACTTCAGCCGTAATAGCGTGTACGGTCGAGACCCAATGAATGGTGGACTTGACCTTGCGGCCATCGGGCGAGTTGCCGCCGCGGCTGGCCGGATCGTAAACGCAGTGCACCTCGACGACGTTGCCGTCCGCGTCCTTCACCACGCGCCGTGCTGTGATGAAGTAGGCGTTGCGCAGGCGAACCTCCTTGTTCGGGGAGAGGCGGTGGTACTTGGGCGGAGGAACTTCGCGGAAGTCATCCTGCTCGATAAAAAGCTCACGGGAAAAGGGCACCTGACGCGTGCCGGCGGAGGCGTCTTCCGGGTTATTGGCGGTCTCGAAAAGCTCCGTCTTATCGGCGGGGTAGTTATCGATAACCAGCTTGAGCGGATGCAGAACGGCCATGGCGCGGGCGGAGCGGCGGTTCAGGTCATCGCGCTGGTAGTGCTCCAGCATTTCAATGTCCGTAACGCCGTTGGTGCGCGAGATGCCGATGGCGGCGCAGAAGGCGCGGAGGGCTTCCGGGGTAAAGCCGCGGCGGCGGATGCCGCTGAGGGTGGGCATGCGGGGATCGTCCCAGCCGCTTACGCGCTTTTCCTCGACGAGCTGAAGCAGCTTGCGCTTGCTGAGCAGGGTGTATGTGAGATTCAGACGGTCGAACTCGGTCTGCTGCGAGGGAAAGATGCCGAGCTGCTCAATATACCAGCGGTAGAGGGGCTGGTGATCGGTGAACTCGAGGGTGCACAAGGAGTGCGTGACGCGCTCAATCGAGTCCGACTGGCCGTGAGCGAAGTCGTACATGGGGTAGATGCACCAGGCATCGCCGGTGCGGTTGTGCGTGGCGTGCAGAATGCGGTACATGACCGGATCGCGCATGTTCAGGTTGGGCGAGGCCATGTCGATTTTGGCGCGGAGGACGCGGCTGCCGTCGGGAAACTCACCCTGCTTCATGCGCAGAAAGAGATCGAGGTTCTCATCGATGGAGCGATTGCGATGAGGGCTGTTCTTGCCGGGCTCGGTAAGAGTGCCGCGGTACTGGCGAATCTCATCGGCGGAAAGGTCATCGACATAGGCTTTTCCAGCCTTGATGAGCTGCAAAGCGAACTCGTAGATCTGCCCGAAGTAGTCGGAGGCGTAACAAAGGCGGTCCCACTCGAAGCCGAGCCAGCGCACGTCCTTCAGGATGGAGTCGACGTACTCCTGCTCTTCCTTGCCGGGATTGGTGTCGTCGAAGCGCAGGTTGGTCTTGCCGCCGAATTCATCCGCAAGGCCGAAGTCGATGCAAATTGCCTTGGCGTGGCCGATGTGGAGGTAGCCGTTGGGCTCGGGGGGAAAGCGCGTCTGGACGACGGCGTCGCCGTACTTTTTGGTGCGCACATCCTCGGCGATCTGGTCGCGAAGGAAGTTGGAGGGGGTGTGAACATCCTCAATAATGATTTCTGAGCTTTTCGGATTCGAATCGGTCATAGCTGTTTCATTATCCCACGGGCGGGGCTGCACACATCTCAATCTGCCACCACGATGGGGCGCTCCAGGAGCCGCTTGCAAAATTACCTGGAAACCGGTATTAGCGCATTTCTCCTGTTCGTGTGGAACCTTTGAAGTCGTGCAAGGTGGCTTTTTCTTGATGAAAAAGCCACTTGGAGCCGAGGGTGCCCTCTATAGCAGCAGGAGAAATGCTCTACGGATTCCGCTGCGCCTCCGGCCATGGCTTGTTGCGAGGGCGTAGCGGCATCCTATACTGACCTACCCCCACCCGTATTTTGGACGCAAAATACTTGTTTTCATGAGCTTATAGACTGTGTTGCGCTGCAAAATCGTCAAAACAAAGGAGTTGCCCGCAAAATCGTCCAGGATAAGGAGTTAGAGCATTTCTCCTGATGGTGTAGTGGAAGCCCACCCTAGCCGCAAAAACAAAGACGCGGCGAGGGTGGGGCACCCGAACTCTATACCTAAAGGAGAAATGCTTTAGTGGCTCCTTTGCAGCACAAGCAGGACGATTGGAAAAAATGCACCTACGAATTATTGTGCGACGACGTGGCAAAATAATCTGCAAGCAACTGGGACTGTTGCAAACCCTCACGCCACTCACACTCCACTTTGAATTTTGCAAGTGTCTCCCAGGTCTCGCCTTTGGGATACGGGAATGCACAACGCCTCAACCGAGCGCTTCAAGGCTGGCTTCAGCCTGGCGAACGCGGGCGAGACAAACATCGCGGCCCAGCACGGCGATGGTTTCAAACAGCGGCGGCGCGTTTTTGCGTCCGCATACAGGCTCTCAAGCGACTGCTTTGCGGGCAGGGATGGCCTGGGCCACCAAACGCACGCCGAGCGCCGCACAGACGCGGCTGATCGTTTCAAAGCGCGGCGCACTATTGGGGCGAAGAGCCTTGTAGAGAGCTTCGCGGGTAATTCCAGCAGCCTTGGCGATCTCCGTCATGCCGCGCGCGCGGGCAATGTCACCCAACGCCGAGGCCAACAGAGCGGCGTTATTCTCTTCCAGAATTCCGGTCAGATAGGCGGCGATGCTCTCTTCGTTGTCAAGGTACTGCGCGGAATCGAATTCAGGCAGGTCGTCCACGCGAATGGTTTTGTTCATCCCTTGCCCCTTTCACCTTTCAGCATTGCGGCCATAGCCTTGGCCCGCTGAATATCTTTCTTTTGTGTGCGTTTGGAACCGCCCGCAAGCAACAAGATGATCCGCGCGCCGTGCTGCGTGTAGTAGAGACGCCAGCCCGCGCCAAAGTCTATGCGCAACTCAATCACGCCCTCGCCAACCGCCTTAAAGTCGCCCAGCAAGCCGAACGAGAGGCGCTTGATGCGCGCCACCACTGCGCCGCGTACCCTGCTGTCTTTCAATCCGTCAAGCCATGCTGTGAATTCGGGAAGCGGACGGAAAACATAGGCTAAGTGTAGCCGAACGATTACACGGCGTCAAGCAGGAAAAGGAATACAGGGCAAGCGAATCGATCCCATTTGGCAGTCAATTTACCGCAATACAAAAGTGGCGTGCTCAACCGAGCGCTTCAAGGCTGGCTTCAGCCTGGCGGATGCGGGCGAGGCAGACATCGCGGCCCAGAACGGCCATGGTTTCAAACAGCGGCGGCGCGTTTTTGCGTCCGCAGACGGCGACGCGGATGGGCTGAAAGGCCTGTCCGGCCTTCAACCCCAACTGCTCGGCTGCGGCGCGCAGCGTTTGTTCGAGCGAAGCGGGATCGAAAGCGGTTGCGGCAAGAACTTCCTGAGCGTGCGCAAGGACGCGCAGCGCCATGGCCGCATCACCCTTCTTCGGAATCAACTCCGCTGGGTCGTAGGCGGCAAGCTGGGGGAGAAAGAAAAAGTCGGCGGCCGGAACGGCGTCGCGCAACAGCTTGATGCGTTCGCGAATGAGCGGCGAGACGGCGAGCAGCTTTTCCGGCGTGGCGGCAAGACCGGCTTGCGCGAAGAAAGGCTGGAGTTGGCGGCTGAGTTCTTCGACGGGAAGAGCGCGGATATGCTCGGCGTTGAGCCATACGGCCTTCGGGTCGAATGGGTCTTCCTCCGTAAAGTTGACGACAGCGTTGGCGCGGTTGACGCCCTCAAGCGTGAAAGCCGCGACAAGTTCATCGCGAGTGAGAAACTCGCGGTCGTGCTTGGGCGACCAGCCCAGCAGGCAAAGGAAGTTGACGAAGGCCTGAGGCAGGAACCCGGCATCGCGATAGGTGGTGACGCTGACGACCGGGCCGTGCTTGCGCTTGGAGAGCTTGGCACCATCGGGAGCGACGAGTAGCGGCAAATGCGCAAACTGTGGCGGCTCAACGCCTAACGCCTCAAAGATCAACAAATGCTTGAAGGTGTTGGTGAGGTGGTCCTGGCCGCGGATGATGTGCGTGATGGCGAGATCGGCGTCGTCCACGCATGAGGCCAGATGGTAGGTTGGCATTCCGCCCCACAGGGACGAAGAGCTGGGGTTTTCAACAGAGCGCAGCAGAGCGAAGTCCTCAACCTCGTCGGCGAGCTTGGACTGCGGACCATAGACGCCATCGGTGAAGCTCAGCGTGCGGCCCTGGCCACGCGGCACACGATAGCGGAGGGCGAACGGCTCCCCCGCGGCGGCGCGGCGGTCACTTTCTTCCTTGGACAGTTCGCGCATACCGGGATTGAAGAGCCATGCGCCCTGCGCGGAGGAGGGCTTGTCATCGTCCGCGTGGGCGGGGGTAAAGTCGCGATAGGCAAGGCCCTTGGCAAAGATCGCTTCGGCCTGCTGGCGATGCAGGGCAAGGCGCTCGGACTGCTTGTACTCCTCGTCCCAGTCGAGACCCAGCCAGCGCAAACCGGCAAAGATGGACTGCACACTGGCGTCGCTGTTGCGCTCGACATCGGTGTCATCCAGACGCAGCACCATGGTTCCGTGATGGTGACGGGCATAGAGCCAATTGAAGATAAAGGTGCGCGCGCTGCCTACATGCAGAAAGCCGGTGGGTGAAGGCGCAAAACGAACGCGTGGAGTCTTTGCTGGGGAAAGTGTATTTTCAATCATCATAGAGAAAATAAGTACTCTTCGATGCTATCAGCTTCGACCACGCGGCAGCAGAAACGATGGAAAACACGGGCTTGCGGAATCATCTTGACCAACTTGACCAATCGCCCGGTTCGGATCACAATTAATGGATAGGAGTTGGACCATGGCCGCAAATCCAATACCGCCGCTGAATGTGCCCGCCGGGACCGTGCAGGTCAATCTCTACGAAGCCAAGACACAGCTTTCAAGTCTCGTTGAGCGGGCCGCAAAAGGCGAGGAAATCGTCATCGCCAAGGCGGGAAAACCGATGGCGCGGCTCACTGCCATGACGGCCACGGAGCAGACTCCCAAGCCGCTGCGGAAGTTTGGGCAAAACCTGCTGGGAATCACCTATATGGCCGACGACTTCGATGCTCCGTTGCCGGAGGATGTACTCCAGGATTTCGGGCTATAGCGCGATGAAGCTACTACTCGATACGCACGCTTTTCTCTGGTGGGACGCAGAAGACGCCCATTTGCCGGAGGCTTTTCGTTCCGCGATTGCCTCTCCACGGAACGAGGTCTATGTCAGCGCGGTCTCGGTGTGGGAGATTGCCATCAAGAGG
>Ga0224525_1000170_pt1 | contig 32929 bp, 31 predicted proteins | sample CFST100metaG_FD_179874 | JGI IMG/M metagenome (GOLD analysis project Ga0224525, IMG submission 179874) | Peat soil microbial communities from Stordalen Mire, Sweden - C.F.S.T100 | ecosystem: Environmental > Terrestrial > Soil > Wetlands > Peat | place: Sweden: Norrbotten County, Stordalen Mire...
ACGAATAATTTCAAATTGTTCGCGAGTAATATCGCTTGGATAGATACTTCTTTTCATAGTTTTGTATTATTTGTTTTAACAAAGCCATATAAGAAGTATATATCATTGGAAAGATTTTAGACAGTTACTAAGTAAATTCCGATTGGATACCTTGTCCGCTTGCGGCGGGGTAATTCATTCAAAATAAAGAATGATACCAGACTAACTAAATCTGTAACACTATAGTTTTCTTGATGTACCAATTCACCCTTCCTAATTTTGTTAGAGTGAGGATGATGGAAGGAGAGGGAAAATACAAGTGTCTATATCGAAGAGATTAAGTTTTGGCATAAGACGCAAGATTTTGCGTCTCTACGGGTTTCATTAAGACGTGATGAATCGCATCTCTACAAATAAAAATGAATGGTTTGGAGACCGTTCATTTTTGTATGAGATCAAAGCACGCAAAATTACACTTCTTTCAAATCAATCTTATAAAACTTGTTTCCTTTTATGAAGTAGATAAGGTTTTTGTTTCCCAGATAGAATATTTCGCGGTTGTCGGTGTTGTCGAGAACGTCGAAGATGTTGCGCTGGTCGCGGCCGTCGAGTTCGACGAATTTGAACATATTGTTTTCTTGGAAGAATATATGCTCATCGTCGGAGTAGGTATAGATGTTGCTGATCTTCCCGCTGAATCTGGTAAGGAGTTCGTTGTCTCCTTTGGATTTGATCGGCTGGGAAGTCTTGTCTTCGACATAATAAATCCAGATTTCGTTGTCGCTGAAATAGATTATCTTTTTTCCCGATTGGAAAAACCTGGCTTCTTTCACGCCCGAGTTTATTTTTTCCGCCTTGTCGCTTGTGCCGGTCAGATAGAGCGAGCCGTTTGAAAGTATCATCACGCTATTATTTTCTTTCTTGATAGTGAAAGGGGATTTCGGATTGTAATCGGCGGGCATATAGCTTACTCGATTTTCGTGCAAAGAGTCACCCAGATTCACGGAAAAGAGAGCGATATTTTTGGTGTCACTTTCCGTTTTGAAGAAATATAGGTTCCCTTGGTGGACATAAAAATTGCTCACGCCATCAACCGCTTTTTTTGTTTTTTTAGTGGTGTAATCGAAAAGATATGCCGCGCCATTTTGTGGAAAAATTATGGACTGATTATAGATATAAATCGGACTGTCGGGAGTCTGGCTGAGGATTTTTGCAACATCACTTGAGATCGTATAGACTTTGTCTCCGTCGCCCAGATCGATCACAGACATGATATTTGCGGCCTTTAGGATGATTTTATTGTCATCTTCAGTCCATTTCACGCTTTGTATCTCTCCCATAAGCGCTAGCTGCGACTTGTCCAGAACAAGCCTGACACCTTCATCCTGGAGATCGATGAAAAATAACCCTTCCTGCGCATCAACCGTCCCGTAAAAGATTATCCTGTTTTTTTCCGTGGAAATCCAAGACTTGGCCGGATCGGGAAGCGTTACGTTCAGAAGGATTGCAGGCTCTTTATATTCTTTTTTGAGAAGCACGATATTTTCATATTTTTCGACTTGTCCCGGGGTTATTTTTACACTCTTCTGCCAATCCAGATATCCTTCTTTGGAGGCTTTGACGGTATAGCTTGTCGGGTCCAGATCTTCTATTTTGGTGAAACTGGAAAGGATATTGTTCGGAAAGCCCTGCTGGGGGATTTCTTGCCCGTCTTTCGTGATAATGGCATCATTCGGAGTCGTCCGGACCACGATTGCGCCAGTCTGGATGCTCTTGCCGGTTGTCGGATCATACTTGTATCCGAAACTGTAATAGAGCGTCATGGCCAGAATCAAAAAAAAAGCACTCATGCAAAAATACAGGTAGACCTTGAACTTATCGTATTTCATATAATAGATAATTATTTTTAGGACTTACGAATTTAGTATCGGATTTATTATTTAGCTTGTCTTAATGTAAGCAAAAGCAGTTAAATTACAAATTCAAGATCTCAAGTTCCAAATAAATTACAATGACCAAAATTCAAAATTATAAATAAATACAATTGTAATAAAAAGAATCTTTTGTATAGGTCGGGGATCCCAGATATTTCCTCCGGAAATTTCGGGATGACATGAATGTCAGTTTTGAATCTAAATATTTGAATTTGTGATTTATTTGGAACTTGTAATTTTGGATTTGGTGCTTGAAACTTTGCTTAAACACGTAAAATCTAACTTTATAATAACTCTACCAGATTTTGGCTAAATTGACAATCATGACTATAAAAGATAGAATGAAATCAGCTAACTTAAGCAAAAATTTTATGTTTATAAGAAAAATTGGGATTGATTTGGGAACTGCCAACATTTTGGTTTTTGTTCCTCAAAAAGGTGTTGTGATCAATGAGCCTTCAGTGGTTGCTGTTTCAATAGACGAGAACAGGATTTTGGCTGTGGGAAATGAAGCAAAAAAAATGCTTGGAAAAACTCCGGATAGCATCACTGCAAGCCGGCCGGTCAAAAACGGTGTGATCGCGGATTACCGTGTGACGGAAGCGATGATAAGATATTTCGTGGAGAAAGTGAGCGGAAAGTTCAGACTCTTTAAGCCGGAGATAATCATTTCCGTGCCGGCCGGAATCACTTCGACCGAGAGGCGTGCGGTCATCGATGCCGGGCTTCAGGCGGGGGCGAAGGCGGCATATGTCGTCAAGGAACCGATCCTGGCTGCTATCGGCGCGGGAATCGCCATTAACACGCCGTGCGGAAATATGATCATCGACATCGGAGGAGGAACTTCCGAAGTGGCGGTCATATCATTGGGCGGAATAGTTGCCTTTTCGTCAGTCAGAGTCGGAGGAGATAAATTCGATGAAGCTATCGCCGATTATATCAGGAAAAAATATAACGTTTCTGTGGGAGAAAAAAATGCGGAAGAAATCAAGATCAAGATTGGAAGTGCGATGCCGATCGAGGAAGACCAATTCATGGAAATCCGCGGCAGGGATCTGGTGACCGGACTTCCTAAGATGATCCGAGTGAGTTCGAATGAAGTCACTGAGGCGCTGCGGGATGAGCTCTCGGAAGTAATCAAGGCAGTGAAGAACGTTCTGCAGAAAACTCCGCCGGAACTTTCATCGGATGTGATTGACCGGGGCATGGTGCTTTCGGGCGGGGGAGCGCTCCTTCGCAATCTGGACAAGCTTCTTTCCGAGGCCACAGGCGTGCCTTGCTATGTCGCCGATGATCCGCTTCTTTGCGTGGCGCGAGGTACCGGAATAATCTTGGACAATCTGGATGTCTATAAGAGAAATTTGATATCAAGAAAATAGATATTTGCTATGGGAATTTTGTTTTTGTATTAAGTTTTATCATTTTGTTTATTTTGCGGTGTGATGAATAACTTTTTAAATTCCAAATCCAAAGCACCAAGTTCCAAATAAATCACAACGACCAAAATTCAAAATTATAAACAAATGCAGTTGTAATAAATAAAACTTGCATGGGTGTCGGGAATCCCGGACATTCCTTTCGGGGATTCCGGGATGGCATGAATGTCAGTTTTGGATTTTGAATATTGTAATTTGGTGCTTCGGATTATGGCTATTTCATTTTAATTTTTCTTTTAATGAAATATCTTGATTTTTCACTAAAACTCTTCTTATGAAAATAGGGATAGATGCTTCGAGAGCTTTTCTTGCTGAGAAAACCGGAACGGAAGAATATTCCCATGAGCTTATCAGGCATCTTGCACAGTTGGAAAATTCCGAATGCGAGTTTGTTTTGTATATTAAAAAAGGAGCAAAAATCGATTTTGAGTTGCCTCATAATTTTCTCACGAGAGAAATCGGGGGCAATTTTCTTTGGACGCAGTTTCATCTTTCGCTGGAGATGATAAAACGCAAAGTTGATGTGCTTTTCGTTCCGTCGCATTCGATTCCGATCGTTCACCCTTCTAAGACGGTTGCCACTATTCACGGACTGGAGTTCAAGAATTTTCCGGACTGCTACTCTTTGAAGTCAAGAATTATTTTGGAAATAAATACGCTGTTGACAATTTTTTTTGCAAAGAAAATCGTTGTTCCTTCGGAAAATACGGGTAGAGATCTGATTAAATACTATAAAGTTGATCTTCAAAGGATAAAAGTGATAAATCATGGGGTCGATAAAAACGAATGCAACGCCGACCGCACACAAACAGCTGACGCTGTTTTGCGCCACCCCTCTCAAGAGGGGAATCAATATGGATGTACTCAGGGGCGAGGGGGTAAATATAGTATTCTTTTTATTGGCAGATTGGAAAAGAGAAAGAATATAATAGGCACAGTGAATGCTTTTGATAAGTTTATGGGTGAGGTGGAAAGTTCGAAAGTGCCGCTGGCAAAAGATATGAAAATAAATCTGATTTTGGCGGGAAAAGCGGGATTCGGTTTTGAAGAGATTGAGAGAAAAATTTTCGGATCTTCGTATAAAAAAAATATAGTTCTTCCCGGCTATGTCTCCGAAAAGGAGAAGAGGAGATTGTATTCCGATGCGGATGTTTTTATTTTTCCGTCGCTCTGTGAAGGTTTCGGGATTCCGATTCTGGAAGCGATGAGCTATGGCGTGCCGGTTATTACTTCGAGCTCTTCTTCGCTTCGGGAAGTCGCAGGAGAATCGGCGCTACTTGTCGATCCTTGTAACATGGAAGAAATTTCTACGGCGCTAATGAAGCTTTTTCAGGACGAGGATTTGAGGAAGAAATTGATCAAAGCCGGATATGAAAATCTCGAAAGATTCAGCTGGGAGAAATGCGCGGAGGAGACTTTGAAAGTGCTTGCGGATTGGAAATGATCGTATGTGTCATTCTGAGCGAAGGTAATCTCCTCGCTATGCAATACGGATGTTATATAAGGTTCTATGGTTTATAGTAACGGGATCCTTCAGAGTACCTCAGGATGACAGAAATTTCTTAATTTAATTTCAAATATGAATATTCCAAGTGAAGAAAAAAAATTGAAAGTCGCGATTGTCCATGATTTTTTGACTTATTGGGGCGGAGCGGAGCAGGTTTTGAAATCCTTGCATAATTTATATCCCGAGGCGCCGATTTATACGCTGCTCTATGATGAAAAAATGGGGAAATATTTCCCCGATGCGAAAATCAAACCTTCTTTTCTCAATAAATTTCCAGAATTCTTGCGAAATAGAAAAAAGTTCCTGCTTCCTCTTTTTCCCACTGCTGCGGAAACTCTCGATCTGAGCGGCTACGATTTGGTGATTTCCGATTCGAGTTCTTTTGCAAAGGGAATCATTGTCAAGCCGAAAACGCTGCATATCTGCTATTGTCATGCGCCGACAAGATTCCTGTGGGATTGGTATTATAACTATTTGGGAGAAAACAGGATCGGTAAGATAAAGAAAGCTGCGGTTGTGCCGGTTTTGCATCTGCTCCGCTTGTGGGACAAATGCGCTTCGGAAAGAGTCGATTACTTCATTGCAAATTCAGAGAACACCGCCCGGAAGATAAAAAAGTTCTATAAAGCCGACAGTCATGTGATCTATCCGCCGGTGGATTTTGAGAAGCTGACTTTGTTAAAAAGCTCTTATAAAGTCCCGGAAAAAGATTATTATCTCATCGTTTCCCGATTGAGCCCGTATAAGAAAATCGATATTGCCGTTTCGGCTTTTAATAAAATGAATCTGCCGCTTGTCATCATCGGAGAAGGCGAGGATCGTCGAAGGTTGGAAAAGATGGCGGGCGAAAATGTCAAATTTCTGGGCTGGCAGGATGACGACCGGCTTGCCGAATATTATCGCAATGCCAAAGCCGTGATTTTTCCCGGAGAAGATGATTTCGGGATAACCGTTCTCGAAGCGATGTCTTTCGGAAAACCGGTACTTGCATACAAAAAAGGCGGCGCACTGGAAACGATCAGACCGGGCGAAAACGGAGAATTTTTCGAAAGTGTCGTGCCGGAGCTTTTGGCGGATGGAGTGAGGCGGATGAATAATAATATGAAAAGCTACGACCCTGAAAAGATAAAAGAATATGCAAAAGGATTTTCGAGGGAGAATTTTGAGAGGAAGATTAGAGAGTTTGTTGAAGAGGCTGTAAACAACATGCGGAAGCAGGTTTAAACCTGCTCCTAAACTTGTAGCGATGTATATGTATAAAAAAACAACAGACATCTGAATATCCGCTGTTTTTTATTAATGCCAACTCTTATCTTAAACGCCTTCGAAGAACAAACCTCGAAGACTTTTCCAAAATCGCAATGGTTTGTGGGCTTGGAAAATTTGGAAAGTATTTAGATAAATTTATTTATCTAAATACTTTCTCTAAGCTAATTTGGGCTTTTCCGTAGAGCACGAAACAACTAAACATAGTTGCCACGCCCCCTCTGCTATAGCTATTCTTATAGCACTTTCTTTCAAGTCTCTTTTTTCTAGCTCTTTTCTGACGTCATCTGTGAATTCCTTGAATTGTTTTTCTATACTTTCTGCAAGGCGGTTAGGATCGATATTCGTATCTATTGCCGCTGGAAGCTTTACGTGGAAGAGTCGGAAAGATATAACAACCCTTTCCTCTCCCTCCTCAATTTCAAACGGATTTTCTTTGTAGGCAAAATCCAATCCATTCTTGGCTTTGCATATCGTAAGGAGATACGCAAGAGCTTGTCTATGATTTTCGAATGTACCATTTAAATATCTATTACCTCTGGGTTTATTGCGGTTTTGTTCTTGTTTAAAACACCAAATAGTAAATCCTTTATCTTTTCTACTAATCATTTCAAAAACCTCTCTGTTAGTGTATTATTTTTAAGGGACAGGATTACAAACAACTTGTAAAGATAGCATAAAAAATAAAGTATGTCAAGCCTTTTAAACAGCCATAAAACCATCTATTTGATTCAAACGCCTAAATGTGTTAATTTAGATATATAAGCTCCGTATATGATTTCAGAAGAAAATTTCTTGGGAAATGAGAAAAAAGTCGGATATCTGAACAGAATCCTCGACAAGAGGCTCATTTCTCATGCCTATCTGTTCGAAGGGCCTGAACATATCGGAAAAACGACATTGGCGCTGCGTTTTGCAGCGGAAATATTAGGTGATTCTTTCGAAAATGTCCTCAATAATCCCGACCTTATTTTTGTTTCGGCAAGCGAAGATGAAAAACAGATAGGCGTTGAAACGATAAGGGACCTTCAGAAAAATCTCAGTTTGTATCCATATAAAGCGAAATATAAGATAGCTCTTATTGAAAAAGCGGAACTTATGAATCGGACGGCTGCCAATTCGCTTCTCAAAACTTTGGAGGAGCCCGGGCAGACCTCTATTCTTATCCTTGTTTCTTCGGACTCCGGAAAACTGCTTGATACGATAAAATCCCGATGTCAGATATTGAATTTCGGCGTGGCTCCCGAAGCCGCTTTGGAAAAATTCTTGTCGCGTCAGAATGAAAATATCTCACTGAAGGACATCGAAGATATTCTAGAGTTGTCGCAAGGAAAGGCGGGCATAGCCGTAAATATGCTTAAGGACTCCGAGTTTCTAAGAAAAACAAAAGAAGAGAAGAATGAAATCCTGAATTTTTTCAATATCAAGAATTTCAAGAAACTGGAAAATGCCGCGCTTGTATACCAAATGGAAAAAGAAGAAGTGATCGATACTCTGGACCTCTGGATCTGGACGCTCCGAGTGGAACTTTTGAAAAGTTTCAACGAGCAAAACGAAGCGGAGATTTTGCACATGCGAAAAATGAAGAATGCTATAGAAAAAATCACATCGGTGAAGGAAGATATTTCAGACAGGAATGTGAACGTGCGGCTCGCCATCGAAAATCTTTGTTTGGGGTTTTAAAGAGCGAGAGAATAAATACAGGTTACTATATGTAAATTTATATTTATAGGACTCGAGTGTTTAAACCATATATAATCACTTTTGTATAATTCCTGCGTCGATACTCATATTTTGTCATCCCGAAAGCCGTAATCGGCTGAGGGATCTGTGAACCGGATAATATGCTAATAACAATATATTTAATATAAAGCTATAAGTGCATAGCATAGATCACAGATTCCTCGTCGCCAAATGCGCTCCTCGGAATGACAAACTGTAGGTTTTATCGCATAAAGTAATCATTGAGGATTTAGAAAATTTGAAACGCGTAAACCCTAATTTAATAAATTATAATCTTCTTATGCTTAGAACCTCAAAGAAAATTTTTCTTTCTCTGCTTCTCGTTTCCATCACCTTTTCATTTTCAGGATGTATGGGAATCCCTTTGCCGGGAGAATCTACCAAGACGGGCCAGAATGTCACATCGAGGCCGAACGATAGCCAGGGAGTTTTTAAGAGTATAGATGGCGGAAAGACTTGGCAGCAGAGGATAACTCTGGAAGGAGTTGATCCCAAGGATACCAAGGCCGTCAGGTTGGATCAGATTCAGATTGGTAGCATGGCCATGGATCCGCAGAACAACAAGATACTCTATCTGGGAACTTTGGGAAGCGGCTTTTATAAGACCGAAAATGGCGGGGATTCTTGGTATAAGATCAAAGACGGGAATGGCAAGTTGACAGATAGTGCTAATATCTATGATATCGCAATTGAAAAGGGGAATCCCAACATAATTTATATCGCCACTCTGAATGTCGGCCGTGGAGTGCTTCTCAAGTCTGATGATGGCGGAAAAACTTGGAATGAGTCTTATATCATTACCGAAGCGGGCAAGCAGGTCAACAGGGTCCAGATAGACCCCGTTCACAGCAATATCGTGTATATCGGAACGGAACAAGGCGGATTTATCCAGAGCGGAGACAGAGGGGTCAGCTGGAAGCCTGTAAAATGGTTCCCAAACGGGGTCAAGGATTTCATTGTTGATTTCAAGAATTCCAAGGGCATTATCGTGCTGACTGCCAAGTCGCTCTTCAAGACTGTCGACGGAGGTGCAGATGAAGAAAAGAGTTGGGAAGATCTGAGTAAGAAAGTGGTTTCTACCTTGAATATGAAAGTCGATTTCGCGCAAGTGAGTTCCATGACTATCGATAACCAAAACCCTCTTGTTGTTTATATGACTTATCTGAATCTGATTCTCGTGACAAAGGATGGCGGAAACACCTGGCAGAAAATGGATACTATTACGCCATCTCTCACTCCGATCGGCACTGCTCCCAACATAAAGCAAATCGGTCTCATAAATGATATAATATATTATGGCGCAGGCAATGCTCTCTATAAGAGTGATAACAAAGGACTCACGTGGTCAAGTTTTGACATACCGATCAAAGGTGATGTAAGATATACTATCAGCGATTACACGGATAAGAATATAATCTATGTAGGCGCATTCTATACTGCGCCTAAGAAGAAATAAACAGTTTAATAATAATTTTTTCGTACTATGCAGCTACAAGAAGACCTGAAAAAGAATTTTGATTTTTTCAAGAGTGAAATCTCGACGCTCAGCATCGGCAGGGCGACTCCGCATCTGGTGGAAGATATCAGTGTCGATTATTACGGTACTCCGACTCCGCTCAAGCAGTTGGCAACAATCGGGATTCCGGATCCTCGGACCATAACTATTCAGCCTTTTGACAAGTCCAAGCTTAAGGATATTGAAAAAGCGATCAATCTGGCGCAATTGGGGCTTAATCCGAACAATAATGGAGAACTTATCAGAATTGCCGTCCCGCAGCCGACGGAAGAGAGAAGAAAGGAGCTGGTAAAACTCCTCAGCAAGCTTCTGGAAAATGCGCGCATCGGCGTACGGAATGCCCGCGAAGACGCGATGAAAGAGATCAAGAATTCGGAGAAAGCGGGAGAAATCAGCGAGGATGACAGATTTTCACAGCAGGAATTGGTGGAAAAGGCGGTGAAAGAGGCGAACGCGAAGCTTGAAGAAGAGGCGGACAAGAAAGAAAAAGAAATAATGACCGTATAAACTATATATAAGGCGATATGAACTAATTGTAATTTTAGGCAGAATAAAATAAGGAATTTGGTATTTATAAAAGCACCAAATTCAAAATCACAAATAACAAATAAATTACAATTACCAAAATATAAAATTCAAAACAAATACATCAGTATTATAATTTTGGATTTTGATGTTGTAATTTGGTGCTTTGATACAGAATAAGATCAGATAAATTAAAATCGTATTAATTTGTTATAAGTTGTGAGTTATAAGTTTTAAGTTATTTTTATGTCAATTTCAATTATAATAATTTTTCTGCTTATCCTGGGTGTGATTGTTTTTGTTCACGAGCTGGGACATTTTGCAACCGCGAAATTTTTTGGCGTGAAAGTCGAGGAATTCGGGCTGGGATTCCCGCCGAGGATCATCGGAAAGAAAAAAGGAGAGACAGAATATTCTCTGAATTGGATTCCCCTCGGGGGGTTTGTCAAGATTAACGGCGAGGATGGGGAAAATCGAGATGATCCGCGCAGTTTCGGCGCCAAACCGGTTTGGCAGAGAGCGATTATTCTTTCTGCCGGAGTCATTATGAATTTCGTTCTGGCGGCGGTTCTTTTCAGTATCGTTTTCATGTCGGGTTTTCCGACAGACGTTTCAGGAGTTCCAGCCGATAAGATTCCTGCCGGCGCACATACTTATATCCAAGTGTCGGATGTCGCCAAAGACAGTCCGGCCGAGCAGGCGGGTATTATGCCGATGGATAAGATTTTGAAAGCGGGGGACAGTGACGTGAAAGATGTCGAAGATGTGCAAAATTACACCAAAGAAAATTCTGGCAAAAACATAACGCTGACAATCGACAGGCAAGGCAGCGTCTTGCAGAAAACGGTTCTTGCAAGAACAAGCGAACCGAGCGGCCAAGGCGCAATCGGGGTTTCTCTTGCAAAGACAGCAGTCATCCATTATTCGTTCTTAGAATCTATAAGGGAAGGATTTCTCTATACTGTGAATATGACCGTGGCTATTTTTGAATATCTTTTTCATATCGTAAGCCAGCTGCTCACCACAGGCGGAACTTCCGCACAAGTCTCCGGTCCGGTCGGAATGGTTTCTATGACACAGCAAGCCGCGCGATTGGGGCTTATGGTGCTTCTGAATTTCACCGCGCTTATCAGCGTCAACTTGGCAATCATAAACATCCTGCCACTGCCGGCGCTGGATGGAGGAAGAATCTTCTTCCTGCTTGTTGAAAAATTGAAAGGCTCGCCGGTCAGCCAAGAACTTGAAGCAAAAATTCACAACGCGGGATTCATGGCGCTGATGCTTTTGATGGTCATCGTTACCTTTCAGGATATAATGCGGCTTGGCGTGTGGAATAAGATAGCGGGGATGTTTTAAGATATCGCATGTCATTGCGAGGAGGTACCCTGACGTGGCAATCCCGAAGTAAAATACACAAAAACAATGTCTGATATCCTTTCTTCTAGCTGTCATTCCGGAATTCCGCTCAGCCGAAATATCCGGAATCTCTGTGCCATGCAAGAGAAATGTGGTCCTAGGACTTTGAAACAAATATTTTAAAGGCAAAAAAACACTTCTCTATAGCTTTCGTTTTTTGAGAAGTGATTACATGTAATCTTGTATTATTTTTCTTACCCCGTTTATTTCTGCAGTACGTTTTTCTGCTGACCATGTACGTGGCAAAGGAATAAGTATTATTATTTTGCCACCTGGTTCCCCGGACTCTTCTGGGAAAAGCAATGAGGAAAGATATTCTTTAATCATCTCTTCGTCTTTCCGATTTCTTTTTTCATAGATCATATTGCCAATCTAGTCCGGAATCTATAATCTGTCAATATGGGAATGCTTTGCTCTTTGATAGGTTGAAAAAAGAAAATTAGCTAATAAAAAAAGAAAGACCGTTTTGTAAGTTTTTTAAACTCAGTCTTCTTATTACAGGAGGTTTTCTATAATTCCTCCGAAAGGCTTTTTTTCTTTTCTTCTTGCCTCATCTATTGCGGACTGGATTGTTTTTCCATTCCCGCCTTTCCCAGTCTTCTCTTTCTCGGAACTTTCAAGAATGACAGCTCCGTCATCTTCTTTTGAGACGCAAGTTTTTTCGCTTGGTACTTTTTCTTGAGTTTGATAAATAGAAACTCCCGTACCTGTTCCTTTTATCCATTTCGTCATATTCAATCCTCCTTTTGTTGGTGTTTGTTTATAATATTTTAAATATGACTTTGTACACTACCATATAATAAATAATTTGTCAATAGCAGTAAATCTATGAAACAATCTAAACTGTTTGGAAAGACCATTTACGAAGTCCCTAAGGATGAAGTCAGCAAGAATGCGCAACTTTTGATCCGGGCGGGATTCGTTGATAAGCTGATGGCGGGCGTCTATATATATCTGCCGCTCGGAAATCGTGTGCTTTCGAAAATCGAGAATATTATCCGCGAGGAGATGGACGCGATCGGCGGGCAGGAAATTTTGATGAGTGCGCTTCAGAAAAAAGAGGACTGGGTGAAAACCGGCCGCTGGGACGTGGACGTGATGATGAAGGTTCAGACCAATCTCGACCGGGATTTCGGGCTCGGTTGGACGCATGAAGAAGAAGTGACGCCGCTTGCGAAAAAATATGTCAGGTCATATAAAGATTTCCCTTTTTCACTTTATCAGATTCAGACCAAATTCCGCAATGAGAAACGCGCCAAGTCGGGAATCCTGCGCGGGCGGGAGTTCGTGATGAAAGATCTGTATTCTTTCCATACGAGCGAAGAAGACCTGGATGATTTTTATAAAAAAGCCGAAGAGGCGTATTTCAAAGTGTTCGAAAGAGTCGGACTTTGCAAAGAGACTTATTTCACTTATGCTTCCGGCGGAGATTTCTGCAAATATTCGCACGAGTTCCAGACCCTGACCGATGCCGGGGAAGATATAATTTACATCTGCGACAAATGCGGCATCGCTATCAATGAAGAGGTTCTTGAGGATTTGAAAGGGAAATGTCCGGAGTGCGGGAATGGCAGTCTTCGAAAAGAAAAAGCGATCGAGACCGGAAATATTTTCAAGCTCAAGAATCGTTACACTGATCCGTTCGATTTCAAGTTCCTGGACAGCGACGGCAAAGAGAAGACGGTTATGATGGGATGCTACGGCCTCGGCCCGAGCCGGCTTATGGGAACGGTCGTGGAAATCCTCAGCGACGAAAACGGAATCGTCTGGCCGAAAGAAATCGCGCCATATCAAGTCCATCTGGTTTCTTTGGGTAAGAGTGAAGAAGTGGCAAAGCGCACTGAAGAGATTTATAAATCTTTACTTGATCAAAGAATCGAAGTTCTATTCGACGACCGCGAAGAATCCGCCGGCGTAAAACTCAAAGATTCGGATCTCATTGGAATTCCTGTGCGCATAGTCGTTAGTGAAAAGACTTTGGAAAAGCAAGCGGTGGAAATTAAGAAACGGACGGAGAAGGATTTTGAAATCGTAAAGTTGAATGAATCGCAAAAATATCTGGCAGAAAATTTATAAAAATCACTGTCATTGCGAGGAGGTACTCCGACGCGGCAATCCCTTACTAAATATGCAATAAATGTTATATAAAACTCCCTAAATCTAGGGAGTTTTTTTATGTAACATATTTTTTGTCACTTGTGACAGTATTATTTTCCTGCGAGACTTGCGGATTTCATAATATTATCTATAATGGCGATATCTTTATCTGAAGGTTGATAATCTCCAAAGTCAGTATCGGAGGTGTAAAGATTCATACTTTTAATTTCATTATTTTCGAGATTGTCGAATTCCAGCCCGTACCTAAGATCATTCGCATTAGATGCCAAATCATAGATTCCGCCCCATGATGTTTTACGAAAATTAAATCTTGCTGTTCCAAAACAGCCCACGGGACCAGACTCGTCGCACTTTTCCATACTTAGTGTTACGGGAGATTTTATCCCCGGAATCTCTGCCACTATACTTTTATCAGACTTATCTTTTATCTTCCAGTTTGAAGGAATAGCTAGTTTGATGCCAGACAAAATTAAATCAGAAGAATCTTGGGCAGTGATTTGTTGTGCAGAATCACTTTTTATAAATTGAAAAGAAGAGAGAATCTTTTGTGCGTCGCTATTGCCATTTACAACTGTAAGTTCCAAAACTGTTCCTGATGGACTTTTAATATAGTAAAAAGCAGAAACTACAGCACTGTCTCCTAAAATTGTAACTTTGTATGAACTCGCTCCGGCTATCGTCGTAGGAGTTAGAGTGATATCTTCTGGTTTAGTTGCGCCAAACTGACCTTTGATAGCATCCGTAGTAAATTCGATATTCAGTGAAGATATATAAAAAATACCATTGCCGATATTGCCGCCCACAGGAAACACATTAACGCCATCTGCCGTGGGGTTAATCGCGAGATTATCACTGTTGTCTTCACTGGCTGTCATAGTAACAGTGTCTGGATATTTAAATGAATAACCATATTTCGTATTTGTGTAAGTTTTCCAGTTTGCAATTTCATCAGTTGGCATTGTTGCTGTTTTTGCGCCAGAGATTTTATTTTGCAACTCGGTAATTTGTGCATTCAATTTTTCTTTCTCTTTCGCTGTCTTGTTGTTGGCATACAAATACACACCAGCACCGAAAACAATTGCCACAATAAGCATAATTCCAAGAACAATTCCGGTGGATATGCCTCTTTTGCCTGTCATTTCTTCCATAGTGTTTTTTACTGATTGATTAAAATTAATTATCTTGTTTATATTATACTTTTATTTGTCGTAATGGTCAAACGTCTCAGTTGTATCATTTCAAACCCTCTTTTATCCTTGATTTTTGCCAGAATCAGCTTTTATGCTATACTAAAGACTGAGAGATTTTTACTTCGTTAAGTAAGATATATTTTTATGTTCAACAAAATATTTGGCTATCTGAGCCATGATGTCGGTATCGATTTGGGAACGGCGAACACTTTGGTTTATGTGAAGGGGAAGGGGATTGTCATCAACGAGCCTTCGGTGGTGGCGGTCAACAAGAAGACGGGAAAGATTTTGGCGATTGGAAAGGAAGCGAAAAAAATGGTAGGGAAGACTCCGGGGCATATCGTTGCGACTCGGCCGCTTGTGGATGGCGTCGTTTCGGATTTCGAGGTGACGGAGCAGATGCTTAAATATTTTATTGATAAAGTTCATCAACAGTCTTTCTCTCTCTTTCCGCGTCCCCGTGTCGTGGTTGGAATCCCTTCAGGAGTTACCGAAGTGGAAAAGAAAGCGGTGGTTGATGCGACGATAAGCGCCGGTGCGCGCGAGGCGTATCTCATCGAAGAGCCGATGGCGGCTGCAATCGGCATACGTCTTCCGGTGCAGGATGCGGCGGGAAATATGATCGTCGATATCGGAGGGGGAACAACGGAAGTAGCGGTCATATCACTCGGCGGAATTGTTGCCAGCCGGAGTTTGCGCATCGCGGGAGACGAGCTCAGTGAGAACATAATCCAATTCGCGCGCGATGAGTTCAATCTTCTTCTCGGAGAAAAAACTGCAGAAGAAATCAAGATAGCTATCGGTTCGGCATATCCTTTGGAAGAAAAATTGGAAATGGCCATGCGCGGACGTGATTTGGTAACCGGTCTTCCCAAAGAAGTGATCATAAATGACGAGCATGCCAGGCGCGCGCTTTCACGCTCGGTAAAAATCCTCGTGGAAAATATAAAAGCGACAATTGAGGAAACTCCGCCGGAACTTGTGGCAGACATTATGAGCAAAGGAATCATGCTTGTCGGAGGCGGGGGAATGCTCAAGGGGCTCGACAAACTGGTAAGTGAGCAGACCAAGATGCCGGTGAAAGTTGCCGATGATCCGCTGACTGCAGTCGCGAGAGGCGCGGGAATCGTCTTGGAAAATATCGATGAGCTCAAAGAAGTTTTGGTTTCTATGAAAGATGAAAGGGCGCCGTTTTAGTTGGAGGGGGGGGTATTAAGAATAATATTACATCAATCATATAGGCTTTATTTCCTGCGACAAAACCCTCATTTTGTCATTCTGAGGTAATCCGAAGAATCCCTTCATTACATTAAGTCTTACCCATATCACATAGTTTTATCGCATGGGAGGGATTCCTCGCCAGGCTCGGAATGACAAAATGATGTCGTTATTTAAATAGTATAGTTTGGCAAACTGATAAAGATAAGACGTGCTAATTAGACAAGGCAGTGCCTTGTCTCTACAAAAATACAACACACCCCGCACACAAACAGCTGACGCTGTTTTGCGCCACCCTCGCTTCCGCCGTAGCTCCAGCGCAGGAGAGCTCTCTCAAGAGGGGAATCAAAATGCAAATTACAAACTGCCTATAAACTGCTGACTACCGATTTATTTCTTTCACTACTTATGCAAAAATCGCCGATAGATTTTAAAATTTTCATTTTCATCCTTGTCGTCATTTTTATTCTTATCACTTTGAACGGCTGGGGCTATCTGCAGGGACCGAAAAACGCGGTTCTATCTTTATTGTCTCCGGCAGAGTCTCGATTCCAGTCTTCGTCGAACGTTTTCAGTGATTTTTTTTATACGATTGATAAGATCGGAAAGTTCAAGGATGAAAACGAAAAACTCCAGCAGGAGAATCGGTCTCTGACTTACAGTTTGGCGGCGCTCAAAGAAGTGCAGAAAGAAAATGAAGATTTGAAGAAGCAGTTGAAGTTCAAAAGTGATCTTTGCGGCGGGACCGATTGCATTAATTTTGAGAAAGGAAGAATTATCGGAAGAAGCCCCGACAGCTACGGAGAATATATCATTATCAACCTGGGAGAAAAAGACGGCGCAAGAAAAGATCAGGCGGTCGTCGTGGATGGCGGCATCATGATCGGAAAAATTTCCGAGGTTTTCAATGATTATTCGAAAGTGATGCTTATAATTTCACCTGAAAGTTGCGTGAACTCATTGACGCAAACTACCCGTGCTAACGGGCTTGTATGCGGAAAATACGGCACGAGCGTGAAATTGGAAAAGATCGGACAGACCGAAGAGCTTGCCCAAGATGATCTATTAATAACTTCCGGGCTGGAGGCGGGGATTCCAAAAGGGCTTCTCTTGGGAAAAATCCAGGGCATCCAGCAGTCTCCCAATACGATTTTCAAGAGCGCGGACATTGAAGTGTTTGCCGATTTCAGCCACATTGAAGAAGTTTTCTTAGTAAAATAAAATGAAAGATAAGATAAATTATTATATATTTCTGCCAGTCGTCTTTTTTTTGTTTTTTCTGCAGACGACTTTTATCGCGCAGATTGCTACATCTTTTCCGCTGCCTAATCTGGTTTTGATATTCTTATTCGCGGCGGCGTTCCTTTCGGATTCTTCCGATTTTATCTATGTCGCTCTTCTTTTCGGGTTCTTGTTCGATATTTTTATCGGCAATAATTTCGGAGTTTATCTTTTGAGCTTTACCGCCTCTTGCGCGCTGGCTTCATATGTTAGGACAAAATTCATAAAAGACATAAGCTTTGTAAAAATCTTTACATTTTCTGTTGCCATGGCTTTCGTTTATAATCTCTTATACCTATCATTATCAATTGTAGCTTTCGGTGCAGATTTTTTTTCGCACACGGACTTCGTCTCAAGGAAAATATTTTTTGATCTTATTTATGCGGGAATCTTGGTATATCCCGCAATGTGGCTTATCTCTAAAGGAAAACAATGAGCGGATATTTCATAAAACACAAAAGAGAAGAGATGGAAGTTGATTTCGAAGAGATCCTGCTGGATGAAAAGAACAAAGATAGCGGAAAAATCGACAACTATTTCGAAGCGAAAAAAATCAAGCAGCTTGGGAAAATCTTTATCTTGGTCATTTTCGTATTCTTTTTCCAGCTTTTTTATCTGCAGATCATCAAGGGAAGCTACTATTCTTCCATTTCCGAAAAAAATTATATAAGAGTCTCGGAAGTAAGATCTCCGCGCGGCATTGTCTATGACAAGAATATGGAGCAGATCGTTTTCAATGTGCCGGTTTTCGATCTGGTTATAACTCCGGCGGATTTTTTCAAGGAGAGAGACAAGGTGGAGGAAAAGGAGAAAGAGCTTGCCGATATAATGCAGATTTCTGAATCGGATTTTTCGGAGAAAGTAAAAGGCGTTGATCCGACTTCTTTCCAGTCTTTTTTGATATTGGGAGACATGGAAAAAGAAAAGGCTCTTGTCATCGATGAGAAGATAAAAAATATGGCAGGCGTGAAACTTGAAAACAGCGCGATCAGGAAATACACCGACGGACAGGATTTCTCTTTTGTCATCGGTTATAATGGCAGGGTGAACCAGAAGGAATTGAAGGATAATCCTGATTATCTTCTGACTGATACTATCGGGAAAGAAGGATTGGAACTTTCATACGAGAAGGATCTGCGCGGGGTCTATGGCGTTTCGGAAGATGAAGTGGATTCATTGGGAAGAGTGAACCGGAGCATGCAAAAGCAGGATCCTGTGGCGGGAAATAATCTGGTTTTGAATATAGATGCCCAGCTGCAAAGGCGGTTGTATAAAGACATAGAGGAAATGGCTACTAAAAAAGAAGCTACCGGCGGATCCGTTGTGGCGATCGATCCACGTAGCGGTGCCGTTCTGGCACTTGTCAGTTTTCCGTCTTTTGACAACAATGCTTTCGCGAACGGAATAAGTTCTGATGATTATAATAAACTTCTGGCGGATGTGAACAAGCCGCTTTTCAACCGCGCCATCGCCGCCGAATATCCGCCGGGCTCGACTTTCAAGCCTATGATGGCGGCGGCGGCTCTGCAGGAAAATGTGATTTCTCCGACAAGGCAGATAAGCGATGGCGGATCGATAAGTATCGGCGCATGGACTTTCCCGGACTGGAAACCGGGTGGACATGGACAAGTTGACCTTGTTAAAGCGATTTCCCAGTCCTGTGATGTGTATTTTTATACTGTCGGTGGAGGATACGGTGATATCAAAGGATTGGGAGTCGATAATATTAAAAAATATGCTGATTTGTTCGGGCTTGGAAAAGTGACCGGAATAGACATTCCGGGCGAAAAGACGGGGCTTATTCCCGATGCTGCGTGGAAGAAAAAGACAAGAAATGAGTCCTGGTATATCGGCGATACCTATCATGAGTCGATCGGGCAAGGTGATGTCTTGACTACTCCGCTCCAGATTGCGAATTATACGGCAGCAGTTGCCAATGGTGGAATTTTGTACAAACCGCAAATTGTGAACAGGATCGTTGACGCAAACGGCAACACGGTGCAAACTTTCGACAAAGTGGTTCTCCAGCAGAATTTCATAGATCCGCAGAATATAGCTTGGGTGCAAAAGGGGATGCGCGAAAACGTGGTTTCTGGAACGGGAAGATCGCTCAATACTTTGAAGGTTGAAGCGGCAGGAAAAACCGGAACCGCGCAATATGCCGGCAACACCAAGATGCATGCATGGTACACTGTCTACGCACCTTATCAGAATCCGGAAATCGTGATGGCGATCATGATTGAGGGTGGTGGAGAAGGATATGACGTTTCCGCGCCGATCGCAAAAGATATTCTTGAATGGTATTTCGGAGAGAGATTGACGGGAAAACCGGATCAGGTGGCCGCGACGAATCAAACAGTTCAAACGCCTCCAGTCAATCCTTAGAATCATATTTTTATTATGTATCGTAGGGGCGCAATATTTTGCGCCCTTTGACAGAAAATTTCATAGAAAATATACAATGAACGAACAGAACAAGACTCTAAAGAAAATTACAGGTTGGTATTTAATCAATCAAAAAACAATAAAGGCTTCTTTTTTAGTTTTGTTTTTTGGGTTTATAGCTTGTTTTTTTAATTCTTTTAGTGGATTTTTGTCTTATGCTATAGGCCAAATAATAAAACTTTCTAATAATCAATCAGTCTCCGCTTTTTTAGGAGCATTTTTTGCTTTTATATTTATGTGGATACTAAATACTATAGAGAAAGAAAACACACAAAAAGAGAAAAATGTTGTTGGTTTGCAAAAAGTAAGCATCGCACTAGAGGAATACTTGTTTTTTCTTTTAGGACATTTAAAACTTCTTGAAAGCCAACTTGAATATTTAGAAAATAGCAAGATGGTCTTTTGCAGGAGCAATCCCTTTCTGTTTGTGGACCGTATTGATCAAAATTTGATTTTACAAATTGAAAATGAGTAGATAAGAAAAGACTTATTTGAAATTAATAGAAAAATTATTGCTATAAATCATAGTGCAAATGTATTTAATATTATTATAGCCTCAGACAGAACTACTGATGGAGAATATTTTTACGCGTCTAATGGAGCAAAGACTGAGATTAGTAAGGAATTAGCAGACTATCAAGAAACTATAACGAACAGAAGGGAAAACATAAAATATTTTACTTATGTAAAAGAAGCTATAGAAAAAGAAATTCAATCTATTAGATAATTCTATGTCCCACGAAGAAATATGCCAGAGAATTTTTGAAGAAAGCTGCCGCGTCTTGAAGATGAAAGGCTTCACTTTTCAACCCAAAGTCGTGAGGGCGGGGGATGGCTATGCGAAAGTCTATAAGCTGGGCTATACTAATCTGCAGTCCAAACTGGTCGTAGTCGATATCTATACGCAAAAGCTCAAGAAGCAGAAAAAATACAGCAGTATCCTTTCTGTGATCGCCCACGAGCTGGCGCATCATCAGAAAAAACCTTACCGCCAATTCGAAGTCCGAAAAATGCGCTGGATAAACCGCATTCATTATCCGGAATTCTATAAGCAAGTGAACAAGAATATCGATAAGTTCAAGAAAGACAAAGTACTCGGACAATTTTACAAATAAGCCTTAGCTAAGAGGTCCGACCTTTCAGATGTTTTAAGGTCGGACCTCGTTAATTACCATGATTGCGTAACTTCGAGGACTGACCTTTTAAACATCTGAAAGGTCAGACCTCTTGTAACATATTAGAAAATGAACTTCTATTTCCTCATCGCAGAATTCGGAACTTTTATCGCTTTTGTGGCAGTTTTATACCATGAAAGAAAAAATAAAAAGATGATTGAAATCATGATTCTGGCTTTTGTATATGGCCTCATCATGGAAGCGCTCAATATTTACATGTCGCATGTCTACACTTATAGCCATGATTTTATTTTGCAAATTCTCGGCGTTCCATTGGCAATCGGTGCCGGATGGGCGATCGTGTATTACTTATCGTATAATGCCGCAAAAAGATTCAATCTTTCCTGGTGGCAAGCGCCATTTCTCATGGCCCTCGTTGCACTTTCTTTCGATCTTTCCCTAGACGCCATCGCCATCCGCCTCGGATTTTGGACATGGAACATTCCTCTGAATGAAGAGTGGTTCGGCGTGCCTTATGACAACTTTTTCGGCTGGCTGGCAGTCGTCTGGACTTTTGGACTTTTCATAAATCTCAGCTTTCAGGATTTCATAAAGCCGCGATTGGCAAAAATAATCCGCTATGCAGCCCCAGTCATATCCGCGCTTCTTATCGGGATGGAAATCATGATTTACGAAAACTCCGCCGCCGTTCTTTCAGGAAAATTCACCTTGAGCCAAGTGCAAGAGTTTTATATCCGGCAGGAATATTTTTACGCTTACGTGCCGGAGGTGCGGACGATAAGAATTTATCTTTTCTTATCACTAGTCTTGTTTTTAATATTTTTATGCGCAACTTGGATAAATAAACAGAGAAAAAACATTTCGAAATCGACCGATAAATTTTCATTTTATCTTTCGCTGACTGCGCATTCCATGTTCCTATTTCTTCTGTTTATTTCAGGAATTTATAAGGTTTCTTTGCTACTGCCGATTGTGTCGTTTTCTGCTTTAATATTAGCCATAATTATTGAATTATCCCCAAAATTTCAGCATAATCATTGACAATTTTTATTTTATTGATATTCTTGTTATTAAGTTATAAGCGTATTTATAGTGAAAAAAGCAAAAATACCAAATAAAGGGGGTTTATAAATTGAACACAACAAAAGTAAATATCAGTTCAGCAGAGTTGAAAACAATTGCCTTGGAACTTGAAACAGGAGAAATCACAGTAGAGCGAGCCTTAGAAAAGATGGACGGTTTTGATACCTCATCTCTAGTGTCAGGAATATACCGGTCTTTAAGGTCTCTTTTTGAAGAATATCATGACTCTGAAAAAATGGACCTAAGACAAGGCTTAATAGAACTAATCAGGAACTATTTGAACAAAGAAGCGAACGCAAAAACTAAAGTAAGTGAAATAAAACAATCAATAGAAGCCCTTGAGCAGGAGGCGGTAAATAAAATTCAGGAAGATGATCCTTGGAAAGCTTATGAACTTGTGTGCCAGGCACTGAAAATTTTGAAAGGTGAATGTTGTTTCTTCTAGAAGAGATTAATCCTGCAAAAAAATAAAAAGAGAGATCAATATTCTCTTATTTTTTATTTCAAGAAATCTCATTAACTTATTAATAATAGCGTGGACATCGTATTAAATTCAAAAAAGAATAAGAGGAAAAAAATTTAATCTTTTTTTGTTTATTTATAAAGGTGGATTGCGAATGAAGAATTGACATATCGCTTTTTTGCTGATACGCTTTTGCTATATTAATCAAGAGAATGCGCTAGTATTAAAACAAGGAAAATAAAAAACGAAGAGAAAAAAAAGTTAGATAAAGTAGAAATTGACTATGAAAACAATAAAGACAAGGCTTGGCACGTAGATGCTGAGACTGCAAAGCAAATTTTTGCCGCTGCAGTAGCAGCATTCATAGCAGGAGCTATCGCCTACAGATTGGTAAGAAAAATATATATAAAGCTTATAGAAGACTCTGGTAATTCCCCTAATATTATTGCATTATGGGATGCGCCAGAAATATGGAAGAAGTGGAGAGAGAAGTAATTTGGTAAAAGTTATTGGAAATAAACAGTTTCACAATAACTTTATTTTTTTGTTTTATTGACAGATTTTTCTTTACTGCTATTCTTCTTATAAATTATATTGAACTTCAAAAACATATAATAAAAATAAAAAAGAGAGGAATCGAATGGCTTATAAAGCCCAATATTATCCGGGTCCGGATTCAATTTCAAGCAATAGAATAAAACATCTCAGTGGTACGTCAGGATTGAGTGAGGAGTATATCGAAAAAATAATTAGGAAAGCAAGAAACAGGATAGACTCTTCTAATCATTCTACAAGATTAACCGAGAGAGATATCCCGAATGTGACTACTGATAATACTAGCAAAAAAGAAGGAGAGAAAAAACATAAAACCGAAAAGGCAATTCGGAGAGTGGCAGAGGAAAAGAAAAAGAGATGGATACAACCTAAAGATAGCTTGCTATATTGATAGCAAATCGATAAACGGAGGAGGAATTGAACTGAGAATGGAATACAATAAAAAGTTGAATTACTTTATAAACCATTACAACTTCGATTTTTTGGCACAGCAGTTTTTGGAAGATTCCATTGACCGCATAAAATTATTCGCTGAGTTGGGAATAAAAGATGAAGATTTTTATGGCATAATAGGTGAGGATGGCCAAGACCATTTGTTTAAAGCGCTTTGTAAAGATGGCCACACAACTCCGCAACGACTGCTTGTCAAATCCCTCGAGCAGCATATTCGTAGACATGGCCGTTTTCATGATGATCTGGAAAAACCGAAAAAGTTAACTGCTGGACAGAAGAGAGGCATACTTTTAAAGGATATGGAAGCAGCACTGAAAGTGGGAAATCAGGATAAATATAACGCTTTATCCTTGGAGCTGGCAAAAGAACAAGAAAAAGAACTCGAGCGTTTGAATGAAATAGCGGGTTGCAAGAATTCGTGGGAGCGCGTTTATTAAAATAGGAGAAAATGTAAGAGATAAAAGATGATGTGATAAACTAAGGTCAAGAGCGCAATAATGGAAAAGCGCATTTGCCCTTTATTTTTTTATTCCCAAAAAAATGCTATAATAAAATTGCAATAAGGAAATAAGAAATAAACTAATCAAAATTATGGCTGATTTAAAAAAGAAGAAATATAGGGCGCTAACGGGCGGGGAAGCGGTGGCGGAAGCGATGCGGCAGATAAATCCTGAGGTTGTGGCGGCTTATCCGATCACGCCGCAGACTCCGATCATTGAGACTTTTGCAAAGTTCGTGGCGGACGGGGTTGTGGACACGGAGCTTATCGACGTCGAATCGGAGCACAGTGCGCTTTCTGCGGTCGTGGGTGCGGCTGCGGCGGGTGGAAGGTCGATGACGGCAACATCCTCGCAGGGTTTGGCGCTTATGGCGGAAATCGTGTATGTCGCGTCCGGCTCAAGGCTTCCGATCGTGATGGCGATTTCCAATCGCGCACTTTCGGCTCCCATCAACATCCATTGCGACCACACCGATTCGATGTTTTTGCGCGATTCCGGCTGGATGCAGATTTATAGCGAAAACGCGCAGGAAGCTTATGATAACACTTTGATCGCGCTCAAAGTCGCGGAAAATAAAGACGTGCAGCTTCCGGCGATGGTGATGCAGGACGGTTTCATAACTTCACACAACGTGGAAAATGTCTTGACGATCGACGACAAACAGGTGAAGAAATTCGTAGGAAAATACGAGTCGGAATATCCGCTTTTGAATTTTGAAAAACCCGTGACGGTCGGTCCGCTTGATCTTTTCGATTATTTCTTTGAGCATAAATATCAGCAAGCAGAGGCGATGGAAAACGCGCGCAAGGCCATAAAAGAAGTGGATAAGGAATTTTATGCGCTTACCGGGAGAAAATATGATTTTATTGAAAATTATAAAACGAGCGATGCTGAATATGTGATTATCGCTTTGAGCTCAACATGCGGAACGGCAAAAATGATCGTTGACGATTTGCGAAAACAGGGCAAGAAAGTCGGACTTTTGAAAATCAGAGTAATGCGTCCTTTCCCGGAAAAAGAAATCGCCAAAGCACTTGAAGGCAAAAAAGCGGTGGCAGTTCTGGACCGATCAATTTCTTACGGAATTTTCAGCCCGGTTTTCACGGATGTGAGATCAGCTTTGTATAATCTTAAGAAAAAACCGGTGCTTCAAAGCTATGTTTACGGCCTCGGCGGAAGAAATATCGGACTAAAAGATATCGAGAAAGTTTTTGGAGAACTGATAGGAAAGAAATTTTCGGACAACGTGAAATATATCGGACTTAGGAAATAAATTTATAAAAACAGCGGCAGGCGAGCCGTTGTTTTTTATTATATTACCTGTCCTTGCGAGGAGGAGGCACTGCGACGACGCGGCAATCCCGTTACCATACAATTAGAGCGTAATATAACGTCTTATGAATTATGATGTCGGGATTGCTTCGTCGGATTACCTCCTCGCAATGACAGTATTATTGCGCGCATTTAATAACTAATTTGCCCAATCTTTTCTCTTGTGTTAAATTATAAAAAGTTAATAAATTCTCATTTTTCCCATGAAAACGGCAAAAACTTACATCCTGTCTCTCGGAGGATCACTTATCGTTCCGGAAGAAGTGGATTACAAATTCTTAAAGAATTTTATAAATCTGATTTCCGAAAGAACGAAAAAAGGCGATAAATTCATAATCGTGTGCGGCGGCGGAGGGCTTAATAGAAAATATAACCAAGCAGCCCAAAAAATCCGTCCTATGTCGAATGATGAATTGGACTGGTTGGGAATACACGCCACGCGCTATAACGCCCAACTCTTGCGCATACTTTTTGGGAAATTGGCGTATGAAGAAATAGTAATAAATCCATACGAGAAAGTTGAAACCAAAAAGCCGGTAATCATCGGCGCCGGCTACGAACCTGGCTGGTCCAGCGATTATGACGCGGTTTATCTCGCAAACACTTACGGCATCAAAAACATCGCCAATCTTTCCAACATCGACTACGCCTATGACAAAGATCCTCGAGAATTCAAAGACGCCAAGAAAATCAAAGACATTTCATGGGAAGATTTCCGCAAGATTGTCGGCGACAAATGGGAACCGCGCATGAGCAAACCTTTCGACCCGATTGCCAGCAGGGAATCACAGAAACTCGGACTTGAAGTGGCAATTCTTAATGGCAAGAAGCTTAAGAATTTGGAGAAATATCTGAATGGGGAAAAATTTGTAGGAACAATCATAAAATAGTTATTATAAATTTCTATTTTAGGTAAGACAACTTATACATATTAAAAAAACAGTTGATTTTCGAGATTTGAGTTATTATAAGGTACATTGCAAATGACTTTAGTAGCTCATTTTTATGATATTTAGGAATCCGAAGTGAATGTTGGACATTATTTACTTTAAATATTATAATTAAAAAAATAAACAAGGGGGGGGGTGAAGCAAATAACACAGAAAAATAACCATGATAAGAAAGAGAAAATAGAAACATTAGCACTAATTGCTCAATTAGTACCAGGGGTGATTTATCTAGTACACCTCATATACCATATATTAAAAGAAAAGAAAGAAAACGAAGAAAAAGAAAAAAGGATTAGTGGCAAGCAAAGAAAAACAAGAATTTCATGATTCGGCTTAAATCAATCGAATCATGAAATTCCATTAACTTTATAACGATGAGAACGTAAACCTAAATTAGATGAGGGGATAAAATTTCTTTCCCTCTATTTTTTATGCTAAAATAAACTTATGAAAGAAATAAAACTGGACGCGAATAGTCCGAAAACAATTCAGGAGGCTTTGGAAAAATCCCGGCAAGTTTTAGAAAGCGCCGGAGTCATTGTTTTTCCCACTGACACGATTTACGGCCTCGGCGCGAACGCTCTCAGCGAGGATGCGATTTCGAAGATCTATAAGATAAAAAAGCGGAACATCAACAAGCCGATTTCCATTCTGGTGCGCGACATCGCTATGGCAAAGAAAGTCGCCTGCATCGATTCCAAAGCGGAAAAAATCCTGGAAAAAATCTGGCCGGATTCTATCACGGTAATACTCCGTAAAAAAGATATAATTCCGTATATGCTCACGGCGAACGAGGAAAAAATAGCGGTGCGGGTTTCCAATAATTTTTTCGTGAATCAACTTCTTCAGAAAGTGGATTTTCCGATCACTGCCACCAGCGCCAACATTTCCGGCGAAGAAAATCTGTTGCTGGCGAGCGAAATCAAAAGCAAATTCTCCAATGTCGAGCACTCTCCGGACCTTTTCATAAACAGCGGCGACCTCGAGAATCGACTGCCTTCGACCATCATAGACCTTACGGATATCAACAAGCCGCGCCTCGTCCGGATGGGAATCATCGGCAAGGAAAAATTGGATAATTTTTTTAAAAATTTCACAGACTGATTATGTTGGAATTTCTGGGCAAACTGTATCTAAAACACGACCTTCAAATCCAAATCAAAGAGCTGTACGAGTCAGTCGCCATCCGCGATTTTGCCGTCTCGATGATTGCGATTTTTGAGCCGATCTATCTTTATAAAGTTTATGGTTCGCTCCAGATCGTTTTTCTTTTTTATGCCGTTTTATATTTTCTATATTTTTTTACCATACCTCTCGGCGCCAAAGCTGCCTCCAGATATGGCTTCGAACACTGCATGTCCGCCAGTGTTATTTTTGTGATTTTATACTATCTCACATTATCTCAGCTCAAAGATTTTCCTGTGCTTATCGTGCCGGCTCTGCTTCTGACAATTGCCGACAAAACGTTTTTCCGCATGTCTTATCACGCCGATATGGCGCATTATGGAAGCAAAGGGTTCCGCGGCCGTGAAGTGGGCGGACTTTCTTTTTTGGAGACGTTCGCGGGCATGACCGGACCGCTTCTCGGTGGGATAATCCTCACAGTTTTCGGCTTCAAAGCCCTATTTTTCACCGTTTGCATTTTGGCTCTCGTATCAGTCCTTCCGATGCTTTCCACCAAAGAAAAATTCACCCCGCAAAGCTTTTCCTATAAAAAAGCGATGAAAAATTTCTTCCAACCTCAAGGCAGCTACAAAAGAAAAGACTCGCTTGCCTATATGGGCTACGGCGAAGAACTGATTGTCTCTTCTTTCTGGCCGATTTTCGTATTCCTATTTCTGCCTGCATTCCACATCATCGGCCTCCTGACAAGCGGCGCTTCCGTTCTTGTTACATTTACGAAACTCTATTTCGGCAAGCTCTCTGACAAATTCAACACGCAGGAGAAAAGAAAATGGATAGAATTCGACGCCGGGTTTTATATGATTACAAATCTTATCCGTCCGTTCATAAATACATGGATGGGAATTTTTTCCGTCAATTTTTTCTCCGATACTCTGAAAGGAGGAATCGTGTATCCTTTTTTTACTTATGTGTATAGCGCCGCCGGAAAGAACAAAAACTTCCTCGAATACGCCGTTTTTTATGAGATGTCTCTCGCTTTCGGCAAAATAGTCATCGGTTTCGGCGTTTTTACACTTTCTCTCTGTCTTGTAGGTTTTAATTTTTGGTTTATAATGTTCTTATTGGCCGCAATCTGGTCAATACTCTATACTTTATTAAAATTCTAAGAAAAATAAAATGGAAATCTTGCAGGCTGTTATTTTGGGTATTATCCAGGGGGCGACGGAGTTTTTGCCGATTTCAAGTTCCGGGCACCTGATAATCTTGCCAAAAATTTTTGGCTGGAGCGATCAAGGACTCGCTTTCGACGTGGCGCTTCATTTTGGGACACTCATGGCGATACTTCTCTACTTTTATGAAGATTGGAAAGAGATTTTTAGTAATTCATACTTTATCAAGCAGGTCGGCAAGATTTTCATAGACCGCAAGCGGGAATTTTTCGATGCCAAGAAAATGAAAGGGGATTTGTTGGTCATAATCGCAATCGCCACCATCCCCGGAGCGATCGTGGGGGTTCTGCTCGAAAAATACGCCGAAAATTATTTCCGAAGCAATATGCTTCTGATCGGATTCACTTTCTTAGCCGGCGCAATGCTTCTTTTCTTCGCTGAAAAAATCGGAAAGAAGAACCTGGAAGAAAAAGAAATCACGCTCAAAAACGCAATCTATATAGGACTTTTTCAGATGTTCGCCATCATCCCGGGAATGTCCCGAAGCGGAACGACTATAAGCGGCGGCCTCATCTTCGGACTCAGTCGCATCAACGCGGCAAGATTTTCCTTCCTCCTAGCAACCCCGATCATCCTTGGCGCAGTCATCAAAGAATCTCCAGCTTTTCTGCACTCAGGAATGAGCATAGACTTGATGATCGGCGTTCTCTCAGCCTTCATAAGCGGTTATCTGGCAATCAAATATATGCTCCAATATCTGGAAAACAAGAGCTACAATATTTTTGTGATTTATAGATTGATGATGGCTCTGGCGATATTTTTGATGTTTGCCGGTAAGTAATTCAGTTTTGAAATAGGATTCAAGCTGTCTTCCTTGACAATCATGCGTTTTTAATATAAGATGTACTGTTGCTCATTAAAAGCACGATTAAATCAGTAAAAAGAAGATACCAAGGAGATGTTTTTATAGGAATAAAATCCTTTATAGTGAGTACTTTAGCTACGCTTATATTGCTCGGTGCAATATATATGGTTTATGACAATCATGTTATTGACATACCAGTAACAGTAGTTGTTGATAAAAATATTACAGAAAAGAATCCTGACTGGGAAAACAATACAAAAAGCGTTGTAGAGTTTGAAACCAGACTGATAACAAAACAAAAAGTTCGTTTTGTTGTAAAAGACTATAAAATCATAGATTTTCCTTCTGATAAAAACATGACCGAAATGGAAAGATTGGGAATATTTAATTCAAATATTGACCACAGCCTGTCTTTAGCAGAAAATGAAATGATTGTAGTTTTTACACCTAACATGCCAACGAATCTTTATTGGGCTCATCTCATATCAACTAGCAGAATAAATGGAGTGAATATGGTGTATAGTTTTGAAGAATATCCGGATTGGCTGGATTTTACAAAACCTGCTCCTCTTCCACCACACAGAACAATAGGAGATGGACCAGATTCAGAGACATATAAATATACAGTCAGAGATCATATGGAATTATTAGCTCCTTATGTTAAATAACATTTTTTCTTTTTACTATTTTTCCAAGCCTATAAAACACTTTTGTAAATTTGGAAAAATATAACAAGATTGCTGCTGCAATTCTTCGTTTTTCTTCTTGACAAAATATAATATTGTGATAATCTGGATTAGTCTAGTATAAGGTCAAATTTATGACGGAAGATAGTTTTGAACAAGTTAAAAAGCTGATGAAAATTATCGGAGGCAAAGCGCTTATAGTGGAAGATGGGAAACCGTCTTTTGTGGTTATAAATGTGGATGAGTATACGGATTTCGAGGATATCGTGAATTCGGCAGGTTCTGAGACAGAGCTGATTGAGAAAATCAACAAAGACATCACTATCTGGAAGAATAAGCAAAAGGAAAGAGAAATTAAGCAGTTAGAGAAGGATTTTGAGAAGAAAGAAAGCAGGGAGATAGAGATTATCTAGCTAGAATCGGCCCTTGAAGTATTGACACACTACATTTTGGTGTTATAATACTACTATCCGAAAGAGGCACTTGCCAAATTTTTTTTATGTGCTAGAATGCTTAGGTGTTTACAAAATTTTTTATATTTATCAATTTAATCCCAAGTAATACTCAAAAAATATTACTTTAACTAAAGAAGGAGAATAAAAAAATGGCAGAAGTATTTGACAGATCAAAACCTCACGTCAACGTTGGAACCATCGGTCATGTTGACCACGGAAAAACCACTTTGACCGCGGCTCTTTTGTCTTGTTTGGGTGCCAAAGGATTGGCAGCCTCAAAGAAAGGCGTGAATGATATCGATAATGCCCCTGAAGAAAGAGAGCGTGGTATTACCATTGCTACTTCACACCAGGAATACGAATCAGAAAAGAGACACTACGCTCACGTAGATTGTCCTGGACATGCTGACTACATCAAGAACATGATTACTGGTGCCGCTCAGATGGACGGTGCGATTTTGGTTGTTGCTGCCACTGACGGTCCTATGCCGCAGACCAGGGAGCACATTCTCTTGGCTTACCAGGTAGGTGTGCCGCAAATTGTTGTTTTCATCAACAAAGTTGACCAGGTTGACGATCCTGAACTTATCGACCTTGTGGAAGAAGAAATCAGAGAACTTTTGACCAAATACAAATTTGACGGAGCAAAAACTGCAGTTATCCGAGGCTCAGCGCTCAAAGCGTTGGAATGCTCTTGTGGAAAAGACGATTGTGAAAACTGTAAGCCGATCTATGACCTTGTAAAAGCTCTTGATGAAAATATTCCTGAACCGCAAAGAGCTATCGACAAACCATTCTTGATGCCTATTGAAGACATCTTCTCAATCGAAGGTAGAGGAACTGTAGTTACCGGAAGAATCGAAAGAGGTGTTATTAATGTCAACAATGAAGTGGAATTGGTCGGTATCAAGCCTACTCGAAAAGTAGTAGTAACCGGAATCGAAATGTTCAACAAACAACTTGACAGAGGTCAGGCCGGAGATAACGCCGGAGTGCTCCTTCGAGGTATCAAGAAAGAAGAAGTTGAACGAGGACAGGTTTTGGCCGCCAACGGTTCAATCACCCCACACAGCGAATTCGAAAGTGAAATCTATATATTGACTAAAGAAGAAGGTGGAAGACACACCCCATTCTTCTCAGGATACAAACCGCAATTTTACATCAGAACTACCGATGTGACCGGTGATGTTGTGCTTCCCGAAGGAACTGAAATGGTTATGCCGGGCGATACCGTCAAACTAGGCGTGAAATTGATTTCACAGGTTGCTATGGAAGAAGGAATGAGATTTGCAATCCGAGAAGGTGGACACACCGTCGGAGCCGGAGTTGTGACGAAGATCATAAAATAAGGAGTTAACTCTTCTTATTTTTGTTTGCCGGATTTGTTTATAATTAAGTTTATATATTTAATCGCAATGGTAGAAAAGAAACAGATAATTGAAGGCGATTCTAACAAGCAAAAAATTAGAATCAAGATCAGAGCATATGATCATAAAGTTATTGATCAGTCTGCTAAACAAATTGTTGAAACTGCACTCAGGAATGGAGCATCAGTAAGAGGACCAGTTCCTCTTCCTACCAGCGTGAGCAAGTTTACGGTAAACAGATCCACGTTTGTTCATAAGGATGCCAGGGAACAGTTCGAGATGAGAGTTCATAAGAGATTGGTTGATATCGTGGATTTAAACCCCAAGACCATCGACGCTCTTACGAATTTGAATCTTCCGGCAGGAGTGTTTGTAGAAATCAAAATGTAGTTTGAAATATCAAAGGCTTATGGATCTGAATGGTGATTATATTCTTCTTTGTGTGCCAATGGCAGACAGTTCAATAAAATCACAAATCCAAAGCACCAAGCTCCAAATAAATTACAAATTCAAAATTCCAAACAAATGCGGATATATGATAAAGAAAGTCTGCATAGGCTGGGGGTCCCGGATATTTCCTTCAGAAATTCCGGGATGACACAAGTGTCAGTTTTTGATTTGATTATTTGGATTTGTGATTTATTTGGAGCTTGAGATTTTGAATTTGGTGCTTGTAGGTTCTATAACATAATATAAATAGTTCGCTAGTTTAAGTGCTCGCGCTGTGCGTTAAGCATACTGGATTAGCCAATAAAATCGGATATCATATCGATTTAAGTTGGTTAATGATATCTGATTTTTTTGTTAAGCTTAAATAATAGTATGAAGTTTATTTTAGGAAAAAAAGTAGGAATGAGTCAGGTTTTTGTGGAGGGGGAGAAAGAGACTAAAGTGGTCCCGGTTACCGTCGTGGAGGCCGATTCTTGTTATGTCACTCAAATGAAGAGCAAGGATACGGATGGATATGAAGCTGTTCAGGTCGCATTTGAAGAGAGCAAAAGAGTCACTAAGCCGATGGCAGGACACTTGAAAAGCGTAGGAAAATTTTTCAAATTCCTCCGAGAGTTCAGGACTGATGCAGAGCCGAGCAAATTGAACGCTGGCGAGAAAGTGGAAGTTTCCATTTTTGAACCGGGAGACAAAGTAAAAGTTACTGGAATTTCCAAGGCCAAAGGTTATCAGGGTGCTATGAAAAGACATGGCTTCAGAGGAGGAC
>Ga0224525_1000171_pt1 | contig 32875 bp, 28 predicted proteins | sample CFST100metaG_FD_179874 | JGI IMG/M metagenome (GOLD analysis project Ga0224525, IMG submission 179874) | Peat soil microbial communities from Stordalen Mire, Sweden - C.F.S.T100 | ecosystem: Environmental > Terrestrial > Soil > Wetlands > Peat | place: Sweden: Norrbotten County, Stordalen Mire...
CACATATACTATTTTTACGCCTTTAGCTTTTATTTTCTTTAACAAATTTTTAGTCAGATGAAGACCGGCGGTTGGAGCGGCGGCCGAACCAACTTTATTATCACTAGCAAAGACTGTTTGATAATTATTTTTATCACTCGCTACTTGTTTGTTTCTCTTTATATAAGGAGGGAGAGGGACTTCCCCAATTTTATTTATTGCCTGCCAAAATTTTTCTCCAGATAAACCAAATTTAACCTGCCAGGTGCCATCATTATTATTTTTTATCACTTCTGCTTCTAAAGATCTTGATAATTTTATCGCTAGACCCTCTTTAATTTTTCCTTTCAACAAACACTCCCAGATATTTTTAGATAATTTCTGATGTAAAAATATTTCTACTTCACCGCCGGTATCTTTTTTGTGCCCAATTAGCCGTGCCGGAAAAACTTTTGAATTATTTAAAACTAAGAGGTCGCCAGCTTGCAGATAATCAACTATATTATAAAAATGTTTATGAATTATCTTTCCGCTTTTTTTATCCAATAACAACAGTCGCGAGTGATCTCGCGGTTTAGCCGGCTGTTGAGCAATAAGCTCAAGCGGCAAATGATAATCAAAATCTTTTACTGATAAGGACATATTATATTAGTTTATCTATGCCGGGCATCTTCATACCTAAATGCTCATAACCTAAATGCGTAATAATTCGGCCGCGCGGCGAGCGATCTAAAAAACCGAGTTGCATCAAATACGGTTCATACATATTTTCAATCGTGTCCATTTCTTCGCCGGTTGAAGCGGCAAGTGTATTTAATCCAACCGGACCTCCCTTAAATTTAACAGCAATTGTTTCTAAAATTCTTCTGTCAATTAAATCCAAGCCTAATTCATCAACTTCCAGCATTTCAAATGCTTCTAGACAATCTTTTAAAGTGATTCTTCCATCACCTTTAACATCACAATAATCGCGGACTCTTTTTAATAAACGATTGGCAATACGCGGCGTGCGACGGCTACGGGAAGCAATCGCGTTTTTAGCATTATCATCCATTTCGACGCCCAGAATCTTGGCGCTACGGGTAATAATCCGCTCAATATCGCCAATTTCATAAAAACTGAGATGATGAGTTATTCCAAAACGATCACGCAGCGGTGCTGATAATAAACTAGCGAGCGTTGTTGCGCCAATAATTGTAAATTTCGGTAAATCCAAACGCAAAGTTCTCGCGCTCGGACCTTTGCCCATGATAATATCAAGGGAATAATCTTCCATGGCTGGATATAAAATTTCTTCAATGGTTTTTCTGAGACGATGGATTTCATCGATAAATAAAATATCGCCGGCTTCCAGGTTGGTTAAAATAGCCGCCAAATCACCAGCTTTTTCAATTGCCGGACCGGAAGTAATCTTAATATTTGCCCCAATTTCATTGGCGATTACATGCGCTAAAGTTGTTTTTCCTAGACCGGGAGCGCCATACAATAAAACATGTTCAATCGGCTCCCCGCGTTTCTTGGCGGCCGCAATCGTAATTTCTAAATTCGCTTTTATTTTTTCTTGACCAATGTATTCCGCTAAAGTTTTCGGACGAAGAGACAAATCAAGCGCTTCATCACCCTTCCGTTCTATCGGACTGATTAAGCGATCTTCAACTTCATCTTTATTTATCTTATTGTCCATATATTTAATATTTAATGTTGTTTAAATTCGCAAATGGAGTTAAAATCGCAGAAGCCACACATCATCGATGGTGTCGGGGAAAAATTTCGTTTTTTAATCGCGGCAATTTCTTCTTTTATTTCTAATTGTAATTTAGTAATATCTTTAGCAGTGGCGGTAAAGGTAAATTTCTCGCCGCTTTCCAAATAATAATAACTAAGCGCTCCAACTTTCACTCCTAAAAATTCTTCAATAAATAATTGGTATAAGATAAGCTGGCGCTTCGCGGAAAAATCCAATTTAGTCTTTGTTTTTCCTGTCTTATAATCGACAATTTCCAAACTGCCATCGGTGAGTTTATCAATTCTATCAATTGCGCCCTTGATAACATCACCGCCAATCTTAAAAGAAAATCTTTTTTCCAAAAACATCGTTTCTTGCGGCGGATTGGCGCTATAACTTTGCCAAAATTTTTTCAAAGCATCAATGCCCTTCTTCTTATAATCTTCTCTTTCTTTTTTGTCTTGATAACCATCTGCCTGCCAAAACTCTCCATAGATTTCCATTAATCTTTTTTCGGTTAGCAAACTGGAAATCTTATTTTTGTTTTTGTTTAGTTTATCTTCCGCGTCATCAAGCCCGGCAAACAGATCACCCTGCATCTTCCGCCATTCTCCTAAAGTCGGCAATAAAAAATTATATAAAGTATTATGTAAAACGCGGCCAAAAATTAAACTGGCCTTATCGGTTGAGGCCGGAATTTTCAGAACAAAAGCAAATTTATATTGCAGCGGACAGGTGGAAAAAGCAGCTAATTGCGAAAAAGAAAATTTCTCTGGCAAAGGATATCTTTCCTCCAGCGTTTTTTCTTTGTCAACAATTAGTTCTCGGGAATTCAAATAATGTAAATCTCTTAAAAATTCATTTTTTTGCGCCAATTTTATTTCCGGTAAAAGAGAATTCTCTATACCCATCTCGGAAATAAAACGCGATGGCTTTTTTTCACGCGCTCCACCGTAATCTTTCGCGCCGCTTAAATATAATTCTTCTTTAGCGCGCGTAGCCGCAACATAAAATAAGCGGCGTTCTTCTTCGAGATGAACATCGGAATCAGAGATTACTTTTTCTCGAACCAAAGCATCGGGTAAAGATATTTTTTCTCCACGAGCGATAGTCGGAAATTTCTTATCGACTAAATTAACCAAAAATACATATTTAAATTCCAAACCTTTAGAACCATGGACAGTCATAATCTTGACTGTTTCATTATCGGCAAAATCAAGTTTCAGCGCGCCGGTTTCGCCAGCTTCAAGTTCTAAATTAATAGCCGTCAAAAAATCTTTCAACCGTAAGTCCGGCTCAGTTTCTTCTAATCTTTTTATTTTTTGATAAAACTGATTGAGATAAGAAAATAATTCTATATCGCGGTCATGATCTAAATCCGCTAATAGCCCAGAATCATAAGCGAAAGTTAAAAATATTTTAGACGTGCTCTGGGTGGCTACTAAAAGCGAATGAGTCGCGACCAAATTCAATAATTTATTAATATTTTTGATGCTCTCGGCGCTTACTCCCGGGATAGCATTAATATTTTTTAAAGCCTCATATAAAGACCAGACTTTTCGGGCCGCCATTTTATTGATAGTGACTAGATCTAAGTGGGAAACTTTAAAAATTTCCATATTTAGAACGCGAAAAAGAGCGGACGATTCATGATAATTATCTAATAAACGTAGGTAGGCGAGAATATCTAAAATTAACGGCTTATAATAAAGGCCGCGCCAAGACATGAACTGGTTGGGAATATTATAACGACCGAGCTCCTTAACATAAGCATCGGCCGTATCGTTAGCGCGCACTAAAATCGCAAAATCAGACCAATTAATATTTTCACCAACTACTTGCTGCGCCTCATATATATTCGCTATTCTTTGGGCGACGAAAGCGGTTTCATCGGCGGCGGTATCAAAATTATAAAATTTAACTGCCGGTTCAGTTTTTGCTTTCTTAGTTACTGCTCCTTTAGCGATTAATTGCTTATTAATTTTCAATTTATCTTCCAAACGATTAGGGTTATTATTCTGAATGAATTTATAAGCATAATCAAGAATTTCTTGGCAGGAACGATAATTTTCCGTTAAAATCAATTCGCTGGCTTCTTTAAAGTCATCTTTAAACTGCATGATATTGGAAATAGAAGCACCGCGGAATTTATAAATCGCCTGATCGTCATCGCCCACGACCACTAAGTTATTTTTCGGTGCGGCGAGTATCTTAACTAATTCGTATTGTGCCCAATTCGTATCTTGGAATTCATCAACCATGATATGTTTAAATTTCTGGCGATAGTATTTTAAAATATTCGGCCGCTCGGAAAATAATTTTAAGGTATAAACTATTAAATCGCCGAAATCCAAATAATTATTTTCAAGTAGCAACTGATTATAGATATGATAAGCGTTGGCTAATTCTTTAATTCTTCCCGCCTCCATCGCTTCGCCTTCATCTTCATTTTCCTCAAAAACTTTCTTAACTTTTAAATTCTTTTTTTTCACGCTTAATTTTGCGCCGCTTAATTTATTATCTTCATTATATTCCAAATCTTCAGCGTACTGCAGATATTCGGCGGGAGTTATATTTTCATCTTTCAGGCGGGAAAAATGGCGGATTAATTCGGAAATAAATTTTGTTGGATTGCCTAGAGGGCGATAATAATCCAAGTCAAAACGCGCTAGATTTTTTCGGATTAATACCCATTGTTCCGTTTCGGTCAAAAGCTTAAAATTAGCGCTGAGCCCGATATCTAGGGCATGTTCACGTAATAATCTTTCACCAAAACCGTGAAAAGTGTTGATCCAGAGATCGACGTAGCCATAAGGCAAAATTTTATCAGCTCTTTCTTCCATTTCACCAGCGGCTTTTTCGGTAAATGTTAAAAGAAGAATTTCATCGGTCGAAATTTTTTTTTCCATTATTAAATAGGCCAAGCGGTTAATCAACACCGTGGTTTTTCCGGTACCAGCACCGGCCACAATCAAAAGCGGACCGATGTCATGAGTGACAGCCGCAACTTGTGCCTTATTTAATTGTTTTAACAAATCCTCCTTCATTTTAAATTATTAAAATTTTAAGATTGTTTTTATTTTCTTTTCATCTACTTGCCCGATAACCGCCAAGTTCAATCCTTTATTTACAAATATTTTTTGCGCGACGGTACGAATATTTTCCGGGGTTATTTTTTTTATTTTATTTATTGCTTCTCCTGGAGTCATTATTTTCTTGCTATAAATCGCTTCCTTGGCATACCAATTGGCCAAATTATCGTTAGATTCCATCTGTAAAAGCATTCTTCCTTGAAAAATATCTTTAGCTCGTTGTAATTCTTTAGCCGGGACTAGAATTTTACTGATATTTTTATATTCGTTTAAAATAATTTTAACGGCCTGTTCTATTTTTTCACCGGGAATGCCGGCCTGAGTAGCTAAATAGCCGGAATCGGAATAAACTTCCGTAAAAGTTCTGACAAAATAGGCTAAGCCATTTCTTTCGCGCAAATTAATAAATAAACGGGAACTCATTGAACCGCCCAAAATAATAGACAATAACTTCAATTTAAATTCGTCTGGGTGACCGGCTTTAAAAGCTCTAACCCCCAAACACAAGACCGCTTGATCAGTTTTTTTTGGAGAAATATTCAATTGCGGCGTGCTTTGTTTTTCAACTACCAGTTTTTTATCTTGTTTCTTATTATTCTTGAATCCGTTAAAAAGTTTAGCAACTAATTTTTTATCGTCCGGTTTTATCGCTCCGGAAATAATAATATAAGCACTTTTTGCGCCATATTGAGTTTCTAGATATTTAATAAAATCTTGACGCTTAAAGCGACGGATATTTTCTTTGGTTCCGATTGTTTCCCAGCCAGCTGGCGTGTCACCGTAAAGACCTATTTCAAAAACATCCTCAATATGCATGCGCGGATTATCCTCATACATATTCAATTCTTCAATAATAACTCCTTTTTCCCTTTCAATTTCTTCAGCGCTAAATTCAGAATTAAAAAGCATATCACTTAAGATATTCAGAGCTTTACCTAATTTATTGTTAGCTACTTTAAACCAATAACCGGTAAATTCTTTGGAGGTAAAGGCATTATACTCTCCTCCCAAAGAATCCATTTCACCTGACAAAATCAAAGTGTTGGGACGCTTTTTTGTCCCTTTAAAAAACATGTGCTCCAAAAAATGAGAGATGCCACTGTTTTCTTTGGTTTCGTACTTGGAACCAGTCTTAAACATAACCATGGCAGTGGTGGTTTTTGCGCCTTTAATCGGAATAGTAAATACTGGCACTTTATTTGACAAAATAGACTTTTTATAAGTATTCATAACATTATTTATTATATATTAGCTGTTCTAAATTTATCACATTTTTGTTATAATTTAAAGGTAGGGATTATTTTCCTTCTTTTATTAATATTAATAATATGCCTTATAAAATTAGCGACCATAATTTTGTTTTAAATCATGGCAAGCAATATAAAATCTTAGCGGTTCGCGATTTACCGGACGAAGAAAAACCACGTGAAAAACTTATCCAAACCGGTGCCGGTTCGCTTAGCTCAGTTGAACTTTTAGCGATTGTCCTTGGTGTTGGCACAAAGAAGGAGGAGGTTTTTTCCATGGCTAACCGTTTGCTCCGTGAGTATGGTGAAAAAGGAATCGCTTATCAACGTGACCCGGCAGTTATTGAAAAAGATTTAAAAATACCGCTAGTCAAGGCTTGCCAGATTGTCGCTTGCTTTGAGCTCGGTCGTCGTTTTTATCAAAAAAAACCGGGAGGCTCAGTTACTATTCGGACTGCGAGCCAAGCTTATGCTTATTTAAAAGACATGGGCACACTTAATAAAGAACAATTCCGCGGACTCTATCTTAATTCTCATTATCAATTAATCCATGACGAGGTAATTTCTATTGGCACGCTTGATGCTTCTTTAGTTGCTCCGCGCGAAGTTTTTCGTCCGGCCTTAGAATATTCGGCGGCTGCTATTATTATTGCCCATAATCATCCATCTGGCGTCTTAAAAGCGACTAAGGCTGACGTAGAAATAACCAATAAGCTTATCGAGGCCGGCCAAATTTTAGATATTGAAGTTTTGGACCATATTATTATTGGTAAAAATAAATTTGCCAGCATACTATAATAAGCCACTAATCGCTATGTTGAAAAAAGTCGCCACAAAAAAATATAAAATTACTCCGCTTGTCTGGTTTGTTCGCGACGAAGCAAGTGTTAAATTCCACGTAGAGAATGATGACTATTTTGGGACGATTGCCGCCGTTCTTAGTTTAGTAAAACAAAGAATAAAAAAAGATAGCCGCCCCGAGGCCGCTACCTTAGAAAAAATATTAAAAAATTTGGAGAAAGAATTAATGTATCTACAAAAAAATTATCAAATTAATCCTAAGAGTAGGGACAAGAAAAGAATTCCGAAAGGCAAGCTTATTAGCCAATGATCAAGCATCATCAGCACAAAAAGTGCGGCGATGATTGGAAACGTAAATACCTCTTTTCGTCCATTTCTAATTAAGAAAAAGATAAAAACAAAAAACAACAAGAAAGCAAATATCCCGTCTTCCACTAAAATTAATAAGAAAGAATTATGGACCGGTTGGTAATCCCAGGCGGCTTTTTTATTTCCGTCTTTTAAGCTCAGGGCTTGGCTATAATTGCCAACACCGACGCCAGTTAAAATATGATTTTGTAATAATCCTTCCGCCTCGGAAATATAAGAAATCCGTTCCGTTATTGACTTTCGTTCTAAGCGCGTATCCGCATTAATACGGGTCGATACCAAATCATAAAAAGGAAGAGCGGCCAGGCCAACTAAAAAAATAGAAAAAATTATTAATACTAGAAAACGTCCGAGTATCCATTTATCTTTATTGATAATAAAAACGATAAGAAGAGCAAAAAAACCGACAATAAGAGCCAACCAGGCGCTGCGAGAAAAAGTAAAAAATAAAGCGTAAAGAGCGATAAAATAAAAAATAAAAAGAAGGACTGATGACCATATCTGCTGGCGCGAATTCAACATTTTCTTCTTCGCCAATAAATAAGCGGCAAAAATTAAAGAAATCACCAAAACTCCTCCTAAAATATTTGGATGATCCAGTCCGCCGTAAGCTCTTAGCCAACGACCGCTAGCAGTTTCTATAACCGCCGTTCCTAGAATCGCCGGATCATGAGAAGCCAAACCTAGATACTTGCAGGCAAAAGTACTCTGGGTTAAAAACTGATAAATACCTAGTATTGCCTGAAAAAAAACACTAGCTAGAAGACTATAAACTATATAAACCTTATTAAGCAAAGGGTCCTGATAGTTGCGCGGCATCGTTCCAGAACGAATGATAAAAAATAAACTGATTCCGGACAAAATAATGAAATAATGATAAAAAGCTAAAACCTTATCGGGGGCAAAAAAAATCGAAATAAAACTGAAAAATACTAAAGCCAGTAATGAATATAGCACCGGACGGCACTCATTATCGCATTCTTTTTCTCTGGCATGCTGTCCTAAAAAGAGGATTAAAATAATCAACAGTAAGGCATGGCTGGCATAAAGACTTATCTCCGAATAATTAGTTTCCCCCGGCTGAAAAATAAATTTCGTCTGCCAGGGCAAAGTAAAAACAAAAAGATAAATTAAGTACTCAGTTGTTTTCCGTAAAAACTTGGCGAAGCCTGTTTCCATATTTTTCTGCATATTCACGGCGCCTATCATGCAAATAAAGTTTTAAAGCTCTATTATTAATAACGACACCATCTGAATTATTAACTGCCTTTTTTAATGGCTGGGACATAATCGCCAGCTGTAATCTAGCCGCTAACTTTTCTAGATAATTTAAAAAATTAGATTTTGACAAAAATTGATTATTTTTGGATTTAACCGAAACATCCAAAAAAAGTTTGTTGTCTGCCAAAAACTGTTCATAAGTATTATCTTTATTATACAACAAAATAAAACTTCTAAGCCAGTAAAAAAAGGCCGGGTCGCTTTCTGCGAGTTTAAATTCGTCTAAATTCATGTTTTCCGCGGACAAATAAAAACTTAAGCATATTTTATCCCGCTTATTTTTTTCGGTGGGACGGCTATTTGTCAATTTTGCGATACCGGTACAAAATAGTCGTGTCAGCCATAAACGCTTTGGTGCGGTAATAATTAAAAAATCAATATCGCTGCCATCGCGCATATTATTTTGCCCGTAAGAATTAGCGAGGATAACTGCTCTTACAAACGGAAAAATCTTGAATAATCCGGTGAAACGACGGGCAATTTTTATTTTACGTAAAGAATAATTATGACGCAAGGAGCGAATAGTTAAAATTTCTCTTCTTTCGGGCAAAAAGAAAAAACCATTCTCTTTATTGATTGTCCCCGAAGCCCTCAAATCGTCCAAAACATCAATTACCTCATTCAATGTCACCCTCTTATTCAAATATTTCCAAACTTCGTAAGCGGTTAGCGGGTAATCGAATAAATCAAAGAAAACAATCACGCAGGTGGTTGCTTCCTTAAATTCTTTTTCGTTTTTAATATTGCTGTTAAGCATTTTTCGGTCGATCTATTTTTAAAACTTCCACTTTGCTTTTCTGATCGGTAATTTTTGTAATATCTTTATCTATTTTTTTAAATTCCGAGTAAGCATTATTATAATGATTAACTGTAGTTGACATGCTTGTGCCTAATTTTTTCATGAATTCATCATAGCTATTCATGTGCTTGCCGAGCTTTTCAATATTTGCCCGTATTTCTTTGGCCTTTTCTTCAATCTGCATTGCTTTTAAGCCTTGGAGAACGGTTTGCAGATAGGCTAAAAAGGAAGTTGGTGAAACAATAATAACCTTCTTGTCGCGAATAGCATATTCAATTAAATCACGGGTGTTAACCTTGACCGCTCCGACTTTATTTATGAGTAAATCATAATAAATAGCCTCGGAAGGAATAAACATAAACGCAAAATCCATGGTCTTTTTTTCCGGCAAGACATATTTAGCTGTTTCGTCGATACGATTTTTCAAATCCTGTTTAAAAACAACTTCTAATTTTTCGCGTGCTTCTTGGGTGGTGGCATTTAAAATACGTTCATAATTTTCCAAAGAAAATTTAGCGTCAATCGGGATGATTTTATCTTTAACAAAGACGACCGCATCAACAATCAAGTCCTTTCCCGTCCTTTCATCACGCCCCATAGGATATTGCATCTGGTAGGAATTAGGCGGCAAAACATTTTTTAAAGTTTCTTCTAAAAAATACTCGCCCAGCACACCGCGCTGTTTTGGATTTTTTAAAATATCTTGCAAATTTTGAAGTTGCGCAGAAAAATTTACTACTTGCTTATTAGTCTCATCAAGTTTGGTCAGCTTTTCCGTAACATCGGCAATTAATTTAGCCGACTGAGCGGTAATGTTCTGAACGATGCGGGTTGTCTGCCCGAATTGATCTTGATTTGATCGGTGAGTTTCCGATAATTTTTTATCTAGTTCTTGGCGTAATTCAGAATTCTGCGTTGCTAGTTGAGATAATTTTTCTGATTGCTGAATTAAGCGCTCAGCCAAAGCATCCATCTTAATATCACTACTACCATCTTTCCGGCGTAATAACAAAAATATTACGGCGACAATGCCGATGATTAAAATAATGAGCAAAAAATAGACTAATGATGTATTCATAGGATTGGACTATTCCTTTTCCTTTTTTAATAAATCTCTTATCTCGGTCAATAGTTCTTGATCTTTTGATAGTGGAGTGGGGACTTCTTCTTTTTTTTCTTCCGTTTCTTCTTTTATCAGCTGTCTCTTTAAACGATTAATTACCTTTACCATTATAAATACCGCCCAAGCGATAACAAAGAAATCAAATATATTCTGAATAAATGTTCCGATATTCATGGTGACCGCCTGTTTAACAATAATGCCGCTATTATTCAAACTAGCGTCTTTCAGGGTTAATTTCCAACTAGAAAAATCTACTCCGCCAATTAATATCCCGACAATCGGCATGACGATGTCCGCCACAAGGGAAGAAATTATTTTTCCGAAAGCGGCACCAATAACAACCGCGACTGATAAATCAACCACATTGCCTTTAACCGCAAAATCCCTAAAATCTTTAAGCCATTTCTTTCCTTTAATTCCTTTAATTTCTTTGATTACATTTATATCTTTAAAATCTTTTATGTCTTTAGCCATAATATTAAAAATTAATATATTTTATTCATAAAAGCCGGCTTGAAAGCCGGCTTTAAGATTAAACCCAAGTTACGCCGGCAACTCTATCTTCATCTTCTTTGAACCTCATTATTCTAACACCTTGCGTATCGCGTCCGAGAATACTGACAGTCTTGAAAGGCGTTCTGATAACCTGTCCTTTTTCAGAAATTATAATTAAATCCCGATCTTCCATGCTGTCGGCATTAATTAAGAAAGAATTAGTAATGTCTCCGGTCTTATCGGTTGTCTTAGCGGTCTTAATGCCGCTACCGCCGCGTCCTTGGACTTTATATGAAGAGAAATCCGTCCGTTTACCGAAACCATGGGCCATGATTGTTAAAATTTGATATTTTCGCTTTTTCTCTTTATCGGTTTTAGCAATACCCATACCAATCATCTTGTCATCCTTACGCAAACGGATACCATGGACACCGGCAGCGCCGCGGCCCATATCGCGAACGTCTGTTTCTGGGAATCTAATTGCTTGTCCTTTAGCTGAAACCAACATAATATGGTCACTGCCAGAAGTTGGCTTCACGCCGATAAGCTTATCATCATCCTTTATCTTAATTGCTATTAAACCACTGCGGCGGACGTTTCCAAAAGCACTAAGCTCAACTTTTTTAACCAAGCCTTGTTCAGTGGCGAAGAATAAATATTTACTAAAAACTGCTTTATCAAGCGGCAGAATAGATGAAATTTGTTCATTGCCAATTAATTGCAAAAAATTAACAACTGGAGTTCCCTTGGCAACCCTTGAAGCCTGAGGAATCTCATAAACTTTTAGTTGGAAGGCGCGACCCTTGGTTGTAAAGAATAAAACGTCATTATGAGTTAAAGAAGTAAACATAAATTCAACCGTGTCTTCTTCTTTAGTCGTCAGTCCCATAACTCCTTTGCCACCACGAGCTTGGACCTTAAAAGTATCTGGTTCTAATCTCTTAATATAACCATCACGGGTCATCATAACAACGGTTTCTTCATTAGGGACTAAATCTTCCATACTGAATTCACCGACACCATGAGGAACAACGGTTGTTTTTCGTTCATCACCATATTTATCAACCAGGGCTTTTAATTCATCTTTAACAATTTTTTTAATTCTAGCCACGGATTTAAGAATTGCTTCAAGTTCTTTTATTAAAGCTTGTTTTTCTTTTAATTCGGCTTCAATTCTCAACTGTTCAAGATTAGCTAAGCTCTGTAAACGCATTTCCAAAATAGCCGTCGCTTGGCGTTCGGTAAGTTTAAATTTCTTAATCAAATTAGCCTTGGCAATTTCTTTATCTTTTGAAGCTTTAATAGTCTTAATGACTTCATCAATATTTTTTAAAGCAATCATTAAACCTTCTAGGATATGGGCGCGATCTTTGGCTTTATTTAATTCAAATTGGGTACGGCGACGGACAACTTCTTGACGATGCTTAATATATTCTTCAAGAATCATCTTCAAGGTCAAAATTTTCGGCTGGATACCGTCAACCAGCGCCAACATATTTAAATGGAAAGTGGTTTGAAGGGCGGTGTGTTTATATAAACTATTTAGAATCTTTTTAGGGTAAGAATCTTTTTTAAGCTCCATCACAATTCGGACTCCATCTTTATCGGATTCATCGCGAAGCGCTTTGATACCTTCGATCTTTTTATCTTTTACTAAATCAGCAATCTTCATGACTAAATCTGCCTTATTCACCTGATAAGGAATTTCGGAAACGATAATCTGAAAACCGCCGTTTTTCATTTCTTCAATATCGGCTTTACCACGAAGGACAATACCACCTTTACCGGTTGCGTAAGCTTCTAAAATTGCTTTCTTGTCGTAGATAATACCCCCGGTCGGAAAATCCGGCCCTTTAACAAATTGCATTAAATCTTCAACGCTCGCGTCCGGATTTTCAATTAAACAATCAATCGCGTCGGCCAATTCTCTTAGATTATGGGGCGGGATATTAGTTGCCATACCAACAGCAATACCCATTGTGCCATTCAATAATAAATTCGGTAATTTCGCCGGCAAGACGCGTGGTTCTTTTCGACTACCATCGTAGTTAGGGATAAAATCAACCGTATCTTTATCAAGATCAAACAACATTTCTTCGGAAATGGCCGAAAGTTTAGCCTCGGTATAACGCATAGCCGCGGCGCTATCACCATCCATGGAACCGAAGTTACCTTGACCGCGGACAAGTGGATAACGCATGGAAAAATCTTGTGCTAAACGAACCATTGAGTCGTAAACAGCACTATCACCATGGGGATGATATTTACCTAAAACTTCACCAACGACAGTCGCGGACTTTCTAAATTTGCCGGTTGATCTTAAACCAATATCCCACATCGCATATAAAATACGACGATGAACCGGTTTTAAACCATCGCGGACATCGGGTAAAGCACGGGAGATAATAACACTCATTGCATACTCAAGATAAGAGCGACACATTTCCTCCCCCAGAGGCTGTTCTTCGATTATTCCATATTCCGTCTGACGGCGAACATTATCCGTCGGTTTCTGTTCATCTTCAGAAATATCTTTTTTTTGATCTTTTTCAGTATTTGGCATAAATAAAAATTAATACGCTATTTGTGTTATCCCTTCACAACCGACCGGAATCTGGCAAGCGCGAGCTTCGCCGACTGTCGGCATACAATTTATATATGAAGGGCAATTTGAATTTGTTTTTTTTGTTACTGGCGGAACAGTAGGCACAACTGGTAGCGAGCTAGAAGAACTGGAGAAAATAGGACTTGAAGTAGCTGGAGTAGATGTCGATATTGTAGAAGAAGAAATTTCCGGACTACTAGTCGTTACCACTACTATATTGGCGTTATTTATTTTATCCAACCCTTGGTTCATCTTATCAAGAGTATTATTTAAATCATTTTTTATATCCGTCCACTCTTCTTTATTCTGAACATCCTCCTCTCTCTGAGCATTAAAAACATTCTTTATATTTAAAACCCAAAAAAACATGATTAAAACCATTATAGAGACTACACCTATTCTCATGATTAAATGCCTTCTGTCTTTTTCTTCGGCCATAAATATTTTATTTTTAATATTATTCGCTTAAACCGTCTAAATTTACATCATATAAAATCTGTTCGGCGATCAAACGATATTTCAAAATTTCTTCATCAGTAAACCAAATAGGAATTTCGCGAGCGGCATCTTCAACCGGATCGGAACAATGGATTAAATTACGAACAGCGCGCTCATCTAAGCTGGCGAGTCCATAAGAGTCCAAGGTATAGTCGCCGCGAATAGTCCCGCCATCGGAAGATAAGGGTTCGGTCGCGCCAACAATTTTTTTAACGATACCAACAGCTTGGTTTCCTTCCCAAACCATAGGGACAATCGGACCACAGCTCATAAATTTTACCAAAGCACGAATAATATCTTTGCCATATTCAATTGCTTCTTTTTCAATCGGCATGCCGGCGGCTTTTCTTTCTTCAACCGTTCTTTCGCCTTTCTTTAAAAACCAGGCATCATCTTTAGCATAATGCTTCCATAATTGATCTTCGGTGGCGACGACAAATTTCATGGCCACTAATTTCAAACCGGTATTTTCAATGCGTTTAATAGTTTCACCAATCAAACCGCGTTGTACGGCATCAGGTTTTAGAATAACAAATGTTCTTTCTTTTTTCGGGTTAATCATAAATTTTAAATACTTAATATTACTAATTCCATATCTTCCTGGGGAAGATCCTTCTTGGAAATTTTTAATTTTTCTTCGTAGCTAGGGGTTAAGCCGATTTCTTTAATAAATTTTTCTATTGGATCAAGATCATATTTAAGGCCGTCTGTTTTATAATGCATCGGGATAACGATGCGCGGTTCAATCTGGGAAATTACTTCAACCGCTTTTTTCGCGTCGAGTGTATATTTTCCACCAACTGGAATCAATAAAACATCAGTCCCGACTAATTTTTCTAATTGGGAATTATCCAAAATATCTCCTAAGTCGCCAAGATGAGCAACAGAAATATCATCAATCTCAATTCGATACATTATATTACCGCCTCTTTCCGCTCCTTTCTTGTCATCGTGATAAGAATCAATCCCTTCAATAAGAACATCTTTTTTGTCATATTCTCCGGCGCAAGAAATCACAAAAGGATTGCCGCGCATTGCGCTGACATTATTATGATCTTTGTGATCATGAGAAATCGTTACAATATCAGCTTCAAAATTAGGGACTTTTAATCCCGTTTCTTTACCGAACGGATCGGTCACAACAGTAACTCCCTCCGGTCCAATTTTGTCTTGAATTTTAAAGCATGAATGCCCCTGCCAAGTAATAATCATATATCTTAAACAATAAAAATAGGTCGTCTAACCTTATTATCAGTATAGCAAAACAAGTGCCGGTGGTCAACTTCCAAAAACTCTGATTGTGCCTATTTTATCAGTTCTTTTTATGCTTATTTTAAGCCTTTTGGCTCGTTCTAAAACTTCTTGATTAGGATGCCCAAAGCGGTTATCAACCCCAGCGGAAACCGCCAATAAACCCGGTTTTACTGCTTGTAAAAACGCTTCGCTGTTGGCTGTTTTGGAACCATGATGGGAAGCTTTTAAGATTTTTGCCGACCAATCATATTGTGTTTTTAATAAAGCAGCCTCAACCGCCGAATTATTATCCCCGCTGAAAATGGCAGAAAGTGAACCACAATTTAACTTAGCGACGATTGAATTATTATCATCCTCTTTTATATTTAGGGATTCAGGATTTAAGAGATGCAAGAAACATTCCGGAGAATAATCTATATTTATCTCATTTTTTAAATCAATTAATTTTATATTTCTATCTTTAGCTTTTTGCAAAAACAAAGTTAAAATTTCAGGATTATTTTCCTCGCCCACATATATAATAACACCAACTTCATAACGCTTGATTATCTCCAGCAAACCCATTATATGGTCATCATGAGGATGACTTAATATAATAAGGTCTAGACGCCGTTTATAAAAAGGTAAATTTTCTCCCAATCTTTTTAAAACCAGATTGTCCGGTCCGCCATCTATCAAGATAACTTCATCGTTTGGTAATTTTATTAAAGAGGAGTCGCCTTGCCCCACATCTAAAAAATCTATTTCCGTTCTTTTATCGCCGGAAACTAGGCAAAAAAGAATAATGGAGCCTAAAAGGATAAGTCCAAGAATAATTAATTTTAGATATTTTTTCTTTTTCATACTTTTTATTTAATATTAGCTAATTATTTATTTATAGCCACATTATATAATAAGAGGGATGAAAAAAATCTAAAGATATACCCCTTAACGCTTGACATATTTAATAAAAGGTGATATTATAATTAGAATATCCTTTGACAAATAAATAAACAAAAAATAAATAAACAAAAAAAACCGCCGCGTAGAACCGGCACTAAGCAATGACAACAGAAGAAATTACCAAGATCACTGGATTATCTGCAGAAGAAATGAAAGAAAAAATCGCTGAAGTAAAAGATTATATCTTTAGAGTTAATCTGCAAATACGCAAAAAAAATGTTTTAAGAAACGCTGGTATAAATCCGGAAAAAACTGGTGATTTATCAGATAACACCACCAAGGAAATTACTTTTGCGGTTTCCGCAATTACAGAAAAGCAATGGTTTAAGAACGTACTTATAAACGTTCCCGTAAAACCGAGCTTAAATCAGGGACACGCTTTAGCTTATTTCGATAAAGAATTTAAAGGAATTCAATGTGATGAAATTCCTGATAATTACTTTCAGGGTGATATCTTATTTATCGCCACTGATGGTCGAATGAAGCCGGGAGTATGTCGGCACTACCTAGTAACTCCGAAAGATTTCGGAGAAAAGATTATTGCCAACGTGGAAATAATGACAAAAGTTAATTTACTGACAGGAGAAGAAGTAACCGTTATTAATATTTGGCCAAATCGCGAAGCGATTAAACCGGAATTAAGAATGGCCTTCGATGTCGCCGTTGTCGGGAAAGAAGGCGAATATAAAATTTCGCAAAAACCGTCTCATTGTATAAGGTTCGACAAAATCGTTCCTTATGTAAAACCGGTCAGTGAAAAAATCGCTGCCAACTAAAAACAAAAAAAACGTTCTTTCGAAATAAAGCCTATTCTGAACATGAGTAGGCTTTTTTCTTTATCTAAATTTTTTTGTCTATTTTTTTTGGATACAAAAAACGCTCTGACAAACAGAACGCCTTTTGTATAATTTTTAAATTAATAAAACTTACTAATAATTAATTAATAAATTCTAATAATTCACTTATCTTTTTTTGCAGCTTTTTTAGCTGGTTTTTTTGCAACCTTCTTTACAGCCTTTTTAACGGTCTTTTTTACCGCTTTTTTAGCTGGTTTTTTTGCAACCTTCTTTACAGCCTTTTTAGCTACTTTTTTTACAACTTTTTTTATAACTTTTTTTGCAGCTTTCTTTTTCATAAACTCACCCCCTTTCTTAAGTAAATTAACTTTTAAAATTTAATTTGAACAATAAAATATTTTTTTTATAAAAATTTTATCTTCTATAATAATTATACAACTTATAAATTTAACTAGCAATACTTTTTCCCCTTTTTTTAAAATTTTTTGCAAAAAAAAATTCCTTCACCGATTCCGAGGCAAAGGAATTTTTATTTTTATTTTTTCTGGGTTCTATTTTTTTCGCTTTTAAATCTTCGCACGAAAAAAATTTTCTAGTTCCGATATTTTAATTCTGGATTGTTCCATAGTATCGCGATCACGGACAGTTACTTCTAAATTTTCTAAACTTTCAAAATCAATTGTTACACAATATGGCGTACCGATTTCATCTTGGCGACGATAACGCTTGCCGATATTGCCGTTATCATCAAATTCACAGCGCCAATTTAATTTCAAAGCATCAAATACTTCCCGCGCTTTAGCAACTAATTCCGGTTTATTTTTTAATAACGGAAAAACCGCAATCTTAATCGGTGCCAACTTCGGCGGGAAAGCTAAAACAATTCTCGTTTCGTCTTCAATTTTTTCTTCACGATAAAATTCTGTTAGAGCTGCTAGGAATGTCCGGCCGACACCAGCGGAAGTTTCCACAATATGGGGAATAAATTTCTGATTAGTAGTTGGGTCAAGATAACTTAAATCTTTACCGGAAGCCTTGCTGTGGACACTTAAATCATAATCACCGCGCGCATGGATGCCTTCGAGCTCTTTAAAGCCGAAAGGAAATTTATATTCAATATCATAAGCTTCTTTGGCATAGAAAACTAAATTCTCGTGCTTATGCCACTGCAAATTTTCTTCTTTAAATCCTAAATCAAGATAAAAATGCCAGCGTGTTTCCCGCCACTTATCATAATAAGCCATATCGTCTCCGGGTTTAACAAAATATTGCATTTCCATTTGTTCAAATTCACGAGTTCGAAAAATAAATTGACGGGCAGTAATTTCGTTGCGAAAAGCTTTGCCGATTTGCGCAATACCAAAAGGAATTTTAACGCGAGTTGAATCTAAAACATTTTTAAAATTAACATAGATTCCCTGGCAGGTTTCACCGCGGAGATAAGTCGGATCTTTAGTCCAATCGCTGGTAAAATTTCCTAAATTAGACTGAACTAACAGATTAAATTTTTTGCCGGGCGTAAAATCAGCCGCGCCGCAATTCGGACATTTAATTTTACCTCTATTATCATCAAATATTTTATTAATTTCTTCTTCACTCATTTTTTCATCGGCAAAAATTCCTGCTTCTTCTAATAAGGTATCAAGGCGTAAACGGCTATGGCATTTTTTACATTCCGTTAACGGATCGGAAAATCCTTTAACATGGCCCGAGGCCTCCCAAATTTTTGGACTCATAAAAATAGCCGAATCCAGACCGACAATATCGTCACGAAGTTGAGTCATGGCCTTCCACCATTCTTTTTTAATATTATTAGATAGCTCGACGCCATAAGGGCCAAGATCATAAATTGCTGTGAAGCCATCATAAATTTCCGAAGAGGGAAAAACAAAACCGCGGCGCTTACAGAGCGAAATTATATTATCCATTGAAGTGTCTATTTCTTTTTTACTCATACATTTATTTTTTCTATTTATTAACCTTAAAATTATTTTACATTTCTTCAATCACTTTCAAACCCAAAATATTAAAACCATTATTTAAAACCTGTGCGATCGCTTTAATAAGAGTTAAACGGGCGCGGCGGATTTTCGGCTCCGCTTTAAGAATTGTTACCTCGTGATAATAATCATTAAACATCTGAACTAACTCAAATAAATATTTGGCAATTTCGCTGGGATTATATTTTTCACCGGCCGCCTTAACAACTTCCGGATAACCGGCCAGCTTCATTAATAATTCTTTTTCTTTTATTTCTTTAAGCTGATTTAAATCTACCCCTCGTCTAAAAAGTCTTACCGGTTCTTTACGGACAATACTCTTTAAACGGGCGTAACCGTATTGTAAATAACAAGCCGTATAGCCGTCAAATCGCAGAGCATTATCAATATCAAAAACAATAATCTTGTCGGCACTGACTTTAAGCATTTCAAATTTTATTGTCGAGATGGTTAAACTCCAAGCGACATGTTTTATTCTATCGTTTATCCAATCATCATGGCGCTTTTTCGTTTCGTCTATCAGCTTCGACCATATCTTATTTTTCAATTCTTCATACGTAATAACGTTGCCAGTTCGGGAAGCCATCATACCATCCGGCAAAGTAACAAAATCATAACCTAAATGTTTTATTTTTTGCGTATAGCCGATGATCTCAAAAATTTTAGCCAGTTGCTGAAAATATAATCCTTGGCGGACATCAACAACATAAAGCGACTCTTTAATATTATAATTTTTAAATTTTGCTTGCGCTAAAGCTAAATCAGCTACCGGGTAGAGAGCCGTTCCATCTGTTCTAATTACTGGTAAGACTGCTAAGCCGTATTTTTCCAGATTGGCGATAATCGCGCCTTCGCTTTTAACTAATTGCCCGGAGGAAACTAATTCTTTAACTAATTTTAATCCCGCATCGATATATTCACTCTCATAAAAAGTATGATCAAATTTAATTCCTAATTCGCGATAAATAGAACCGAAATATTCTATACTCCAGGTTCTCGTCTTCTCCCATAATTCATAATATTTCCCCTGGCGGCTTTCTATTGCCTTCATTATATTACTAACCTCCTCTTTATATTCCGGATGTGCGGCTAATTCGCGAGAAGCTTCGCTATAACATTTTCCTAAAAGATAACCTTTGGCCTCTGAACTAGCCTCATATTCTTTATTGCGCTCCCAATTCCAGAGTGTTTTAGCGGTAAAAATGCCAAAATCATTAATATAAGAAACCGGGATAGATTCATAACCGTTGGCATCTAACAAACGATTGACGGCATCGCCATAAGAAATATTGCGCAAATGTCCGACATGGTACTCTTTGTGGGTATTACCATTAGAAAATTCAATCATTATTCTAGTCTTTTTGCCTATGTAGTTGTCTCCGTAATGTTTTTTATTTTTTTTAATCCCATTTATCACTCGATCGGCTAAATATTCGGAATTAATATAAAAATTCAAATAAGGACCGACTGCTTTCACTTCCGAAAAATATTTCTTTAATTTATTTTGCTGACCGAGCTTAGCGGCTAATTCGCCGGCTAACTCAACGGGATTCTTTTTTTGTACCTTAGCTAACTCAAAACAAGCCAGGCTTAAGTCTCCCAGGCTACTATTCGGCGGATAGGAAAAAATCGCCCCTTCTAACTTCAGTTCTTGCGTAATTTTTTGTTTTAAGTTATCTAAAATGCTTAACATAAAAAAATATTCTGAAACACTACTTTTAGCAGTCTCTATTATTTGGTATTAATTATTAAATTATGTTATAATAGTATCAGACTTTTATAAGTTTTTCAATTAATTTAAAAAAAATATGTTCTCGTATCGATCAATTTTAAAACAAGCTTGGGCTATAGTTTGGAAGCATAAATATCTCTGGTTCTTCAGTCTCTTTGCTTCTTTAGCTGTTGCCGGCGGTTCTATGGAATATCAATTCCTTGCTCAAACCATGGATCAAGGTTTAATTGACAGCTCTTACCAAAATTTATCCGGTATATTGACTATCGGTGATTTTTTCCAGCAGATGGGGTCGGGAATAGTAAATCTTTTCAACCAAAATATCGTTACTATTTTAAATGCTTTTACCTTCTTATTATTATTTCTTCTTCTTGTCTTTATATTTGTTTGGTTGGCAATCGTCTGCCAAGCGGCCTTAGTCGATAATGTTAAAAAAATATTAAGCGCCAAGAAAAAAGCCCCTGTTTTTAGCATCCGCGAAGGCCTAACTAATGGTTCTCGCCATTTTTGGTCAGTTTTGGGTTTGAATATTTTAATAAAGGCTCTTATTTGTTTTGCCTTTTTTATTGCTAGCCTACCTTTATTATTCTTAGTTGGCAGTGATAACTATAGCTTTGTTATTGTTTATACAATTTTATTTACAATCTTTGTTCCCGTAGCTGTTTCCCTTTCTCTAATAATTAAATATGCCATTTCCGATTGTGTTTTAGAGGATGATAGTATGACCACCTCCATAAAAAATGGTTGGAAATTATTTAAAAAAAATTGGCTAATCAGTTTAGAGGTTGCCTTAATTTTATTCTTTATCAGTTTCTTGGCAAGTTTCATTCTTCTTTTAGTTATTTTTATTTTATTCTTCCCGATTTTCTGGTTAAGCCTCGCTTTTTCGATTACTTGGCTAAGCATAGTTATTCTACTTTTAGGGCTAATCTTTATTATCGCCTTTGGCTCCATCTTAACCAGCTTCCAGGTTGCCACTTGGACAAATCTTTATCTACATCTTAAAGAAAATAAAGGAATCGCAAAATTAGAGAGAATCTTCAAGAAAAAATAAATTAAGTAGGTATGAGCGACCTTGCTTCAATTGAAAACTTAATCAATCCGACCGATGACGAAGAGAGCGTCACCGGTCGTTTTGCGAAAAAGCAAACCGAGATAAAGCTTAAGGAAATAGAAAAACAAACGGAAAATGACGCTAAAGCACTCGGTTTGCTTTATGTAAGCCTTTTTGCTTTTCCCATCAGCCCGGAAGCCCTTGTTCTAATTCAAGAAGAAAGAGCCCGCGAGTTAAAGGCGGTTTGTTTTTATTATGACGGAAAAAATCTCCGCCTGGGTTGCGTCGATCCTACCCCGGAAGTAAAGGAGGAATTAGCGCGTCTTAACGAACAATATTTTGTTGATGGAAAACTTTATATAATTTCCGAAAATAGTTTTAATTATGCTCTTGAGGCTTATAAAGGCATTCCAAAGATTAAACGCTATGAAAGCGGTATAGAAATCAGCGAAGAAAGTCTGGAAAAATTTAAAAATGATATTTCCAGTTATAAAAACTTGAACGATAAAATTAATGAAGTTAATATTAGTGACGTTGTTACCTTAATGCTGGCTACTGCTCTAAAAGTCGGAGCGAGTGATATCCATATTGAAGCGGAAGAAACTGGCGTCGTAATTAGAATCCGAATCGACGGTGTCTTGCAGGAAGCGGCAGTAGTTAATCGCGATAAATGGAAAAAAATTATTTCTCGTTTAAAAATACTGGCGCGCGTAAAAATTAATATTGAAAATAAACCGCAAGACGGACGCTATACTATTTATTTAAAAAATAAAAAGATAGATGTCCGCTGTTCCTTTTTGCCAACAGCCTTCGGAGAAAGCGTTGTCATGCGCGTTCTTGATTCTTCGGAAGCTTCTTTGGATTTAGAAACTTTAGGCGTCAGACCGGAAATAATGCCAATTTTAAAAAGAGAAATTGCTAAACCTAACGGCTTAATTCTAACCACCGGTCCAACTGGCAGTGGTAAAACTACTACTCTTTATGCCGTTATTAATAAACTTAATTTACCGGGTACAAAGATAATTACCCTTGAAGATCCAATTGAATATCAGCTCAAAGGAATAAACCAAAGCCAAGTCGACGAAAAACGCGGTTACACTTTTTCTGATGGGCTTCGTTCTATTTTACGCCAAGATCCTAATATTGTTATGGTTGGAGAAATCCGTGATTTAGAAACCGCCGAAATTGCTGTCCAAGCATCTTTAACCGGCCATTTAGTTTTATCGACTTTACACACCAACGATGCCGCCGGAGTAATTCCACGTTTAATTGATATTGGCGTCAAACCATATTTCTTAGTTCCCTCAATTAATGCTGTTGTCGGCCAACGCTTAGTCAGAAAACTCTGCCCATATTGCCGTGCCAAACATATTCTTAATACCGAAGAATTAGAGCAAGTAAATAAAATATTAGCGGTTATTTCTCCTAAGGCCGGAATAAACGTCCCGGCTAATCTACCGGAAATATATAAAGCCGGCTCTGGTTGTGAAAAATGTAATTTTACCGGATATAAAGGGCGCTTAGGCATATACGAAGTATTTACAATGAATGATAACATTAAACAACTGACGATTGATAAAGCACCGTCATTTAAAATACTCCAGCAGGCGATTGAAAATGGAATGATAACCATGCTTCAGGATGGCGTTCTCAAAGTTCTTGATGGTATGACTTCCCTAGACGAAGTTTATCGTGTAATCGGAAACTTTGATTATATCAACGAATTATATGATATCGTTATTTCTCAGACTATCGGCCGCGGAATAAAAATTGAACCGGAAGAATACGAAAAGGCAAAAGGACTCAGCCAAAATATCAGCGCCATCACCGAAAAGGTTAAAGAAATTCCGACTTCCGAATTAATCAGTTTGGTTATGTCTCTTGCCGTCTTTAATGACGCGGGCGATATTCATATTGAACCGACAGAGAATGATGTCAGTGTCCGTTTTCGTATCGACGGTGTGCTTCATGATATTCTTAAATTGCCAAAAACCAGCTACCTGCCTTTATTATCGGAAGTAAAAATTTTGGCCGGCGCGCCGACCAATATTAAACGAGCAACTTTTGATGGACGTTTCAGCGTTTATCTGCCGGACAGAAAACTTGATTGTCGTATTTCTATTATTGCCGGTGGCTATGGGGAAACAATTGTTATTCGCTTACTTTCAACTAACGCCGCTAATTTAGAAATGGATAAACTCGGTATTACCGCCACGGCTTTTGACGCCTTGCAACTAGCGATGAAAAAAACTCGCGGTATTATTCTGACAACCGGTCCGACCGGCAGCGGCAAAACTACCACTCTTTATAGTATATTGAATAAACTAAATAAACCGGATGTTAAAATAATTACGGTCGAAGATCCAATCGAATATCAATTGCCAGGTGTAATGCAAACTCAGATTGATGAAGAACGCGGTTATACTTTTGCTTCGGCGATGCGTTCCCTTTTGCGTCAGAATCCAAACATTATGATGATTGGAGAAATTCGTGATACCGAAACAGCCAAAATCGCCATGGAAGCATCTTTAACTGGACATTTAGTTCTATCAACTATTCATGCTAACAGCGCTGCCGGCGCAATTTCTCGTTTTGCTGGTCTTGGTCTTGATCGGCAGACTCTCGCTAATGCGATTGAATTTACTATTGGCCAACGCCTAGTTCGCCGCTTATGTCCTTATTGTAAAAAGGAAACGGAATTAATTCCGGAAGATTTAAAACATGTTCAAGAAGAACTAGCTAAAATAAAAAACAAAAATGTAAAAATTCCGGAGAAATTAACTTTCTATCATGGCGTCGGCTGTGATAAATGCGGAAATATTGGATATAAAGGACGTCTCGGTTTATATGAAACTATCACCATGACTCCGGAAATCCAAACCCTTATCCAGAAAGAGAATGTAACTGACTTTGAAATAGAACAAACCGCCGTTAATGAAGGGACTGTGACGATGGTTCAGGATGGAATATTAAAAGCGCTTGCCGGTGAAACGAGCATCGAAGAGGTTTTTAGAGTAATATAAATATAAATTTTATGATAAATGAAAAATTTCTTGAACAATTAAGGGGAGAATACCGAGCCAATGAATCGGAGAGACGGCAAATAATCAGCGCTTCAAATAATATTTTGTTTGAAGCGAAAAAAAATATCTTTGCTTTACAAAGAGATGACTTTAAAATTGCCGAAGAAAAAATGGCGGGCATTGAAAAAGATTTAAAAAATCTAGAAAAACACTTTGGCGCCGGACGTCTTTATAACGAAGGCTCTTATAAGGCCGCGACTGAAGAATATCTTGAAGGAAAAACTTTATACGCCGCCATTAAAAAGAAAAAGATTGAAGCGGTCAGCGATTTACATCTTAGCTATGAATCATACTTAGGAGGAATCTGTGATATGATCGGCGAACTTGTCCGCTATGCAACTAACCAGGCAGCTAAAGGAAAATTCGGCGAAGTCGCCAAGATAAAAAAAATTGCCGAAGATGTGATGGGCCAATTGATTGATTTTGACATGACCGGATATCTCCGAACAAAGTATGACCAATCCCGCGGACATTTACGCAAACTTGAACAGATGGCTTACGAGATAAAACTTAGGGACAAAAAATAATTATGATTATCGCTATCATTTCCGACATTCACGATAACTTAGCAAATCTAAAAAAATGCTTAATTTGGTGTAACCAAAATAAAGTCGCCAATATTATTTGTTGCGGCGATATTACCAACGTAGAAACAATTACCTATCTCGCGAAAAACTTTTCAGGTGAAATTTTTGTTGTCACGGGAAATGCCGAAATTTACGAAGAGAAAGATGTGACAAAATTAACCAATATCCATTATGGTGGCGACATTAGTATTAATGAAATCGGCGGCTTGAATATCGGGTTATGTCATCAGCCGGAAAAAATAAAAAAAATCGAAGAACTGGCGCCATTTGATCTTGATTTTATTTTTTATGGACATACTCACAAACCGGGATTGGAAAAAAATGGAAATACTATAATTGCTAATCCAGGGACACTCGCTGGAGTTTTTTCTCAAGCGACATTCGCTGTTTTAGATACGAATAAGAAAAATTTGGAATTAAAGATATTGGCAGACTTGAAAGTTTAAAAAATTAATAAAAATTAGCATCAACATATAAAAAAATCCTCGACAAATATCGAAGATTTTTTTATCTAAACTAATTTTTTCAAATACTGCCCGGTAATACTCTCGGCAATTTTTGCTACTTCCGGCGGAGTTCCGGCGGCAACCAGTTTCCCGCCCGCTTCACCACCATCCGGTCCTAAATCAATAATCCAATCAACTGATTTAATAACATCCAAATTATGTTCAATAATCAAAACCGTATTTCCTTGATCAACTAACATATTCAAAACTTTAAGCAATCTATCAATATCGGCAAAATGCAAACCAGTTGTCGGTTCATCAAGAATATATAGAGTCTTACCGGTTGCACGGCGTGATAATTCAGTCGCCAGTTTTATTCTCTGCGCTTCACCGCCAGAAAAGGTGGTGGCGCTCTGACCAAGCTTGATATAGCCAAGACCGACTTCATCTAAAATATTTAATTTCTGGCTAATAGCCGAATGATTCTTAAAAAATTCCCTCGCTTCAGATACTGTCATATCAAGCACTTCAAAAATATTTTTTCCTTGATATAAAACTTCGAGAACTTTTGGTTTAAATTTCTTTCCGCCGCAAACATCGCAAGTCAAATAAACATCGGACAGAAATTGCATTTCAACTTTAATTACACCGTCACCGGCACAATTTTCACAGCGTCCGCCCGGAACATTAAAAGAAAAATGACCGGCGCCTAAACCCTTAACACGCGCTTCCGGAAGCTCAGCAAATAAATCTCGAATATAAGTAAAGAGACCAGTATAAGTAGCAGGATTAGAACGAGGGGTACGGCCAATCGGCGACTGGTCGATATCAATAACCTTATCAATATTTTCCAAACCAAGAAGTTCTTTGTGAGCTCCCGGTTCAACTTTCGCGCGATAAAATTTACGCGTTAGCGCATTAGCTAAAATATCACTCATTAAAGTTGATTTACCCGATCCGGAGACACCGGTAATCGCGACTAATTTCCCTAAAGGAATTTCAACATTAATATTTTTTAAATTATGTTCGGTTGCGCCGATAATCTTAATCGCTTTACCATTGCCTTTACGGAACTGTTTCGGAACTTTTATTTCTTTCTTGCCGGCCAGATAAGCGCCTGTTATCGATTCGCTGCATTTTTTAATATCCTCAGGAATGCCGGTAAATAAAACTCGTCCGCCGTAGTCACCAGCGCCCGGACCGATATCAATCAACCAATCAGCCGCTAGCATAGTCGAAGCATCATGTTCGACGACGATAACTGTATTGCCATTATCCCGCAACTCTTTCAAAGTCGTAATTAATTTATCATTGTCTCTCTGATGCAAGCCGATAGACGGTTCATCAAGCACATATAATACTCCGCTTAGAGTTGAGCCGACTTGTGAAGCTAATCTTATTCTCTGGGCTTCTCCACCGGATAAAGTTGAAGCGCTGCGGCTAAGAGTTAAATAATCCAAACCGACATTAGCTAGTAGCTCCAAGTTCTTAATCATTTCTTTAACAATCGGTTCAACAATTTTAGTTTGGCCATTTAAAGTTATTCCCCCTTTGAGCCAAGATTCCAATATCACACTTAATTTTTTAATACTTTCGTTAGTAATATCAAAAATAGAATATTTCGCAATTTGGACAGCAAGAATTTCCGGTTTCAAGCGCGCACCGCGGCAAGCTGGACAAAGAGAAACACGCATTACCTTTTCGATTTCTGTCTTAACAAAACTGGACTTTGTTTCATTATATTTATCTTCTAAATTTTTTAATAAGCCAACAAACTGACCATCGCCAGCCAAAATTAATTTCTTTGCTTCAGGGGTAAGATCTTTAATCGCCGGTCGTAAACTGAAATTATGGCGAGTGGCTAGTTCGTTCAATTCCAAAAATAAACTATTGCCGGATAAATTAGAATGGGATAATGGTTTAATTGCTCCTTCTAAAATACTTAGGTTAGGATTAAAAACTAGCTCCGGATCGATTTCTGATTTTGTACCTAGGCCGCCGCAAACAGAACAAGCACCGTGGCCGGAATTAAAAGAGAAATCTCGCGGTTCAAGTTCGGCGCGGCGATAGCCGCATTCCGGACAAGTAAAAAATCTTTCTATCTTAGTTGATTTTATTTCTCGGCCGCGAATAGTTTTAGCCGTTTTCTTTTCTTCTGCTTCTTTCTTTAACTTAACATTACATTCCGGACAATAAGGCTGGCCGCATTTTGAATATAACAAACGAAGATAATCATAAATTTCCGTAATCGTACCGACGGTCGAACGTGGATTGTGCCCGACTGTGCGCTGATCAATAGAAATAGCCGGAGATAGACCTTCAATCATATCAACGTCCGGCTTATCCATTAAACCCACGAACTGGCGGGCATAAGAAGACAAAGATTCAACATAACGGCGTTGACCCTCGGCATAAATAGTATCGAAAGCCAGTGAAGATTTTCCCGAACCGGAAAGACCGGTAATGACCACTAATTTATTTCGTGGTATTTCCAAATCAATATTTTTTAAATTATTAGTCCTGGCTCCTTTTATCTTGATAAAATTTCCGTCCATGAAATTAAAATAAAAAAATAATTAGATTTATTATAGCCGAAAATTCCCAAAAAAACAAGACCGGAACGATCCGGTCTTATAAATGATAAATTAACCGATAAATGCCAATGAAATTACAATATCGGAAAGAATAATTTAAAGATGTCAATTAATATTTTGTCATACCATTTAATATGTTTCCAGCCGGAATTAAAAGCAATCGATTCATCGCGCCAATGATCAACTATCTTTTTTAAGTCGCTAACTAGCTTTTTCTGCCGAAAAAATACGCCCGCTTCCATATTCCAGCCAAAAGATAAGACATCCATATTCTGCGAACCGATTAATCCCTCCTCATCATCTATCAGCATTATTTTGGCGTGATTCATGCTCGGCATTAAATAAAATTTAACCCCTAGGGCCGCCATCCGGCAAGCATTAAGATAATTCAATTTATTTAGAATCTTAATATCCGTATTATTAGGGGCAATTATTTCTACATAAACCCCGCGGCGGCAAGCATCTTCGACAACCATTAAAAACCAACGCGGCGGCAAAAGATATGGGGTAACGATTCGAACGGAAGTTTTAGCGGCACCAATCTTCTCTTTATAATAATCATTTAAATTATAAAGGCGGCCGGCAATCGGAACATTGTCGGTAATCCAGGATTTTATTTTTTTAACGAGCGGCATCTTGCCATATTTCAAAATCGAATCTTTCTTTCCGCCAACTATTCTATAGGTATAAGCATAGGATTTTAAAAGTGGAATCACAATCTTCCCCTCAATCTTAATCTGTAAATCATGCCAATGTCTTATTTTTTCTTCAATATTAACTCCACCGAGAAAAGCTACCTTATTATCAATAATCAAAATTTTGCGGTGAGTGCGGTGAAGCCAATGGCTGAAATAAATAAATTCAATCCCGGCCGCCCTTAACTCATCAACCGCCACCGCTTTTAAAGAAAAGCTACCGACAACATCGGCAATAATAACTATTTCTAATCCCGCTTTAGCTTTCTCTTTTAATAATCCTAAAAAATTATGAGTAGATTGCGTATCATCCAAAAAAATATACATTTCAATGTAAATGGATTTCTGCGCTTGAGTTATCGCTTTAAACATCCCATCCCAAGCTTTTTGTGAAGTTGTATATAAGCGGTATTTCATTTTATTCTAACAAAGCTTTAATCTGGGGAATGAATTTATCAGTTGTTTCTTCCCCAATCTTTATTATCTCCTCGCCGATTTCTTTAGTAAAATATTTAGACAAACTGCTTTCTTTGGCATATCGAGAAACATCAATATTAATAACCACGTCAGAATCTTTAAGCGATTCCTCGGTTAAATTATAAAGAAAAATACGCATCGTCCTCATAGCAATATCTGCTACCGATAATTTTTTGCCGACAAATTCTTTTTTGGTATATAAATTAGCACCAATAACAATATCCGCCCCCATTCCTCTAACCAAATCACTAGGAACAGGATTACACAATCCACCATCAACCAATAATTCATCGCCAAAACTCATTGGTTTGAAAACCAAAGGCACAGAAGTGCTAGCCCGGACAGCTTGAGCGATATCGCCATTTTCAAATACGTGCGGATTACCAGTAATTAAATCCGTTGCTACTATCTTTAAAGGAATCTGCACATCAGAAAAATCGTGTTTATCCAAACTTTTTTCCAAGAAAGTAGTAAATTTCTGTCCATTAATCAAACCGCCAGACCAACTAAAATCAAGCAAAATAGGCCAATTTTCTCGGGGCTTATCCGTTAGATCAGTTTCTAGCTTTTCTGAATCTTTAAAGATAGCATAAGAGGCCGCTACCCAAGCGCCAATACTGGTTCCACTTAGATAGTCAATCGGGATACCGTGTTTTTCCAAGGAGCGGATTACTCCGATATGGGCAAACCCACGAAAGCCGCCGGAGCCCAAAGCTAAACCGATAGTTTTACGTTTTTTCATAGGTTTAAAAATTAAGTCTTTTCCCTAATTATAGCATCAAGTTGGCGATATTGACAGAAGGGGTATTAATCTATAGAATATTAATGTTTGGTCCCTTCGTCTAGTGGTTAGGACGTCAGGTTTTCATCCTGTTAAGAGGGGTTCGATTCCCCTAGGGACTACTAATGAGGTATTGGCGTAAGCCAATGCCTTTTTTGTTTGTAATATTGGGCAAAGTTTAGGGGTTTGAAATGTTTTATAATCGTAAGTCGGATTTTCTTCAAAAATCAAACCCTGAATTTTAATTTTTTGTTCAAATGAAGTCATTTCGTCTTTCCAGTATATCGGAATTGTCTTAATAAAATCAAAAACATAATTAACGGCTTCATCAATATCAAATTCTTCTAATTTTGTTTCAACTAATTTGAACTGTTTAATCCCGATTTCGTTATTTATTTTATCAAAAGCTTCTTTAAAGTCATCATCTGGCAATAATTCTTTCTTTTTCATTTCAATCAGCTTCAATTTTTCCTCTTTCAGGGTGCTGATCTGTTCTTGAATATTTTTTCCGTTCCTATTTATTTCTTTATATTTATTTTCCCAAACATCAAGAATGACTGCTTTAAAAGTTTTTAGGAATTTATCTTTTGGAATTATACTCTCTAAATATTTAGCAAAATCATTCTCTAACTGTTTTTTGGCGATCGATTTTTTAGAATGGCAATCTTTGTTATAACATCGGTAATAAGGGTATTTACCTCCCCAGCGCCCAGTAGAATAATAAGCGGTCATTGGCCGACCACAAAAAGCGCAAGTAACAAAGTGCTTTAAGGGAAAATCTTCTGTTTTACAACTATTTGAAATATTATCAGCTCTATTCCTTTTATTTAAAATGGACTGACATTTATAAAATAAATCATTATCGATTAATTTATCGTGCGTTCCATCATATTCAACTCCGCGGACGTTCATTATTCCAAAATAAAATTTGTTTCTTACTATTTTATTTATAAGCTGTGAAGATATTGGCTTGCCTTTCCAAGATTTTAGCCCCTTATCATTTATTAGTTTTTTTAATTTTTCTAAAGGATAAAGCCCGGTTGAAAATTTTTCAAAGATAAATCTTATTAATTCAACTCTTTTAGTGTCTATTGTTATTATTTTTCTGTTAAATTCGTCTCGAGAATTTTTATAGCCAAATGGTGCCTTCCAACACCAAATCCCTTTTTTCACTTTTTCCATCATGCAGGCTGACACTCTCTGGCCTTTCATTTCATTGTCTAATTGTGCGTTTGCGACCATAAGAGTGCCCAGAAACTTACCGGCAGGGCTATTATCGACTGCTTCGGTTGTTGAAACAAGTTTAATTTTCAGATTATCCAGTGAAACAAGAATATTAGAATAATCGTGAGCGCTTCTTGATAGTCTATCTATTTTATATATAATTAAGCAGTCAATTTGTTTAGAATTTTTTTTACAATATTGAAGCATGTCCTGAAGACCTGGTCTCGCAGTGGTTTTAGCAGAAACACCATCGTCATGAAAAATTTTAATAACCTCCCAGCCCCTTCTTTTGGCATAATCTAAACAATTATTTTTTTGTTGCTCTAAACTAATTCCAAATTGAGCCTGCTCTTCCGTTGAAACCCTGTAATAAATTATTACTTTTTTGATTATATCTTCCATAAAATTAAAAATTAAAAAAAGAGAGCGAAAATTGCTTTGAAACCAACATGCATAAGGCTTGTTGAAGCAACACCGCTCCCTTTTTCTGGCCACAATAAAAAATATTCTGGCAAATTAAAAGCCTTATGTGCATTGTTGGTTTCGTTTATATATTAACATAAAATTAGTTACTTTGATAGATTTTTTCTTTTTGCCAAAATTCAAAAGCTAGCTCTGCTGTTTTATATTGAGCGTTCTTTATTTTCTCAATTTCCTGATCCGTTAAACCTCTTGCCTCTTCGCCTAAAATTTCTTTGAATTTTAACAAAGTAATCATTTTAACTTAAATCTGGCTTTCTCTTTTTAATTACTTTTTTCGACTTTTTTTCAAATTTACCAAATTTCTTATAACAATCAATAAAAGCGACAAAAAGCATGTTATAAGTCTCTCCGGTATCATGTTTAATTGTTTTTATGTTTTCAACTGTTTTATCGTTTAATCGAAAACTAAATAATTTGTAGTGTAAATCTTTCATATTGTTGGTCTATTGTATTACCAAACCCCCACTAGCCAAGCCGTTTCTCCCCCTAAGCAGTTATCTATTAATCTAGTATAATCTCCTAGGCACTTATCCATTTTTATTTGTTGAAGTCACTTATTATTTTTGTCTGCTTGAGGTGTGAGTATCCGTGTTGGTCATCCTTCTGCCGCAAATTATTTAATATCGCTTCGGCTACCCAGATGAAAGGTTGGGGCACGATATTTATAATCCGATTATATAATTAAAAAAGGCTGGAGAGCATCCCCCCAGC
>Ga0224525_1000172_pt1 | contig 32697 bp, 22 predicted proteins | sample CFST100metaG_FD_179874 | JGI IMG/M metagenome (GOLD analysis project Ga0224525, IMG submission 179874) | Peat soil microbial communities from Stordalen Mire, Sweden - C.F.S.T100 | ecosystem: Environmental > Terrestrial > Soil > Wetlands > Peat | place: Sweden: Norrbotten County, Stordalen Mire...
GTCGAATACCTCCAATCGGGATTGGTTTCGAAATTCCCCACGCTCATCGTCTGCTGCTTCGCTTACCTGGCTTCTTTCTTGGCCTTTTTCGCCGGCCTTATCCTCCAAACCATGCGCAAAAAAGATTTGCAGCGATTCGAGTTGGATCTCAACCACGCGCAAAGCGAATTCGCGGAGAAGAAGCGTCAGACGTTGAAATAGCCAAACGCTTCGCGGATGCGGAGCATGATGCCGCCGAGATCCCCGCCATTCATCCCGAAGAAAGAATTGTCGGCCAGGTTCCAGCAAATAAAGACGCTGGCGAGAGCCACCGCGAAAATGATCGGGATGAAAGCCCCTTTGCCTTGCGGTTTGCGTTCCAAGAACTTAAAGAGGGAAATAACCGACGCCAAGGTGGCCAGATTGAATATTTCGAACATGTAACGGGCGCAGAGTCCGGCGAAGCTGTAGGTCACGATGGCAAGGACCACCATGGTGATCGGAATCAGAATGGCGAAGGCGTTGAGCCAGGGGTCCTCGCCTTTTTTGAGGTTGAACGGAAGGGTGAGGATGAGGAGGAAAAAAGGGATGGAGAAAACGCCGGCAAAGGAGGTGAGATAGAACGAGAAATCCGTGGTGCTCGAAGTGATGTGGAGATAAGACACGTCGATGAAAGGGAAATTGGACAGGGAAACAAACTTCCAAGGATTGAGGAAGAAATGGAAAAGGGCCGGTACGATCTGATCGGGGAGGATGGAAAGGCTGGATTGATCGGAGATCGTGTTCTGATAACGCTGCCCATATTCGATGAGTGATCCGAAGCGGGCGAAGTTATAACTGGCGATCAAAGCCCCGCCGAGGAGGAGAATGGCCACCATCGGGACGAAATTGAGCAGGCGATGCGATACCTTTTCGCTTTTGTCCAACAGCATCTTGATCAGCAAAGGAGCGACGAAAATCAAACCCAGGAACAAATCGGGCCGGCTCGCCATGATGAAAACGAAAGCCAAACCCGCGAAGGCCAGGAAAAGCATCCGGAATTTTTTGCTCTCATAAGCCTGGAGCGCCATCAAGATAAACAAATCGAGGTTGAGCAAGCCGTAAATGACCGGGATGTGGTAGATGCCCTCCACGCAGGGATTGGTGACCACGCCGCCGATGAAGTAACTCTTGTACGTCACTAGGCCCACCGAAAGGGTCGTGAAAAAAGCGACAAACAAAACGAACGCCAACGTCCAGTTGTTCATTTTTTTGAAGAAAGCCTTGCAGATCTCCACGATGAGGATGAGCATCACCTGAACTTCAAGGATCGCCCCCAAAGACTCCAGGAGCACGACCCGAGGCACCATTCCGGTCAAAAAATACAGCGGGAAAGAGACCAGGAAAACCGGCAAGACGCCATAATAGGAATAGCATTTGCCATTGTAATAGGCGTGATCCCAAAGCTTGGCGATCCCGCTCCCCACCGCCACATCCAAATTGAGCTGGCCCTTCCGGAAGGCATCGAACATCTGGGTGTAGATGTCGTATTCCTCCACCGAGTTTTTGAGGGGGTAAGAAAAGAAATATGAACCGGAATTGATCAGGGCATACGTCAGAAAGCCAAGGAAAACGGCCGCGCCTGCGACGAAGATCCCCCATTCCCATTGGCGGGAGATCTCCTTGACCTTGCCCTCCACCTTTTCCACGAAATACGAAAGGTAGATGATGGCCGCCACCAAGAGGGAAACCCCGATGAAACGAAGAGGCGAATAATAGAACAAGATCGGAGCGTTGAGTGTCACCCCTTTGAGGGTTACGGTCAAGGCCTTCCCCAAATCGTCCCCATACCCCAAAGCCGCCCAGTTAAAGGAAAAGATGACCTTCAGACTTCCGTATTTGGAAAGATCCGGCAATTGGATGAGGTTGGCATCCGTCACGACCGGATTGCAGATATATTCGTCGAGTTCTTTGGCTAAAAGAACGTCGGTGGAGGAATAAATTTTGACGGTGACTTCCTCGCTGACGGGTGAAGAAAAATCCAAATACATCCGCGTCGCGATGGTATCCGAGGGAGCGATGATGAAGTACTCATTGTCAGAATAAGTCACGGTTCCGTCGCTATTGATCGTCCCGGAACCGACATCAATTGAGGAATCGCTCATGAGGACCTCGGTGGCGGTCGCATTGGTGCCATAAGCGCGGGCATTGAAGGCAAAGGTTTCCAATAAAACGAAAGCAAGCAACGTTATCGACAAAAAGGATTTCCGTTTGTTCTCGTTGGCGAAAAGCATTTTGTCTTTGATCAGGCGGAAAAATTTCAAAGGACGGATGAATAGGCAGACCAAGGAAAGCGTGGCGAAGTAAAAAATCGAGTTCCAAAACGTCGTTCCGCCAAAGGCCAAAGCCAAAATAAGGGCAAAGACCAAAACAAAGACCAGATTTGCGGTAAAATCGATGGAATCCTCAAACCACCAACGATCTGGGAAAAGGGGTAGTTTTTTGATTTTCCTAAAAAGGCATCGAAAGCCAAAAAAAGCGCCATATGCGAGGCATGACACCAAGAGTCCATACGCTAAAATCAGCATGGCTATATTCTTATCTTGTTTGAGAGCAAGGGCAAGAGTGCAAAGGCAAATTGTTCTTGCGGGTTTCGGCGATTCGAATCCCGAGCCGGAAAGCGCGAAGATTTTTGGGCCGGAGGGAGAATAATAAGATTAGCTCACCAATCCTCATAGGACCCAAAAAGCACGCCTTTATCGTTCCCCGAGCAGACAATTGAGCCAGTGAAAGAATTGTTTTTGAAATGGTCAGCATAGGAATCCGTTGCCTCCATCATTCCAACAATGCCACCGACACAATTGGGCCCGGTGACGGTGCCATTGGCCTGGCAGTTTTCGATAAAACCCTCAAACGTGCCATTGCATAATTTGCCATGACCGACAATCCCGCCAAAGCCATATTCAAATCCGGTTGGGGAGGAAGGGAGAACCGACGAGACCATTCCGTCAAAGGAGCATCCACGAACATCGTCGAATCCGCTGTCTCCAGCGATTCCGCCGATATAAGAAACGCCCCGGATCGTTCCGTATACATGGCAATCATTAAGGCATGAGTAACCAGAGCCTCCAGTGATTCCTCCGACAAATGAGGTTCCGTTTTGCCCCGAATAATCGGAAATATCAAGCCACTCATTTTTCATGATGATTCCGCTGAAATAGGCATTTTCAACCCAGGAAAAAAGACCTGAAAAACAAGCCAATCCGTTGCTCAACATCCCGCTTTGGGAAGAAGGAATCGAAAGACCATAGATCCAATACCCGTGAGGATTCATGAAGATTCCCGAAAAACCTGCCTTTATGCCAATGGGCTGATAGTCGGAAACTCCGCGGAGGTCGAGATTGGCATTCAAAGAGAAAACGCCGGCGGGGTCATTTCTCATTTTGTCCAGATCGCTGACGCTGTTGATCAGGACGACGTCTTTTTCGTCATAACAGTAAACCGTGCGCAATTCCACATCATATTCGATTTTGTTCTTGTCATCAAAACCCACCCCGTAAATCGAGTATTTGCCAGGTTTCGAGAAGGTCACGGTATTCCCAGCCACCGTGTAATAGGAACCATCCGAATAAACAGAGGCATTAACTCTATCGATGGTGACCCCGGTTTCGTTGAAACTGCAGTCCTCCATTGTAACCGTATAAGAATCACCGACTTTAATGAGTGAATCGCCCAAAGAGAAATTAAAGGGTTTTGTTTGAGAGGGCGTGTATTTTGGCTGAAGTGATTTGTTGACGGAAAAAGAAATCCAAACAACGATTCCCGCGACTGCCAAAGACGATATCCCGATCAAAATACCTTTGCCAATTCTTTGTTTTTTGAGATACTTGTTCACCTCTGCAGAATAATCATAGATAAGATCATTTTCGGTCACGCCGAACAATCGGCAAAGATCATCGATGCTGGATTTATTGGGAACGCCCCTTCCTTGCTCCCATTTGGCGATGGCCGAGCGCGAGACGTTGATTTTCGAAGCCAGTTCGTCCTGAGTCAGACCCGTTTTGATTCTTTGTTCTTTCAGATTATTGGAAAACATTTGTGCCTCATTAACATTATCGTAATTAAATGAAGGATATTTCAATGATACTTCAGCTTTCCCGATGATACTTTCATTTTCAGAGATTTATGGGGAACGTTTAAACACAAGCCAAAGGAAAATTCGAAATTCTTTAAAATGGTTATTCCATGGCAAAATAAAAAGCCTAAAAAGCTAGGCTTTGCTATTTATGTGTTGGTACTAAGAGTTTTTTTATTTTTTGCGCCCACGAAGGCAAACGGAAAAACCCCACAGAAAGAAGCTTGTCGAAGAAAAATGCGTCGATAAACTAATTTATCTTTGCGGACGGACGGAAAAAACCGCGTTTCTCATAAGCAAAACTGCCAGCCTTTTGTGTTCTACTGCGGAGAAAAGATTTCCGTGAAATGTCACAAATAATAATTAACGCTACGCGATCGAAAACCTTTTGCTTGATAATTTATGTCAGTAATTTGCGTCGCTTGCTTCATTTAAAATAAGCCTCGACATTTGTTTCTCTTTTTGCAAAATCCAGAAGTCCTTCCATTCTATTTTCAAAGAGACGCTTGGCAATGGCCATTTAAGAAGACTTGAAAACATTCTTTTGATACGCAATGATTATCAAATTGACATCGGAATTCGTTTTTGGCAAGGGGGCTTTATGATCACGGATTCGTTTTCAGAAGAAAAAGGGCTTATTTCGCCCAAAGACCTATATGGGCCTGGACAGAAGATATGCGATATTTGTGTCGTTTTTTTTCTCATGGAAAATCCTCGGCGAGATCATAAAGGAATACAATCCAACCCTCGGTCGCGGAGATCCATTCCACGAACGTCCACTCGACCATTTACGTCATGGAGCGCCAAGGCAAGAAGATCTGCTTCTACAACTCCTTCATGGGAAGCGCACTCGCGGGCACCTGCCTTGAGGAGGCCCACCATTTCGTCGGTGCCACGAAGTTCGTCATGTTCGGCAGCTGCGGGAGGCTAAACAAGGCAATCCCTAACGATTCCGTCATCGTACCGACGGAGGCCTACCGGGACGAAGGCTTCTCCTACCACTACGCCGCGCCGGCCGATTACATCAAAGTCAAAAACCATTCCGCTATCGAATCATTCCTTCAGAAAAAAGAAATACCCTATTCTGTCGGGAGGTGCTGGACCACCGATGCCTTCTATAAGGAGACGAAGACGGAAATGGGGAAAAGGCAAAAGGAAGGCTGCATCGCCGTGGACATGGAATGCCCGGGATGCCAAGCCGTCTGCGACTTCTACGGATGGGATTTCAACGAGTTTTTCTTCGCGGGGGACCAACTCGACGCCCCGTCCTGGGACAAAGGGAGCATCGGAACGGAGGATGCCAAAAAACAGCATCTCGTCCTCTTTGACCTAACTCTTGAATTTAGCCTTGGCCTATAAAAAAAACAAGGTGAGATTTGGGCATAACTCGGTCATATAAACGCCAGCCCCTGAAAAGACGCGAAAAAGGTTTGCTGAGGGCATGACATTAGGACCAAGAGAAACCGTTCTCTTTGAGCGGGCCATGAAAAGAAAATTAGAGTCTCATACGCTTTTCATACGCAGGAAAAACAAAAGCCCCGATATAATCGGGGCTTTCAGGCGATTGGTGGGTACTAAGAGGATCGAACTCCTGACCTTCTGTACGTCAAACAGACGCTCTCCCAGCTGAGCTAAGTACCCACAGCCAGTTGCGGCCACTAAGGAAGCCGCTCGAATATTATAGTTATAGGGCCATTCCGTAACAAGTGAAAGTTTGCCTATATTATTTTCAAACTTTCTTTATAATTGGTGTTATGACAAGGAAAGAGCGTTTATCCTATCTTTTCCGCAAATCATTTCCTTACTTATTGATCCTCGTTTCCTCGATTATTCCTTTCGTTGTCTACTTCCGAGATGGGATTCCTACGGGGGATGACATGATCTGGCATCTTACCTACATGTATGACCTTTACTATGGATTCAAAAACGGTTTCGCCGGAATGACGACGTCCCATATCATCAGCTCTTATTATGGCGAGGATATCTATCTCTTTTACGGACCGCTCGCCCATTATCTTACCGTTATTTTGACGTTGATGTTCGAGTGGGCAGGGGCCACGATCATCACCAGCATGAAATTCGTGACGATCGCCAGCGTTTTCGTTTCCGGGATTTTCACTTTCCTCTTGGCGAAAAAAATAACGAAATCAACGCAGATATCGACTTTGTTTGGCATCGCTTTTTGTTTTTTCCCTTATCGGTTAGTGGATTTTCTTTATCGTGCCGCTTATTGCGAAGGGGTCGCCATCGGATTGATCCCGGTGGTTTTCTATGGCTTATATCGGGTGCTTCACGATGAGAAGCCGCGAGTCTCTGCTTACGTTTGTTTGGTTATCGGAGCCTCTTGCCTGATCCTTTGCCATCCTTTCACCGCTTTGATCACGATCATCGCCGCTGTCATTTATATCTTGGCCAACATTTTGAATTTGATCAAAATACTTCATCGGTGGGAAGCATGGCTGTACTTATCCATTTCGATCGTTTTGGTGGTGGGCCTCGTCTCTTTCTATTTCTTCCCGATGCTTTCCGCGAGCGGGACCGATTACTATCGAATCACCGATTCTCAGGTTATGGAAACCTATCGGGATTTCTTGATCAAGGCCCAGGATGGTACCTGGAAATTTTGCGGCATCCTTAATTTTGACTGGCTCAAAACGGTAACGAATGTTTGGGGCTGGGGCAAGACCAACGACAGCGAATTGGCGTGGACGCTTTCGTTGTCTTTTTTCGTGGTTTCTTGCCTCGGAACCATCATCGCCGATGAGTTTCTCAGAAAGAATCGGAAACTCAATACTTGGCGCGAAGAAATATGCCTCGTGACCACGTTTGTGCCTTCCATCGTCATCGGGGCTTGGGAACGTCCCGAGATTTTTTGCGCCTTGGGCGTTTTCTATCTGGCTTATCTTTATGTCAATTTCGATTTTTCGGATCCCAACGACCGTCTTCCGGCCCGCTTCGAGGTCAAGAAAACTTTGCTGAACCCCGATATTTATGTCTCGATTGGGATTATCGTCGCCTGTTTTCTCTTACTGACCACCGCTTGGGCTTGGTACTATGCGCCTTCCATTTTTTATGAGGCTCAATTCCCCTTCCGCTTCTATGCCATCCTCGGTTTCATGGCCTATTTCTTGGTCATGCCGCTCACTTCTTGGATGAGAGGGAACCGCAAAGCTGTTTTATCCTTGGCCTTCGTCGCTTCGCTTTTGTGCGTTTTGGACCAAGCCCCGGTCGACAAACGCATTGCCATCGCCAATAACGGCAACACGATATACACCTCCGCGGACGCCAGCCTCGTAGCCTCCGTCAAATCGGTGGGCTGGGAAAACGAATACGCTCCCGATGTTTTCTATGACAGTTCTTATGATTCGGCTTATTCCAATTCTCTTTATTACAAAATCAGGACCAACCTCAATAGTGGATTGGGCTTTCCTTTGGAGAGCAAATATCTGAATCCTGTTTACCTCGAAGGCACCGGCACGATTTCGCTGACCAGTCTCAATACGCCCAATGCGGTCTTCGGGGCTCAGGTGACCTCGGATGAGGCCCTGATCCAAATCCCGCAGTTTTACTATGACGGCTACGAAATTACTTTGGTTTCCGACTCGGGGATCGTCGCGACCGAAGAAGGGCGATATGTCGATGGTTTGGTGACCTTCAAAATGACCAAAGGCGCCTACGCCGTCACAGTCAATTTCGTAGGTTCAAAAGCTTATCAGATCGGCCGGGTGGCTTTTTATGTCTCCATTCCAGCCCTCATCGGCTTTGGCTGCCTCGGGTTTTATTTCCGCAAAAAAGAGGAGAAGGCTAAAGTCCTTTTAGTTGCAAGTCACTGAAGTTCTGACGCTCAGATCAATTGACGTCCGCAGGCCACGCCCATGCAAGAGGCCATCATGAGACCTCTCGTCCAGCCACTGCTGTCGCCCAAGCAATAAAGATGTTCGACGTTGGTAACGAGATTAGCATCCATTTTTATTTTATTGCTGTAGAACTTGATCTCTGGCGAATACAAAAGCGTTTCTTTGGAGGCGAAACCCGGAACCACGTGATCCATGGCCTTGATGAATTCGATGATATCCGTCATCGTGCGATACGGCATGGCCGCCGTGATGTCCCCGGCCACCGCATCGGATAAGGTTGGCACGACATTGGAGCGGGAGAGTTCCTTCTGCCAGGTTCGCTTGCCATCCAAAATATCGCCGAAACGCTGGACCAAGATATGCCCGGTGCCCAGCATGTTGGCCAATTCCCCCACCCTTTGGGCGTAGAGAATCGGCTCATGGAAAGGCTCCATGAAATTATGGCTGCACAGAATCGAGATGTTGGTGTTGTCGCTCTTTTTGTCTTTGAAGGAATGGCCATTGACGACCGCCAGATTCCCATCGTAATTCTCTTGGCTCACAAAGCCGCCAGGATTCTGGCAGAAAGTCCGAACTTTGTCTTTGAAAGGGCTCGGATATCCTATCAATTTGGCCTCATAAAGCACTTCGTTGAGTTGTTCCATGACTTCGTTCCGGACTTCGACGCGAACTCCGATGTCGACCGGTCCGGGCTTATGGGTGATGTCATATTTGGAGCAGATCTTCTCAAGCCAGTCCGCCCCGCGACGGCCAGCGGCGATCACGATGTCTTTGGCTTTGATTTTCGTTTCTTCGCCATCCCCCGTTTTATGGATGATGACGCCTGAGCATTTTTTGTCGTCGAGGATAAGATCGTTGCATTCATAGCCATACCTTATCTCAATCCCGTGCGCGGTTAGGTAATGCTCGATATCCAAATAAAGGGCTTGGGCTTTTTCGGTGCCTAAGTGCCGGATGGGATCGCTCACCAACTGAAGGCCCGCTTCAATGGACCGTCGCTTGATTTCTTTGAACTGGTCTTTGGCATCCGCACCTTCGATTTTCTTGTCCGCCCCGAATTCCAGATAAATCTTGTCGGTATAATCGATGAGATCCTGAGCCGCCTGGTTCCCTAAAAGCTCCGGAAGCTCGCCGCCCACGGAAGTGCTGAGGGAAAGCTTCCCGTCCGAAAAGGCCCCGGCCCCGCTGAAGCCGGCAGTGATGGCACAGGGGTTGCAGTTCAGGCAATGCCCCACTTGGTCCTTGGGGCAATGGCGTCTTTCGAGCGGTTGCCCTTTCTCGATCATCAAGATCTTTTTCTTTGAGCCGTTCCGGAGCATTTCGAGCGCGGTGAAAATGCCAGCTGGACCAGCCCCGACGATGACGAGATCATACATAAGTTTTTCCCTTGGGTAAGATACTATCTTTTAGCCGAAATGTTGAGTGTTATTTTTCCCCGGAAATGGAAACGCGAGATTTGGTGATAGTTTTAGAGATGTGTAATAAATTCGAATCGGTCGGTGGAAGCGTTTTTCAGAAAAGGTCATTGGAAAAACAAAAACTCCGATGATGAAATTGGGTTTTCTTTTCGTGCGATGCCCCCTAACGGTACCATCTGGCGATTGAACCGACAGCGCAATGAAGTGAGTTAGTGATATGCCGCTACCACTAAAAAGCGAAAAGAAAAGAAAGATAAAGCAGTAAAAAGCAATGTCGGAAAGATTTTTCTTTACATTGTGATGCCCGAAAACCCTGCAATTTTCATCATCTAAAAAACTGAGGCCCCCGGCCGCCGGCTGAGCCGTATAATTGTTTTCCGATGAGCGACATCGACGGAAACGCGAACAACTCTCGGGGCTACGCCTTCTATGGGCCGGTCGGCTGGTCGGTCGAGGGCGCCGACCCCGGCGTCGGCTTCGACGAGGCCAACGCCTGCTCCAAAGGGGACCTGGCCCTTTTCGTCACCACCTTCCTCTTCTCCGGCGTCGCCATGATGCTCGGGTTCGATTACACGCCCTTCAAGTCGTGGGGCGTCTACCCGCTCCTGGGTGTTCTGTTTGGCTTGTTCGCCTGGGCGATGGCGGCCAGGACCAGGAGGGTCCTCTCGGAGCCGCTCCTCTACCCGAAGAAATGGGCGATCGCCGGCTCCCTCGGCTACGGGATCCTCCTCCTTCTGGCGGCGGCCTACGCCGCGGCCTTCGTCCGCACCGTCTCCTGGACGGAGGGCGGGGCGCAGTTCACTTCACTCACCGAATACCAGCCGAACCTCATCTTCGCCTGGGTGTCGCTCTTCGCCTTCCACGTCCAGGCCGTGAGCGAGACCAGCGCCCACGCCCGGGCGATCGCAAGAAGCGGCCTCATGGCGGGCTACATCGGCAAGGGCCGGATGGGGCCGGAGATCAAGAGCGTCCGAAAATACGCGTTCAAAATCTATTTCTGGATCTACGCGGTTCTGATTGCCATCATCGCCCTGGAGATCCTGCTGGCCCACCATCTGGGGTGGATCTGAAGCCGGGCTTTCGCGCCGATCGTTCCATCGCCTCCCCGCAGCGATGATCGCGTCCGGACCCAAAAGTGAGCTTGCGCTCCCGGCGAGGAATCCGCTCACGCAGGATCGGCAAATCGAATCCCTTTTGCCGCTTTTTTTCCTTTTTGGTGATTTTTTATACCCCGTTTATACCCTGAAAAAATAAAAGTCCCGATATAATCGAGACTATCTGCCGATTGGTTGCGGGGGGTGGATTTGAACCACCGGCCTTCAGGTTATGGGCCTGACGAGCTACCAGGCTGCTCTACCCCGCGATAATTTTCGGCCTTGTTATCATAGGCGCAAATAGGGAAAGCCGCAAGTATGGAATCTTAAGACTTTTAGATCCCTTTAAACAACGGCTTCGTAGATTTCGAAATGGGAGTTTTTGACGTTGGTCGTTTGGTAATAAGCGGCAATGAGATCCCCATAATCCACTTGAGTGACTTCCTCGGTGGAAGCCACAAGCCATTTAGGCCGGCTTGAGGAGGTCAGATACGAGCGGACTTCCGGATTAACCTCGGGATTATCGGCATTCCACCAGGATTGCGAGCAAAAATATCGCTCAGTCGCGATAATGTCGCCATCGAGATAAACCGCCGCATCGCAGTTGAGGGCGAAGACCTGACCCTGGGTTTCCCGGTCGGTCTGAGGAATGGTATTGACGATGTCGGCTTCGAGGGCCTTGGAACTGGCGTAAGAGAAATCCCATAAACCATTGCCATAATAAAAACCGGTCGAGCAGACATCCCACATCAGATAGGCAAAAAGGCAAAAGCCCATGAAAACTTTGCTCAAGGAAACTTTCTTGACGATCCCATCCAGATAAAGGAAGGAATAAGAAAGGGAAACGGCATAGAAAGTTAAGCCGGACCAAATGTAGTTGTAATAACGGATCACCGGAAGGTAGATCAGGGAGGTTACCACCGCGATTGAGAGAAAAAAGATAGCGATTTCCTTTTTTTGAGAATTCTTCTTTTGCTCAAGAACGAATAATCCGATGACGGCCAATAGATAGAGAAAAATCATCAGGCGGCAAAACCAGGTAGTGACCGGAGTGTCGCTCCGCCAAGCATAGGAAGAACCCTGAACCCAGATCGCTTCTTCCATCGCCGAAAGATAACCGCCTTGAAGAGCGAGGGGAAAAATGACCGCGAAGGGAAGGGCACAACCCAAAATCGCCATCGAGGCATTGAAAAGCAAATCCCGATTTTTCTGGTGCCGCAGGCAATAAATCAGATAATAAACCGCTCCCGCCCCGCCCCAAATGGCGTCCAAAGGTCGCGAATTCAAGGAGAGCCCCACTTCCAAACCCATGAAAAACGAACCCCAAAGAAAATATCTTTTTTTCGAAGAAACAAGCGCTTTGGCATAGAAGAAAACGAAAAGGCTGACGAAGGGCAAAACCCATTCGCCTTCGAGGTTCCCAACCCCAACGGTGGCCCGAAGAATGAGAAAGATGGCCAAAGCCAAACCATAAATCCGACCGGAGTTTTCAGAAACGATGCGGACCGTCCGCAAAAGAAAGAGAATCGAGACGAAAGAATAGACAATCTCCAAAAACCACACCCCGTAGCGGCCCCCGATCAGCAGGCCGAGGCAATCCACCGCCAGATGATAAAGGCCCTTGTGGTCGTAGACCTGCAGATAAGGAACCCTTCCCTGCAAAAGAAGATAGGAGGAATAAAGGAAAAAGTTCGAGTCCAGATTCGCGAAATCATAATTGGTGGCAGGAAAAAGCGGCGATAAACTCGTGGAGCCGAAAAGGCACGAAAGAAAAGCGACCGTCAGGGCCACGAGGAGATCGAAAAACCAATCCGGACGTTTCCAAAGATTTTTAATCTTGTTAAAAAAACCATTGCAAACGTTTTTCATAAATTAGGGATTATCTCCGCAAATATCAGACTTTCTTGACGAAATAGATCCGACCCCCGAAGTCCCCGAGGACTCGGGTTCCTTCGCCTAAACCGGTTCCGGCCCACTCTTGAGGAAGCGAAACTCCGACGGTGTTCAAGACCGAACCGCAAACAAGGCCTTTCGTCACTTCGCTTTCAAAGCCTTTCCGTTTGGCCAGAAGAGTCTGAAGATATCCTTCTTCCTTGATATGAATGGGAGAGATGAAATTAATGAGATGACCGAACTTTTTGAGGGAAATGAATTCTTTCCGCGTTTCATAAGAATACACTTCTCCGTCTTGGAAACCGGCTCCCGCTAATTTCCCTTCTTCCGGATTCGGGGTTTGGAGTTTTTCGAATTGGCCGATGATGGTTTCATCTTTGAGCGAAACCTGCCACCACTCATAGTTGCTTCGCCGCATTTCGCGCAAAAGCGTAAATTCGCCAAACTGAAGCGCTTCGCGATGCTCTTTGTAGAACTTGATTTGCTCCTTGATGATTTTTTCATCCATTGGCGTGAGATCATTCAAATCCAATTCATAGCCCAAAACCCCAAAAGAGGCGACATCGAATTTGGCGTCAAGGGAGGCCAAACGAAGCATCTGATTATTGGTCTTGGCCGAAACATGGTTGGACATCACCGATAGAGGATACCCAAACGAAGCCCCGCCTTGGATCGAAAGCCGTTGATGGCAATCGGTGTCATCCGACATCCAATTCTGAGGGAAGAAAGAAAGCATCCCAAGGTCAAAGCGATTGCCCCCGCTGGCGCAGTTTTCAAAGAGGACATGGGGGAACTCTGCTGTGATTTTTCTTAAAATACGATAAAGTCCAATCATGTAATCGCAAACGAAAGTCCCTTCTTCGGCCGGAAAATCGCTCATCGGTCGGTTGTAGTCCCATTTGAGGTACGAAATATCCCCGCTTTTCAAAACTTTGGAAACCGCTTTGCAAATGAAATCCTGAACCTCGGCTTTCCGCAAATCCAAAGTATATTGATGCCGGCCCTGAAGCGGTTCATGAAGACCATCCTGAATGATCCATTCGGGATGCTTTTTGTAAAGCTCAGATTGTTCGTTGACCATTTCGGGTTCCATCCAGATTCCAAAACGAAGTTTGTTTCTCTTGGCAAACGCCGAAAGGCTCTTAAGACCTCCTGGGATTTTCTTGGAATTGGTCTCCCAATCGCCTAAACCATGCGAATCGTCATTGCGTTTCCCAAACCATCCGTCATCAAGGACAAACAGTTCGATGCCGAGCCCGGCGGCTTTCTTCATCAAGCGTTTGATTTTGGCTTGGTTGAAATCGAAGGAAGTGGCTTCCCAATTGTTGTAAACGATTGGACGAGGCTTATCTTTCCAGGCGAGGGGAATCACGCAATCATTGACGAAAGCGCCAAAGGCATGACTGACTCCAATGGCTCCTTTTGAGGAAAAAGTCATGACCGCAAGAGGGGTCGCAAAACTATCGGAATCGAGCAATTCCTTTTTAAGCAAATAAGAAGAGATGCCGACTTGGAGGCGGACATTTCCGAAAGCATCGAGTTCCACCGATTCTTCATGGTTTCCGGAATACACGAGGTTGAAACCATAGGCGAGACCTCCCGTCAGGCCTTGGCTCCTTTCTTTAATTAGGAAAAAAGGATTATGGCGATTGGAGCTGGATCCGCTCAAAGATTCGTTGATTAGGCGGCCATGGCGGATGGGTGCCATCTCGAGGTTATTCTCATTGCCCCAGGAACCGTAAAGAGTCAGGAATTCGTAATCCCGGTTTGGAACAATCAGCTGCAGGGAAGAAGCTTTGGCGATCTCCAAAACATCCTGGCCGTTATTCTTGATCTCGAGATAACGTCCGATGACGTCTTCCTTTTCGTAAATGAGATAATGCAGAGTGAGGGCAACGCTCATCTTCTCGTCGAGGCAAGTGATGACAAGTTCTTCCGAAGCCCCATGAGGGATCGGGAACATTTTGATTTCCGTTGGCTTTTTTATTTCGAAACCCGCATAGGAAAAATCGAAAACGGAGCCCTTGGAATTCTTCAGAATCAAGGAGGGGAAACCGAAATCCCCTCTCCCGGAAGTCGAATAATCCCCGTTAATCAAATCCAGCGAGAGGTTGGGATGATCCTCCCCGTAATTGACGGCGGAACCCGAGGCATTATTGAACTTTTTGGTCAAAGAAGGCGCTTCGTCCAAATTCTTCACGAGGCCTCCGTAATACTCGGAAGTTATCTTTTTGGCATCGTTAACATGAAGCAAAAGCGAAGTTCCCATCGTCGAAAGAAGGAAATAGTTATTTTTCTCATTAATCATACGCACACATTATAGCGCCTGTGCTAACATAAAGTCGTTATGAAAACACCACTGAATTTCGGTTGGAGGTTCGCCTCCGATTTCCAAGACGCTTACCTTAATAGCCTTCCCGATAACGCCCTCACGGTGGACCTCCCCCATGCGGCGGTGACCGTCCCTTATAACTACTTTTCCGAAAAGGACTTCCAAGGCACTTTCACTTACGAAAATACTTTTGATATCCCCGATCTGGCCGGAAAGCTGGCCTTCCTCGTGTTCGAAGGCGCGATGCTGACGGTTCGCCTCGTCATCAACGGGGTCGATCTCGGAACCAAAATCTCGGGTTGGGTGCCGATCAGTTTTGATATCACCAAGCAAGCCAAAGTCACCGGCAACCGGGTGGTTGTCATCGTTGATTCGCATGAAGACCCCACGATTCCCCCATTTGGAAATGCCGTTGATTATCTAACTTTTGCAGGGATATATCGTCCGGTTTATCTTGAGACAAAGCCTCAAACCTATATCGACACCCTCTTCGCCTTCGGGGACAGCCATGGTCGTCTCTTTGTCAAATCCACCTTGAAAGGCAACGACAAAGGCTCGCTCTCTTATCGCGTCTTGCTTGATGGCAAATCGATCAAAGAATTCGTCGAAGAAGATACCCTGATCGATTATCCGGAGCTATGGAGTCTTTCCACTCCCTGCCTTTACACTTTGGAGGCCACTTTCCATGGGCCGGTCGACGATACGAAGACTATCGCTTTCGGTTTCCGTGACGCCGAATTCAAGATGAATGGTTTCTATCTTAACGGCAAGAAAGTCAAATTATTGGGACTGAACCGCCATCAGAATTATCCCTATGTGGGACCGGCTTTGCCGGCTTCCGCCCAACGCGACGACGCCGACATCCTCAAGATCAAAATCGGCTGCAACGTCGTGAGAACCTCCCATTACCCTCAAAGCGAGGATTTCCTCAATCGCTGCGACGAACTGGGCCTTATGGTCATCGATGAAATCCCCGGCTGGCAATACGTCGGCACGGAAGAGGCTTGGCGAAAGAATTTCGAATACTTTTTGACCGGCATGGTCGAAAAGGAACGGAACCACCCCTGCCTCATCGCTTATGGAACCCATATCGATGAATCCGGGGACGATGACGATCTTTACGAGAAAGCCGTCAAACTCGTCCATAAGATGGATCCTTTCCGCCAATGCCTGGGGGTGCGGAATTTCAAAACCTCCCATTGTTTGGAAGACGTCTATGCCTATAACGATTTCAGCTGCGCCTCCCTTGAGCATGGCTTGGATGATCCGAAGACCGTCAAAGGGGCCAAGGACAAGCCTCTTCTCATCACCGAGCATAACGGCCATATGTTCCCGACGAAGCAATTCGATAATCCTTCGCGGAGGCTCGAGCAGGCCTTGAGGCATCTGAGGGTTCTGGACGATGCCTTCAAATACGACCGGGTGTCGGGGGTCATCGGCTGGTGCGCTTTCGATTACAATACCCATAAGGATTTCGGCTCGGGCGATCATATTTGCTACCATGGCGTTTACGATATCTTCCGGCATCCCAAGGCCGCGGCTTTCGCCTACGCCTCCCAGACCTCGCCCGTTCCCGTCATGTGGGTGGCCAACCCTCCCACCACCGGGGATTACGATGAGGCTCTCATCAAACCTCTCTATATTTTCACGAACTGCGATTACGTCGAGTTCTATCGCGGGGGCAATTTCGTCGATGTGTTCAAGCCCGACAAAAAAGATTTCCCGAATCTTCCCCATCCTCCCGTCAAAATCGATGATTTCATCGGAGCGATGTTCAAGGATGAGGGTTTCTCCAAAAAAGATGGCGAAAAGATCAAAGAGGCTCTCAATTACGTCGGTCAAAATGGTTTGGCTCATCTTAAAAAAACGTTTTTCCTCAAATACCTTCCCGTTATCCTGAGGAACCACCTCAATCAGGACAAACTCGTGGCCCTCTATGGCAAATATGTCCAAAAGGCCGATCTCTTTACCCTCAAAGGCTATAAAGGCGGTTACCTCAAAGTCGAAAAGAGCTTTGGTCCTTCGACGACGTTCAGCTACCGCTACGAGAAAACCAGCGAAGAGCTCCTCAATGGCGACACTTATGACGTCGCCCGCATTTCCGTCAAATACGTCGATGAATGGGGCAGCCAGCTCCATTACGCTTTCAAACCGCTCCAGCTCGAGGTGGCAGGTCCGATTCAGATCCTTGGCCCTTCCGAGGTCTCCCTCGTTGGAGGCGATATCTCGATCTGGGTGCGGAGCCTTTCCGTCAAGGCCCCTTCGCCGGCCGAGCTTATCATCCATACGGATCAAGGCGACGAAACGATCAATTTCATGGTTCAATGATTTAAAAAGACGGAAGCCGCGTAACTTCCGTCTTTTTCGAAAAGATCGATTTTACTGGGCGCTCGGATCGAGGGCTTCGGCCTTGCTTTTTTCGTCTTCGGCGTCTTTTTGGCGCCTTACGTCCAATTCCTTGACGATCTCGGAGTATTTGGCTTCGCTAAGGTCATAGCCGAAATGGACGACGAAATAAGCGGCCAAGATGCAGACGATGATGCTGCCCACCATGCAGGCTCCGAGAACGACAAGCTGCCAAGACTGAATATCATGGGTAATCAAATAGGAGATTTGGTTTGTGGCGCTGTTTTGATAGACGCTGGCATTATTGGGATCGCTGGATATGCTGGCGGCCATATTTTGCTCAATTGTTGAAATCTTCGAAGTGACGGCCGAATACAATCCGGTCACCAAAAGCGAGGTATAGATGACGCCTTTTTGGATGGCCGAGGAGAACTTGGCGTCCAAAGGCCGCCAACTAAAGGCCACCGCCTCTTTTCTTTCCCCATATTTCCATTCGTTATATTCAATCGAGTTTTGCATCATCATGAGAAGGACCAGATAGAAGATGCCCTCCGCGAAGAAGAAGAAAAAAGCCGGAATGTAATTGAGGAACATCGTGCCGCCTAAGGCAAAAGCCAAGCCGCTTCCGCCCCCGCTGTTGGCCAAAGGCTCGCTTCCGAAAATCGGGACCCCGACCAAGAAGAAGACGGCATAAGAAATGACGGCAAGAATGCAGGAACCCGTCAGAAGTTGCTGCTTGGAGAATTTTTTGCTTAACGGCGTGAAGACCAATTGCGAAATCAAAGTCCCCAAAACATACATGACGGTGAAGATCAACGCGACCAAGCCGCCCAGGGCTCCGCCATAACCATAGATCAGGTAGAAATAGGTTGTCCCGATGCCGATCATGAGGCCCGAACCGATGTAATAAAGAAAAATGCCGATGACGGAAATGCGAAGAGGTTTGTTCTTTTTCAAAATGGTGAACAGATCCCGAAACTTGGTTTTCTGGGAAACCTGATCCTGCAGCGGATCCCGTTTCTTTTCCTTGCAGACGAAGAAGATGACGATTTGGGAGATGCCAAAGAGAACGCAGGCCGGAATCGCGATCCAAGTGTAAATGGTCGTGTAGTTCCCGGCATTAGGAAGAACGCTGCAAAGAGCGTACATCGAGAAGCTGCCGATCGAGATGAAGATCGACATCAAGGTTGTGATGCGGTTTCGTTCCTTCTCGTCGGAAGTGAGAGACGGAAGCATCGACCAATAACCTATGTCGTTCAGGGTGAAAACCGCATCCCACAAGAAGTAGAAAATAGCCCAGAAGACGACGAAAGCCCAGCCGGTGGGACGAACGCAGAACAAAAGCGCCACGACGATGGAATTCAAAACGCCTCCGATCAAAATCCAAGGGCGGAATTTGCCGCTTTTGAAATGGCACTTTTCGAGGATGATGCCGAATAGCGGATCGTTGATGCCATCCCAAATCAAGAAAATGACGAACAAGACCGTGATGACTCCGATTTGCTGATTGTATTCTTCGGTATTGCTGCTCAAAACGCCGCTATACATGATGTAGGTCATAAGGAACCCGCTCACGAGCGCGTAAAGGGCATCGCGGAAGAGACCGGCCGTGCTAAAAACCCACTTCGTGGGCCCAGGGACCTTTTCGCCTTCGAACGTTCCAGCGGTCAGATCGCCTTTGCGCTTAAAAAGTGACATGTGATGTTCTCCTTGAACCTTTTTAAACTATTATCTTAGTTATACTAATATCCTCAGCGCTTTTTGTAAACGCTTACATTGCTTTTTGCGAAATATTAAGAAATTCTTTGCGTCAAAAAATCACCAGCGGTTAAAAACTTTTTCGGCAAATCCCGGAAGATCGACGATCGGGAGGGTTTGACCCGTTCCTGGAATTTTGATGAGCCCGCTGAATTTCCCGAAAACCTGATTCTGCCGACTCTGCAAAAACAACAAATTGCTGTTGCTGCGACGATTCAGCACCGGCGTGAAGATGATCTGAATGTCCCGCTCTTTGGAACGGAAAGTCCAGGGAGCCAGAAAGTCATCCCCGCCCCAGCTGTTGATCGGGATATCGAATTTGACGTCATTCAGCTTATAGGCCTTGCCATTGACGTAAAGGATATTCTCGCTGGCGGCTGAGGTGTCGCCAAAACCATAACCGAGATTCCAACCAATCGTACCCCCTTCTGCGGAAACGGCGTTTAAAGAGGACCAATACCAGGTGTTTTCATAGGTCCAAACCCCACGGCCCCAATCCAAGACGCCGTAAGTGTCTTTGTTGAAATCGAGGAAATCATCGCCTAATTTGGCGTAGCCCGTGCTGCGGAGATTATTGATTTTCTGGTTGTAATAAAAATGTTTTTTCTTAGGCCAGGGAGTGGCGATGACCAAACTTTGGTCATTGGTGGTTTCCTCGAGATACAAATCCACGCGCAACGTTTCTTTTTTCTTGGAGAAATCGGGCCAGTTGCAATAAAGATGACGCTTCCCGCCTTCGTGAGTGAAGCGAATCGTGAGATTGTCCGCCCCGTAAATGGAATCCCCCTCCGAAGAAGTTGAAGGAAGATGAAGGGCTCCCATGGGGAAGGGACGCATATGGGTTTTTTCAACGTAATGGGCGTTGGCCCGGAAGTCAAAAACCGTGGCTGAGGCGAGATCCATATAGCCATTGTCGGCAATGGTCAAGGCCACGCCTCGATCTTGGTTTCCAACATAATAATAATCCCATTCTTTGATCCGGGATTTAGGGGCTTTCACCAATTCTCGATCGTATTTCTTGACGAGCGAAAAGGCATATCCGCTTTCAGTGAGATTGCCCTCCGCATTAAGAAGCGGACCGGAAGTCAAAACATGTTGATCCATGTGAAGGAAACCCTCCTTAGCCATTACTATCGTCTTTTTCATTTATGTTGGCTATAAAAAATGCGTTCGAAGCTTTCTTATGATTTATGCTATCATTCGTTTCATATGGAAAAGAAAGATCCGGAAAAGGAAAATGACAAGGGAAAAACGCCCATTGCAACGGAGAATGGTGGCAAATTTGAAAGCGCTCAAGAAGGCATAAAAGAAGATCTGGCCTTGCTAAAGGGCCGCCAAAAGAGCAAGATCCGGCTCAAAACGGCTGGGGAAATCCTTTTTTTAGGCGGCCTCACCGCCCTGGTCTTAATTCTTTTCTTTCAATTCGGAGATTTGGCAACCATGGCGGCCACATTTCAGGAAATTGCCCTTGGGACCCATTGGGTTTGGCTCGTTGCGGCGTTTTTTCTGCTGATCGTTTATTTGGCGGTTTGGCCGCTTTCCCTAAGGTCTTTCACCAGGGCACTCAAAATCGATTGCTCCTTCCGAAATGTTTACGACATCGGAAATTCCGAGCATTTCTACAATGGGGTCACGCCTTTCGCGTCGGGGGGCCAACCCTTCCAAGTCTATTTTTTGAAATCCGCAGGCGTGGAGACATCGGCCGCTACCGGGGCGGTTTTGGCGACTTTCGCCGTTCACCTTTTCGTCAGCAACGTCTTTGCGATCGCGGCTTTGTTCTTCTACCCGTATTTCTTTAAGGGAATTTCAATGGGAATCGCGGGGCTGGGATGGATCAGCACCGCCTTCCCATGGGTCGTGGGGGCGGGATATTTTATGAATTTTCTGACTCTTGTTTTGACGATATCCGTTGGCACGAGCCGCCATCTCAAAAACGGAATCGTCAAGGCCATGAAATGGCTGGCTAATCTCAAATTCTTAAGAAAGACATTTTTAAAGCAGATTCCGACCTTCGAAAAATACTGCGATGACACGCAATTGGCTTTCCGGGAGCTTTTGCGCCATCCCAAAGCGGCGGCTTGGGCGTGCCTATGGCGCTTCATCGCCGACTTTGCTTATTACGCCATTCCTTTCTTCTTGCTTTTGTCCGTCGGAGCCGATTTCTCCGCAAATCCTTTTCTTTCTTTCTGGTTGGTGCTCTTCGGAACTTCCTTTGCCATCACTTCCGTCGTGTGGATTCCGACCCCCGGCGCAACGGGGGGCATCGACTATGCTTTCGCGATTGTCGTGGCTTCCCTCGCCTATAGCGAAATCGGAGGCGCCGTTTTTCAAGGGAAGGCCTCTTTCGAAGCCGCGAAAGTCGTTAGTCTCTTATGGCGAATGCTAACCTTCTATCTGGTGCTCTTTATTTCCTTTGGCTTCTCGCTGTCGTTCCAATTAAGGAACGAGTGGAAACAACGCCGCGAATTAAAGGAACTGGACGGAAAAGCCTTCGCCCTCTCCGAAAAACTGGCATCTGAGAAAAGCGATCCCAAAACAATTGAAAACAAAAATAAATAATTCTCGACAGGCCTATTTGTTACCTAATGATTTCGATTAGATGGTCAGCAAAAAATATCCTAGAAAAGCACCGGCCAAACTTAAGAGGGAAATCGGCGAAAGATAACGGAAGTAATCTTTGAAGCCGAATTGAACTTTGTAGTTTTTGAGGATGCTCGTCCACATGACCCCCGCCAAAGCCCCAACCGGCGTCAAAAAGGCTCCGATGTTACTTGAGATGATGGCAAGATAAATCATGGTATAAGGAGTTCCGCCCATCGAACGGAAGATCTCGGTATAGAAAACGCTCATGGGAATGTTGTTCAAGAAATTGGCCGCCAAATAACTGGAGAAACCGACGCCGAGATAAGGATTGACGTTCGTCAAAGCCGTGGCCAAAGAAGAAATCACTCCGGTATTCTTCAAGCTCGTCACCAAGATGAACATCGAAAGCAGGAAAGGGATGACCGAATAAGGCAAACGGACAAAAGAATCCCCTAAAGCTCCAAAGCCTTTCTTTTTGAACAATTCGTAAACGAAAGTCACAACCAAAAGGAACAAAGCCCCGGACATCGAGACAAGCCACATCGGGAACGAGAAGAAATCAGTCAAGGCCATGGAAACGATGGTAATGATGAGAATAGTCAATGCAAGATAAGCTAAGAAAGGATTTTTCAGAACGGGTTTGTCGACGCTTGAGGAAAAAGGGGCCTTCAGCATTTTGTGGAAAACCAAAAGCATGGCGAAGAAACCGATGAGGCCGGCCAAGACCGCGGCCAACCACATCTTCGAGAAATATTCGAAGAAGCCGATGCGGAAGGATTCGCCCAGATAGATGTTGGTCGGATTCCCGATCAAAAAGAGAATGCTCCAGCTATTGGCGGCCACGAATTCGCTGACGAGATAAGGGATCGGATTGATTTTCGCGTGTTTGGCGAAAAAGATGATGAAAGGAGTGAAGGTCAGAATCACGATGTCGTTGGAGGTGAAAGTCGTGAGGACGCTCGTCAGGATATACAAAAGAAGAAAAAGCATGAACTGGCTGTTCTTGGCTTTCAGGGCCACTTTGGCGGCGATGAACGAGAAGAACCCCGCTTCATCCAGCACAATCGACAAAAAACTCATGGAAAGGAAAAGGACAAGGATTTGCAAGGGATTTATGCTACTTTGCCCAATCAGACTCGCCCCTAATTCCGAATAATCGATAAGACCCAACCAGCCAAAAGACAAGACCGCAATCGCGCCTAATAAGGGGGCGATGAAGAAGGTATCGAGACAGAAATTCCCGATTTTTATCTCGGGATGCAGAACCAGCAGGGTGAACATCCCGATGATCGAAAGCCCGACGATGATGATGCTGGCTATCATGGCGATTGGAGTATATCACCATTCCCGAAAAAAGAAGAACCGGAAATCGTTTTCTTTTCGAAATTTATTCTTTCTCAAAAGGAGTCACGAAAAGATCTATCAATTCCCGAAGGTCATCGATCACCTGATCAGGTTTCTTCGCCAATAAATCCAGATTGCCCATGCCCCCGAATCCTTTTCGGATCCACACCGCATGCAGACCGACCGATAAGCTGGGAATGATGTCATTATCGAGGCGATCGCCCACCATCACAGAAAAGCAGGGGAACACCTTGGCGCGCTTAAGCCCAAGTTCATAAATCGCTGGGTCCGGTTTCTTGACCCCGGCTTCGGCGCTGGAAATAATCACGGAAAAATATTTCCTGATCCCATAATGCTCCAAACGGGTTTCGGTTCCAGCGGGTTGGTTGGCGATTAGGCCCAAGGGGTAATGCTTGGAAAGAACTTCAAGAGTTTCAACGGCCCCGGGCTGCAGCGTTTCCAAAAGGAGTTCGGCCCGCCACGGCAAAGGGGCCGCATGAAAATAATCGCAGGTTTCTTGATAGGAACTCTGATTCCTTTTGGCGAAATAAATCATCTTCTGATGAAATTCTTCGTAAGTGACGCCGGGAAGAAGCCCCAAAGTCTCATGAATCCGATAATCTTCAAGCGGTTCTTCGTTCGTGAGGGTAGAACCCATATCCAGAAAAATGAAGTCAGGTTTGAACATGAAAAACATTTTAAGGCAAGGCGCAAGGGATGAACAAATAAAAAACTCGCTCTCACCGCAAAGATTGGCTTTCATGATTTTTTTTCTTGATTATCCAAGAGCTTTGCCTCGATGTTCCGTTATTTTCAGAGAAAAAAACGACAAAAAGCATTGATTTTTCTTTCCAAAAAACGATGAACAATATTTTTTGTCTTTTTTCTTTGCTTTCATTCGCGCCCGCGACTATAGTGGAGGCGCGTAAGGAGAAAACGAGATAGATGGATTATCACCTGTGTCTCAACATCGAGCCATCCATCGCCTTTTTCCGATAAGGCTTGGTTGGCTCTAAAAAAGCCAAAACCATGCCAGAGAACAAACCAGTAGCCTTCGCCAAAGCCAAAGCACCAGATGCTTCCGACGCCGAAAAGCGCTTGGGTCTGGCATCCTCATCCTCGCTCGATGAGATTTTTTCTTATTACGGAACATCGCTGAATGGCTACTCCGAGGAACAGGCCGAAGAGTCGCGTGAGAAATACGGGATGAACGATTTCGGCAAAAACCGCAAAGATCATTGGTATAAACGCCTTCTTCTCGCTTTCCTCAATCCTTTCTCGATCGTTTTGATCATTCTCGCCGTTGTCACGATCGTGGGAGGCACCATCAAAACGGATTCCAGCGATGCCCAAAACGATTACATCACCGCCATCATCATCTTCGCTATCGTCGTTCTGAGCACCATCCTGCGTTTTGTGACTGAGCAAAAGAGTTCGAAAGCCATGGAAAAGCTCACTTCGATGGTCGAGACCACGGTTTCCATCACCCGCAGCGGAAAAGCCAACGAAATCCCGCTTCGCGAAGTCGTGGTTGGGGATATCGTGGGACTTTCCAACGGTGATCTCATCCCGGCGGATATCCGCATTCTCTCTTCCAAGGATTTCTTCGTTTCCCAAAGCGCTTTGACTGGCGAAAGTCTATCCATCGAAAAGACCGCCGATCCCGATGGCCGGGATGTGACTTTGACTGATAAAAAAGATCTGGCCTTTATGGGCAGCACTGTCCTTTCGGGCTCGGCCCAAGGTCTCGTCATCAACGTCGGAAAGAAAACCATTTTCGGTCAAATCGCCGCAAAACTCAGCACGAAAAAAGAGAAAACGGCTTTCGATAAGGGCGTCGACTCCGTTTCGAAGCTTCTCATCCGCTTCATGCTTGTCATGGCGCCTCTGGTCTTCATCATCAACGGCTTCACCAAAAACGATTGGTTGGAAGCCTTTTTGTTCGGAATCTCCGTCGCCGTTGGCCTGACCCCTGAAATGCTTCCGATGATCGTCACGAGTTGCCTGGCCCGCGGCGCCATTCAAATGAGCAAGAAGAAAGTCATCGTCAAGAGCATTGACTCGATACAGGATTTCGGAGCTATTGATGTCCTTTGCACCGATAAGACCGGTACTTTGACCGAAGACCGGGTGGCTCTTGAGGATCACGTGAACCTCAAAGGCGAAACCGATCCGCGGGTGCTCCGCCATGCTTACCTCAACGCTTATTTCCAGACCGGCCTCAAGAACCTGATGGATAAGTCGATCATCGCCAAAACCGAAGAGCTTTCTTCGACGAATCCCTGTTTGGAAGGCTTGGCCACTTCCTTCCGCAAAGTCGATGAGATCCCCTTTGATTTCACCCGCAAACGGATGTCGGTCGTGGTGGAAGACAGCGCCGGCAAACGCCAACTAATCACCAAAGGCGCAGTCGAAGAGATCACGGCCATCTGCACTTATGCCGAAATCGATGGCGCGGTCCAGCCCTTGACCGACGCCCTTAAGGAACAGGTCCTCAAAACCGTTCAGGGGTTCTCGGCCAAAGGCTATCGCTGCATCGCCGTCGCTCAGAAGAACAACCCGAGTTCGGCCTCGGTTTTAGGCATCAAAGACGAAAGCGACATGGTGCTGCTCGGGTATCTTTCTTTCTTCGACCCTCCTAAGAAAACGGCCAAACAAGCGCTTGACCGTTTGGCTTCTTTTGGCGTCCGCACCGTGATTCTCACGGGCGATAACCCCGAAGTCACCCTTTCCGTCGCCAATGCCGTTGGAATGAAGAATTTGAAGGCGCTCCTAGGCAAAGACATCGAGATGATGGACGAGACCACCCTGGAACAAGAAGCCGAAACCACCGATATCTTCGCCAAACTCTCCCCCGAGGAAAAGTCCCGAGTCGTCTTGGCCCTCAAAAACAAAGGCCATGTCGTCGGGTATATGGGGGATGGCATCAATGACGCTCCGGCTTTGCGGAGCGCCGATATCGGAATATCCGTTGACACCGCCGCCGACATCGCCAAGGAAAGCGCCCACGTTATTTTGCTCGAAAAAAACCTCAACGTCCTCATCGATGGCATCATCGAAGGCCGCCGCACCTATGGCAACATGATCAAATACATCAATATGACGGCCTCAAGCAACTTCGGGAACATGTTCTCGGAGATTCTGGCCGCCGCCTTCCTGCCTTTCCTCCCGATGCTGCCGATTCACCTTCTGCTCCTTAATCTCGTGGGCGATATCGCCTGCTCCGCCATTCCCTGGGATAACGTCGATAAGACCTTCCTCGAAAAACCGCGGAAATGGGATGCTTCCTCAATCGGTCGCTTCATGATCGTCTTCGGGCCCACCTCCTCGATCTTCGACTGGGCGACCTATGCCGTGATGTTCTGGGTGATCTGCCCGATGATGGTCGGTGGGGCCTGGGGGACTTTGGCGAGTGGCTCTGAAGCTCAGATAATGTTCATCGCCCTTTTCCAGACTGGGTGGTTCGTCGAGAGCATGTGGACCCAAACCCTTGTCATCCTGTCTCTTCGCTCTCCGAAGATCTTCCAGTTCAACAACCTTCCGAGCATTTCCCTGGTTTTAGCCTCTTTATTCGCCGTCGCCGTCGTGACGGTTCTGCCTTTCATCCCCTTCTTCTCGACGATCCTTGGCTTCTCGGCCTTGGGATGGCAGTACTTCCTCTTCCTGGGCGGGGTGGTCGTCGCTTACCTGTTGCTTGTTTCTCTCACCAAACATTTCTACGTCAAAAAGCGGGGCAGCCTTTACTAATCGCCGCTAAAAGAAAAAAGCCCGACGATGAATCGGGTTTTCTTTTTGTTTGGCGGAGGCATAGAGATTCGAACTCTAGCTGGGGCAAGCCCCACTATCGGTTTTCAAGACCGACCCCTTCGACCACTTGGGTATGCCTCCGTATGTTGGTGGACCATCCAGGGCTCGAACCTGGGACCTAGCGATTATAAGTCGCTCGCTCTAACCCCTGCGCTAATGGTCCAGTTGCCCGCGGGCAGCGGGCTTATTATAGCGAGGTAATGCCCTCGCCTCAATGCGCGATCACGCCTTTAGGAGTTCCGCGAGTTCTTCCACGAGCTCGTCTAAGCGCCGAACGACGGCGAGAAAAGGCGCTTTGGACGTGAGGTCAACCCCGGCTTTGGCCACTTCGTCGATCGGATAAGCGCTGCCGCCGCTTTTGAGGAGATCGAGATAATGCTCAAAGGCCTGCGGTTTCTTGGCTTTGACGTTCTCATACAGGAGCATCGAGGCGGCGAAGCTCGTGGCGTATTGATAGACATAGAACGGGGTGTAGAAAAGATGGGGGATATAGGCCCAGACGAGCGGCTTGACCTTCTCTTCGGCGATATCGATGCCATAGTAGGTCTGGTAGAGCTGGATCATCTCTTTCGACAAGACTTCGTAGCTGATGGGCTCATCTTGTTCCGCCAAGAGGGAAATCTCGTATTCGTACTGGGCGAAAAGGGTCTGACGGTAGAAGGTTGAGACGATGCTGTCGATGGCCTTCTGCAGAAGGAAGACGCGGTCGTTTTTGGAGAGCTCGCCTTTCGCCATGAGGTAATCGAGGAGATTGTGCTCGTTGAAGGTCGAGGCGATCTCGGCCACGAAAATCGTGTAGTCCTGCTTGAGGATCGGCTGGCATTCCTCGGCGTAAAGCGTGTGGATCGAGTGGCCGGATTCGTGGGCCAAGGTGAACGCGTCTTCCACCGAGGACTCGAAATTCAGAAGAATGAACGGAGGGATATCAGAGCCGCCGGAGGAATAAGCCCCGCTTCGCTTGCCCAAAGACGGATAGACATCGACGCAGCCCTCTTTCGTGGCTTCTTTCGCCTTAGCCTGAAAGTCCTTGGGAAACTTGGCGATCGAGGCGTAGAAGAGCTCTTTGGCTTCGTTATAGGTCAGTTTCTTGTCGCTACGGGCGAGCTGGATGAAACGATCATAGGAACGGTGCTTCTCGAGCCCGAGGTATTTCCGCCGCAATTCGTAATATTTCTTTAGCGGGGCGGCGTTATGGCTCGCCACATCGATGAGGTTCAGGAAGACGGAAGTCGGGATTTTGTTGTTAAAAAGATGCTCTTCGAGGATGGAGGCATAGCCCCGCGCCTTCATCTCGGCCAGCTGGGCCTTGAGGACGGCGTTGTAGATCTCGCCATAGGCGTTTTTGCGTTCCGCATAATAGCCATAAAGGCCTTCGAAGATTTTGCGGCGATCCTCTTCGGAGGCCGCCTTTTCCACGAGGTTCGTCCAATTGGACATCGAGACTTCCTGCTCTCGGCCATCGCTCAGCAGGACTTTCTTCGGGACGTAATCCGCGACCGTGAGCTGGGAGTAAAAAGAAGAGCCTTCGCTCAATAACGGTTCGAAATGACTGATGGGCTTTTCTTGATCGGAGGGGAGGATATGGCTGGCTGCCCGGAAGAGTTTGTCGAAGGAGAAATCGAACTCGGCGAATTCCGGGCGTTTTCTTAGAAACCCCTCGACATAGGGCTGGCCCAACTTCAAAATCTCGGGATCCGCAAAGGAGGTTTTGCTCGAGAAATCGTTCTCGGCCAAACGGACTTTGGTGAGATCTTCGGCGTTTTTGACGTTCTTTTTATCGAGATCGCTCCGCAAGGAAGCGAACATGAACAGATGGTCGAAAGCGACGAACGCTTCTTTCTCCAAAGCGAGATAAGAGGCGAATTTAGCTTCGTTCCCCAACTGGCCTTCTAGCGAAGCGAGCGCGGGCGTAAGCTTCTCCCTCACCGCTGCAAGCTGGGCCAAAAAAGCTTCTTCGTCTTTGAATATTCGGGTTAAATCCCAGGCATCGGCCATGAAGAGACCTCCTGACTTTTACGATTAGTATAGGACAATCGTCCGCTTTTTTGAATGTTTCCGCAGGAGGAAAAACCAAAGGGCCTTCGCCGCGGCCCTCGCCGATGCGATAATCTATCTGGGGGACGGAAAAGAAATCGAAAGCGGAGACGCCTCGATTCGCCTCCATCCTAAAACCCAAAAGCTAATAGATTTCCTCTTTGGGGAAGCGGAGTGAATCATGGACAAAAAACCGATGAAGCTGAAAAAGGATGAGACCAAAGAGCTTTACGAAGCCATCGTGGCCATCGACAGCGTCGAAGATTGCCGGCATTTCCTCGACGATCTCCTCACCAAGCAAGAGCTCGTCTCTTTGGCGGGAAGGGTTCACTCCGCCCAGCTTTTCATCGATGGCAAAACCTACCTCGAAGTCAATGCCTTGACCAAAGTCAGCTCCGCCACTTTGGCCCGGGTCAATAAATGCGTCAAAAACGGCAAAGGGTATAATCGCGTCCTCAAAAAAACAAAATAACCGAAAGAGGGAAACGGAGAAATTTCATCAATTTCATCCGTTTTTTTGCGCGTTTTGCGAAAATGGTTATATCATTAACTATGAAAAAAGCCCATCATGCAAGGTTTTAAGTCTGATCATCCGAATCATAAAAGGTCTTTTTCCGACCTGGTTTGCTCTTTCGTCTCCCTGTCTTTCGTTTTGAGGAAAAGCCATTTGTCCAAGGAGGACGAGCAAGAAGTCAAAGCCGCCCTTTTAAGGAAAACGATCTCTTCCCTTTTGCCCGTTTCCATCGTTTTGGTCGCGTTGGGGATCTTTTATTTTGCTCTGGATTGCTCGGAGGGCATGCTGACCTCCTCGGCTTTCACCTCGCCGGGGTTGGCCCTGGCGGGCGAAGCGCTTCTGGTCTTCCCCTCCTTGCTTCTCATGGCCTATGATCTGTTTTCTGGCTACGAAAAGAAACGTTTCCAAAAGCTGAACCGGGCGGTGCTATTGGCCTATTACCTTTGCATTCTCGGGGCGGCCTTGATTTTCACCTATAAGGATTTCCTGTATATCGCCCAAACGGACGACAGCATTTACACTTTCTCCGTTTTCCTTTTCGTGATTTTCGCTTTCTTCCCGGATTTCTTCTGGCCCGAGGATTTCCTCTTGGCTGGCTTGGAGATGGGTTGCCCCCCGCTTTTCGTTTTCCTTTCCGGGGCCTCCTGGATTGGCTTTTACCAAATCGTGATCATCAGTTTTTCCTGCGTTCTGGGCTCTTTCTTCATCAAGACCAAGAACGTCGAGAACGAGATCCATCTTCTGGAAAACCGCAAAACCAAGGAAGTTCTGGAGGAGATGTCCAGCATCGACCAATTGACCAAGGCCTTTAACCGCTACGCCCTCGTCAAGGATTATTCGAGAATCGCCCATCCCCTTGGCCTCGACCCCTCATCCGCTCTCAATCTCTACATGATCGACATCGATGAATTCAAGGAATACAACGATGCGTTCTCCCACGTGCAGGGGGATGTTTGCCTGGCGATGATCTCCCGCTGCCTGATCAACATCCTCTCCGAAAAAGGGCTCAGGCTCTACCGCTACGGCGGCGAGGAATTCATCGCCATGTATGTGGCAGGCGAAAGCGAGGCCTTGGAGCTTGGAACGACGATGCGGGAAGCCGTCAAAGCGCTTAAGATCGAGAATCCCCCCGCCGTCACGGCAAGGAAATATCTAACCATCTCCATCGGCATCGCCTCGAAGAAAATCGGGGAATGCCCCTGCCTCGAAAAATTCGTGGCCGCCATCGACGAGCAGCTTTATAAATCCAAGGAATCAGGAAGAGACGCCGTCTTTTTCGATAACCGGAAAATAACTTTGGCCTAAGGCTTTCTTCCGAAATGGGCAAAGCCAAATGGCCTCAACTTGGTTATTTATTCATCTCTGTATTAATTACCCGATTCAACTTTCCAGCAAAAAAAGAAATTTAACAAAGTTTTTGGGATTATGCTTCTCGCCCGATGTTTCCGAAGGGTTTTATTTTGCGTTATTTTTGTTCGCTTTTAAGCGAGGGGAAATCGTTAAGGTTTTGGGTATAAAATTTCAGTGAGGTTCAAAAGACCACCCTATTATCGACCCCCGCCAATATGGGATATGAGGTTTCGCGGGGGTTACGAAGCGACGGGATTATTTTGTTCGGGCCGTTCCGGCATTTTTCCCAATTGCGCTGCGATAACACAGTCAAAGTCAGGCTGATTGGGCATCGGCTTGTTTTGAGATATTATTTTTAGCACGTTATTTTTGCTCTCAAAAACCTATTAGGAGTTTGACGCCCAGGGGCAGGTTTGCTGTTTAGCCTCTGGCGTATTAGATGAAATTTATTATCATGGCGGCCGCTATTGACAGACATCTGTTACGTGTTACTATATCGCAGTAGTAAGTAACACTGCATACAAGTCATGCAAAGTAGCAAAGGAGGAATTATTCTGGAAAACCTAACGGAGATGCTCAAAGGCGCACTTGAGGGCTGTATCCTTGAAATTATTAGCCGCAAAGAAACCTATGGTTACGAAATCACGCGGCGGCTGAACGCCCTCGGCCTTACCGATGTTGTGGAGGGAACGGTGTACACCATCCTGATCCGGCTTGAAAACAACAAGTTGGTAGAGATCACCAAAAAGCCCTCCGACATGGGACCTCAGCGAAAGTTTTTCACGCTCAACGACGCGGGGCGCGAGGAGCTGCGGAAGTTCTGGGAAAAATGGGAGTTCTTATCATCAAAAATTAATGAGCTAAAGGAGAAAAAGCAATGAATTTCTGGGAATTAATCACTGGCAGCGACATGACCAAAGAATTGAAAACTATTGAATCGCGAGTCAAAAAACTTCCGGCTGATTATCAAATGGCATGGGGAAAAATCAATGCCAATCTTTGGCCGCACTCAGATATCACCGGTCGCAACCTCATGCCGATTCTTGACGGTGTGCTCGATCTGCTCGAAGAAGGGGCGGCGAACGGTCAAAGCGTCCAAGAAGTTTTGGGCGGCGACATCAAAGGCTTCTGTTCAGCGCTGGCCGGCGAAGAAGGAGCAAAGTCTTTTCACGATAAGTGGCGCGAGCAACTCAACAATACCATCGCCAAGAAATTAGGCAAATAGGAGGAAATAACTATGAGCTTCCAAGATATCATCGAAGGCAAAAAAGAGTGGCGAGCGCATATGGCGCGCGTCAAAGCGCTCCCGCAAGATTATCAGATTGTTTATAAAGAGATTCAAAAATATCTCTTTAAGGGCGGCGCCGGCGAACTAACCGACGGAACGGTGTTTTCGGGGATTGTCGATCTTTTTGAAGAGGGCGCGGCCTTGGGGAAAGGCGTGCTCGAAGTGACGGGCGGTGACGTAGCGGCTTTCTGCGACGATCTAGTCAAAAATTCAAAAACTTAAACTGACCTCCATCAGGAATCTGCTGACCAAGAAGTTAACAAGGCCATGAAGAAGGTTACGGATAAAAAAAGGAGATTTCGGGATGGAAAAAGCGATTGAAGTGAAAGGTCTTCGAAAGTCTTTCAAGGCTACAGAAGTCCTAAAGGGCGTCGATTTTGAAGTGAAGCGAGGGGAGATTTTCGCCCTGCTCGGCTCCAACGGCGCGGGCAAGACGACGATTGTCAAAATCCTCGTTACGTTGCTCAAACAGGATAGCGGGGCCGCTGCCGCAAATGGCTTCGACGTTGCGGCAAAACCGGAATAGGCGCGCCAGCCCATCAGCCTGACGGGGCCTGTCCGCGCTTTTGCCGAAAACCAGCCGATAGCTTCCATTGTCGATGCGATACGTTCTCTGCTCGCATGGCAGCCGGCCAGCGGTGACATTTGGATTGCGCTCGCATGGCGTCTTGGCATCCTTGCAATTGCCTATATTTTCGCAATGCTGGCTTATCAACGAAAAGAAGCTTAATGTTCGCAGGCATTGGTTTGGCAGGCATATCAAAAACGAAAACGTCAAGTAAAGGGACGGCAGAGTGTGTAAAGGCGATTGGATACTTTATTAAAAAAGTCTAGGCATAACCTAGACTTCCTTATTTTGTTGGTGGCTGAAGGGGGATTCGAACCCTCGACATGCCGGGTATGAGCCGGCTGCTCTAACCAGCTGGGCTACTCAGCCACAAGGTCGTCAATTGGTGGAACTTAGGGGACTCGGACCCCCGACCTCA